>Ga0208321_1000112_pt1 | contig 96625 bp, 68 predicted proteins | sample June2015DPH_4_15_FD_184692 | JGI IMG/M metagenome (GOLD analysis project Ga0208321, IMG submission 184692) | Peatland microbial communities from SPRUCE experiment site at the Marcell Experimental Forest, Minnesota, USA - June2015DPH_4_150... | ecosystem: Environmental > Terrestrial > Soil >... | reverse complement strand
GCAACGCTAAATCGAGCCTTCGATATGATCCGGAACATGGATAGATTTGGCTGTCTCTTTCTGCAATGTCAGAAATCATGGCCAATCGTTCTCCTCGAAGAAAGGAAAGCGACAAGGACGGATATGGGTCCTGCACATCATCGTAATGCCGGATCTGCCACGCTATCACGAGGCTGGCAAAAGCCACCAGGGATGCCGCGACGAGGGCTGCCCAACGACTATTCATGGAATTCAAAACGCATGCTGATTAAAATGGTTTTGCGCAGACCGAAGCACTGTAAAGAGTGCGCCCTTTCAGTCAAGTATGGACCCTGGTGGATGTCTTACCATGCCCGTTCGCGGTGCCAATGATTAAAGACGAAAAACGCAGCAGCCGCCGACATCCGTCGGCGCAAACTTCTTCTGATGAGCGCAGACTGCCGTCCACGGCTACAACTCGCCCGGACATCCGCGCTATTTTCTCAACGTCTTCGGCCGGCTTCCCCACCAACGGGAGAACCGACAGATGCCGGCGGGCAAGGAAGGGCCGCATCCGTGCCTGGAGTTGATGCAAACGAAGGCACGTCCGCAAAAAACGTGGTCAGCATCGTGGCGAACCAGGCCAACAGCATGGGCAAAAGGTATCGGGCTCCGTGGGCGTCAGCCGTATAAATCATTACTGCGTCCAAACTTCTGATGTTGACGAAACAGGCAAATACACCGCTTAACGCAGCCACGGCCCCGAGGAACATGGCCAGAATCCAGACGACAATTTGACGGCGGGTGGGAATGGCAAACCAAAGCGCCACCGTCAGCAACAGGCACAGCCATGCCAGTCCGAGCGTCGAAGGATTATACAATGATGAAAGGCCGCTCCATTTGCCGATCCAATGAAGCTGTCCGCCTTCACCATTCCAGCTGGCAAAGGCGGGATTTACAAACAATCGCGCCAGCTCGACTTTGAAGAGGCGGAGCCAATTGGAGAGGGTTGAAAGCAGGATGGTTGGATGGAGCAGAACGTGACCTGCCCAATTCGATTCATAGTTCACTATGGGTATTTGATGACGCAGGCAGATAAAGGGCAAAGCCGCCAGCAGGCAGAACATCACTGGCCGCCAGAAGCGTGGCAATAGTTTCAAGGGGGGCCGGGCCGAAGGCAGCAACAGCAGCCAGCTTCCCAGCAGGGCCAGAAATATGAAACCCTCAAACTTTGACATGGCCGCCCCAAACAAAAGCGTCAGTCCAAGCCCAAGCCGGGCGGGATTTTTCCCGGCCAGCCACAAAGCGCATTGCACAAAGCCCAGGACGGTGAAGAAGACCATGGGCAAAACTCCGCCTTCGAATTGGACATATTTCTGGGTGGCCGGCAATAACAGCAGACCCAGGAGGGCGAAATTCGGAGCGTGAAACAGTCTTTTTCCGCCCTGATTCAATGAGGCCAGTGCGGCCAGGAAAAATAACAGCATCCAAGTGGGCCAGAACTTGGTGACAAATTCATCCACATGACCAAGCGAGTCAAACGTGGCGGCATGCAGCGAAGGCACGAGTGTCGGATAATCCAGATGCGCATCAGCCAGACGCGGATTGGAAAACCATTGCACCATTTCGCTTCCGGTGTAGAGGTGTATTATCTTCGCCTTGAGCAACCATGCTATGACCGCGTCGTAATCTACAATCCCCTGCAACCCGGCCAGACGGAAGAGAATCAGGAACACCAGTAATCCAGCCACTAAAAGCGCAATGGCAACGGGACTGCGAATTATCCTCCAGTAACCGTCAATAATCCCGGTCAAATAGGCTTTGCGGTTGCGCCACATTTCCGCGATGCCGCCCACAGCGGTCACAGAGAGAATCAAGCCTCGCCCTGAAAAACCACTCAATTTGACGCCCAGCGTGAGTGCCGCCACGGCCATCATTCCCAGACCCAGACCATACGCCAGTTGTTCCAGCAACGGCATCCGCTCACTCAGTATGGGGAACAAAAAGCGGAACAGCCACATCCCCGCCAAGGTTGTCAACAAAGGGAGCAAGAACGCGATGACCAGGTCAAAATAAGAGTCAAACCAATCCGGATTGACCGGGTCTCTGATGGAAAGATTGCGAAGCCCTTTGGAAGTCACAATGTCGGATATAAAATCCATTCTTACATCGAAGCCGTTGGAAAGAATTTCCTCATCGGACTCAGATGTCTTACCGAGAAAGCCATCCTTGGTTAATCGGGTTATATGATCCAGGCTCGTTCCCACCTCACGCGGAAACAAGTAATAGGTCGTGAAATAATAATACATAATCCGGCTGTAATTGGTGGGGCCAGTCATGTCCGTCATGAAAATACGCGCATCTTTTGGCAGCACCAAATCAAGGTGTCGATCTGCTCCAGAAGCTGAAATAATTCGGCCGTCTCTTTCCGAAATATCAGAAATCTTCGCCAATTGTTCCCCTCGAAGAAAGGACTGGACGATGGCTGAAAGGCCCTCCGTTCCTCCTTTATCAGCCCGATGCACAAACTGCCAGGTTATCACGAGGCTGGCAAAAGCTACCAGGGATGCTGCGACGAGGGCTGCCCAACGACTATCATGGAATTCAAAACGCATGCTGATTAAAAGAGTTTGGCGCAGACCGGAGCACTGTAAAGAGTGCGCCATTTCAGTCAAGTATGGACCCTGGCAGATGTCCTGCCATGCCCGTTCGCGGCGCCAATGATTAAAGACGAAAAACGCAGTAGCCGCCGACATCCGTCGGCGCAAACTTCTTCTGATGAGCGCGGACTGACGTCCGCGGCTACAAATCGCCCGGACATCCGCGCTATTTTTTCAATGTCTTCGGGCCGGCTTCTCCACCAACGGGAGAATCGACAGATGCCGGCGGGTCTGCGACGGTAGTGCCCGGTGCAAGCATGGATGCGGCCGATGGCAGGTCTGCAAAAAACATGGTCATCATCGTGGCGAACCAAGCCAACAGCATGGGCAAAAGGTATCGGGCTCCGGCGAAATCAGCCGTATAATAAATTACTGTGTCGTCCAGACTGAAGATGTTGGCGAAACTGGCAAACACACCGCTTAACGCAGCCACGGCCCCGAGAAACATGGCCAGAATCCAGACGGCAATTTGACGGCGGCTGGGAAGGGCAAACCAGAGCGCCACCGTCAGCAACAGGCAAAGCCATGCCAGTCCGAGCGTCGAAGGATTATACAACGAGGAAAGGCCGCCCCATTTGCCAATCCAATGAAGCTGTCCGCCTTCATCACTCCAGTTTGCGAAGTCAGGGTTCATAAACAATCGGGCGAGCAGAATCATGAAAATCCACGGACAGTTTGAAAACGTGGTGCCGGGATTGTGCAGGGCGTAACCCGTCCAATTCGATTCATAGTTCACTATGGGTATTTGACGACGCAGGCAGATAAAGGGCAAAGCCGCCAGCAGGCAGAACGCCAACCCCCGCCAGACGCGTGGCGACGGTTTCAATGAGGGTCGGGCCGAAGGCAGCAGCAGCAGCCAAGTTCCCACGAGTGCCAGAAATATGAAACCCTCAAACTTCGACATGGCCGCCCCAAACAAAAGCGTCAGACCAAGACCGAGCCGGGCGGGATTTTTCCCGGCCAGCCACAAAGCGCATTGCACAAAGCCCATGACGGTGAAGAAGACCATGGGCAAAACTCCGCCTTCCATCTGGACATATTTCTGAGTGTCCGGCAATAACAGCAGACCCAGGAGGGCGAAATGCGGGGCGTAAAACCGGCCTTTTCCACTGCGGTTCAAAGAGGCCAGAGCGGCGAGAAGAAACAGCAGCATCCAGGTGGGCCAGAACTTGGTGACAAATTCATCCACATGCCCGAGCGAGTCAAACGTGGCCGCATGCAGCGAAGGTACGAGCGTCGGATAGTCGAGATGTGCATGTGCCAGACGCGGATTGGAAAACCATTGCACCATCTCGCTTCCGGTGTAGAGGTGTATTATCTTCGCCTTGAGCAACCATCCCATTATCGAGTCGTAATCCACAATCCCCTGCAACCCGGCCAGACGGAAGAGAGCCAGGAATACCAGCGCTCCGGCCACAAAAACAGCCATGATGACGGGACGGTGAACCATTTTCCTGCAAGCATCGGCCATCCCAGTCCAATAGGCTTTGCGGTTGCGCCAGATTTCCGCGATGGCGCCCACGGCAGTCGTGAGGAACACCAGATGGTATCCGTGCCAGCCGCACAGTTTAATCCCCAGCGTGAATGCGGCCACGGCCATCATCCCCAGTCCCAGACCATACGTCAGTTGTTCCAGCAGCGGCATCTGCATACTCAGGGATGGGAACAAAAAACGGAACAGCCACATTCCTGCCAACGCCGTCAACAATGGAAGCAGGAACGCGATGACCAGGTCAAAATAGGAGTCAAACCAATCCGGATTGACCGGGTCTCTGATGGAAAGATTGCGAAGCCCTTTGGAAGTCACAATGTCGGATATAAAATCCATTCTTACATCGAATCCATGGGCAAGAATTTCCTCATCGGATTCAGCCGTCCGGCCCAGAAAGCCGTCCTTGGTCATGTGGGTTGGCTGATCCACACTCACGCCGATTTCACGAGGGAAGAGATAGTAAGTTATGTAATAATAATCCCCAATTTTATTGTAATAATTGGTAGGACCCGTCATGTCCGTCATGAACACACGCGCATCACCTGGCAACACCAAATCATGATACCTGCCCGTCGCTGAGGCAGTGTTAATTTCCCCGCTCCGGTCCACGATATTAGTAATCTTTGCCAGGTGCTCCCCTCGAAGAAAGGACTGGACGACGGTTGAAAGGACCATCGATCCTCCTTTATCAGTCCGATGCCTAAACTGCCACGCTATCACGAGGCTGGCAAAAGCCACCAAGGATGCCGCGACGATGGTTGCCCAACGACTATTCATGAAATTCAAAACGCATGCTGATTAAAAGAGTTTTGCGCAGACCGGAGCACTTGTAAAGAGTGCGCCATTTTTCAGTCAAGTATGGACCCTGGCAGATGCCCGTACGGTCTGCACAGCGGCTTGGTTTCCATTGGCCAGACACTAATTCGATTGCGCGATTGCAACCAACGGCGACCGGAAATCCACCGGCAACAACTTTGGTTGCACGTTGCGTTGTGAATTTTTCCACCATTCCTTTTCCCAATCATTCAGCGACGGCACGGTGACTTCCGCCTTCGCCAAGGCTACGGCGGGACAAGTCGGCGTGTTTCGAGTAGGCATGGTGCACCGCCTTGGAATTGTGCCCCAAAGCCTGCTGCACGAACGGTTAAAGTTGCCTGATTTCCTATTCGATTTTATATCCCAGTTCCCGGAAGCGCTGGAGCTTGTAAATCAGCGCCCGGCGGCTGATGCCCAGCGCCTTGGCGGTTTCGGTCCGGTTGGACTTGTGCAGGCGCAACGCCTGCATGATGGCCTGCCGCTCGATTTCCTCCAGCCGCTCCAGGTCGCCGGCTTCGGCGGTGGCTGGTTTGTCCGCGGCGTCGCGCACGCGCGTGGGCAGATGTTCCGGCAGAATCAGTTCGCTGCGGGCCAGCAACACCGCCCGTTCCATCGCGTTGCGCAACTCGCGCACGTTGCCGGGCCAGGGATAGCGTTCCAGACAGGCGGAGACCGTGTCCGAAAACCGCGCGCGGCCCTTGGTAAATTCCTCGATGAACCGGCCGGCCAGCGGCAAAATGTCCTCGCGCCGCTCGCGCAACGGCGGCACGTTCAGTTCCACCACGTTCAAACGGTAAAACAAGTCCTCGCGAAAACGGCCGGCTTTGACTTCATCGTCGAGCACGCGATTGCTCGAGGCCAGGATGCGCGCGTTGGTTTGAATTTCGCGGTTTGAGCCGATGCGCTGGAAGCACCCGTCCTGCGTCACGCGCAGCAGCTTGGCTTGAAGCGGCGACGACATCTCGGCGATTTCATCCAAGAGAATGGTGCCGGCGTTCGCCTGTTCAAAACGGCCGAGGCGCTGGGCGTGTGCGCCGGTGAATGAACCCTTTTCGTGCCCGAACAATTCGCTTTCCAGAAGCGTTTCGGGAATGGCGGCGCAGTTGACCTTGATCAGGGGACCCGCCGCGCGCGGGCTCCACGCATGGATGACATCGGCCACGATTTCCTTGCCCACACCGCTTTCGCCGGTGATCAGCACGCGGGTCTCGGACGGGGCAATCAGCGCTGCGTCACGGAACACGGCCTGCATGAGTGGGCTGCGGGCGACCACAAAATCCGGCAATGGCTGCTCCCGGGCGAGGTGCAACTGAGCGGATTCGGCAATGCCGATGGCCTGGCGGACGCAAGCCATCAGTTCATCCAGATCAATCGGCTTGGCTAGATAATTCACCGCGCCGTCGCGCATGGCGGCGACGGCATCGCGAACGTCGGTGAACGCGGTGACGAGCAGGACGGGCAGGGTGGCATGTTCCTGGCGCGCCAGTCGCAAGGTTTCCAGCCCGGAAAGTCCCGGCATCCGCACGTCGGAAATCATCATGTCGAATTTCCCGGTGCGGAGGGTTTCAAGGGCGTGCTGGCCGGAATCCGCCGTGACGGTCTCAAATCCCTGGGTGCGGAGGAAGGTGTTCAACAGGCTGCGCTGTCCCGGGTCGTCATCCACGATGAGGATGCGTGGTGATTTGACGGGTTTCGGTTCGGTTGCCACGGGGCAAGGCTAGACAAACCGGGCGGCGGCCAAAAGAAATTTTGCGGGTGTTTTTGATGCACCCGGCGCATCCTCCCGTTTTCCCCAACCGGGAAGCGCAGATACGGACGGAGATGCTGCGGGAAAAACAAAAACGCTTTTTAGAAAAGAAACTTCTCACCTAATGTTTGGCATCGGAACCTTCACAGGAAGCGTCAGGGATTTCATGCTTCCTTGCTAAAAAGTAGACAGCTGCTGCGTTGAGTATACATGCTGTGGCGGCCAAAGTCGAAATACGCCGAAACCAAGACTCAGCATTCCCAATCTGCTGCATCCTAGCTGGCATATCATAATGAGAACTCGGCGGTAAGCCGGGCGGCTGTGCAAGTGTCTTAAGCTTCTCCTCATCCACTGCGCCGACAGAAACGAATTCTCGATACATGCTGTAACTGTGTACTCGATGAATCGACAACGCGACCGAGCCGAGAAAGAGAAAGACAACAGCCGCCAACAGATTGAAAAAGATAGCTGTCCATTTCATACAGATAGATGCAGCGATTTAAGCCTTTGTTTCATCTGGTGAAATCCTTGTATTCACCTTCATAACTCGCCACACCACATACAAAGCCACAAGAGCAATGACAGTAAGCACTGTCTTGCTAACGAGCAGCGCATGAAATTCGGCACCAGCACCACCAAAGAATGAAGGACTGGCCCAATACTCAAAGATGGTGAATCCTGCAATTACAATGGACAAGCCTGGCCACACTGCTCGCAAGCGATATAAGACTGTGCCTAGAATGATAAGAGCCGCTCCAAAGGCTGTGAAAACCCAAACGTCCCTAAACTCCCGCTTTTTCGTCTCTCGCTCAGATATTTCTGAATGCAGCGCGTCTTTCTTTTGGTAAAGCTCCTCATGTTCCTGGCGAATATCCTGCACTTCTTTCCATCCCTTCCCTTTTTCGAGTGCACGAACCTGCTCGTTTGCGTTACGATATTCATCCACAAGTACCTCGGTTTTCTTCTCGGATCGTGCCTTGGTCGTTTCAGGCTTGAACTGATCCAAGATGGAAGGCTCGGAGCCCCAGATCAACTGATGTACGTCACGTCCACTTTGGGTAATGAATATGACATTGGCGATTATGAATAATGTAATTTGTAGTGATTTCATAGTTTTGCCGGAAGTGATGTCACGTCGGGTAAAGGGCCAAACAGATAAGTATGCCACAAAAGTGCTGTCCATCCCGGTTCACGATTTGGACTCTATTCCCGGCTTTCCGGCTTGTCCACAGGAATTGAGCGTCCCGCTGGCCAGCCGGGAGCCGAAAACCGGAATTTGCCGGCGAGATGCCAGCGCCGTAGGCGCGACATCTTTGTAGAATCTAAACAAAAATAGTTTTCAAGCTCCGTCAGGAGCGGCATCTTCCGCGCATGGCCAACACCTGCACGCAAATCTACATCCACGTCGTGTTTGCGGTCGAAGGCAGGCAAAGCCTCATCAAGTCGGATCACAATGACGAGCTTCAAAAATACATCACGGGCATCGTCTTCGCGCGGAAGCAAAAGCTGATTGCGATAAACAACATGCCGGATCACCTGCATTTGCTTGTTGGCTTGAAGCCGGACATGTCACTTTCGGATTTGGTGCGCGATGTGAAGGCCAATTCCTCAAAATTCATCAATGAAAAGCGTTGGGTCGCCGGAAAATTTTCGTGGCAGGAAGGTTTTGGCGCGTTTTCCCATTCGCGTTCGCAGCTTGGCACAGTGATTCGTTACATCGAGAACCAGCAAAAACATCACGCGAAGAAATCATTCCGCGAGGAATACGTCGAGTTGCTGGAGAAGTTCGCTGTGGATTATGACCGGCGATACATTTTCAACACCGGCGAGGAATGATTTCCCGAATATGCCGCTCCTACGGAGCTTGGGAAATTATGGCGGTGTGTTTCTACAGAGATGTCGCGCCTACGGCGCTGGCAGGTTCGAGCTCCGTCGCCATTCATAAATCTCCGGCAACCCATTCATTCCGCATGAATCAGGCAACGACCTTCAAATGGGTGATGCAAAACAGGGCGCCTTTGGGTTGGTTGGCCTGACACTCAATTTCCCAGCCGTGCGTCAAAACGATCTGCTGGACCACGGCCAATCCCAGCCCGGTGCCCTTTTGATTGGTCGTGAAGTAAGGCTTGAAAATTTCCTGGCGGCGTTCGGGCGGAACGCCGGGGCCGTCGTCACCCACCTTCACGGCCGCCTCGGACGCGCTGACCTTCTCGGTCATGATTTGTATCCGGCCATTCTCGCCCACCGCCTGAATGGCGTTGAGCACGAGGTTGAACAGCGCCTGGCGGAGCAATTGTTCGTCCGCCTCGATGGTCATCGGTTCGCCCTTCGTTTCCAGCTTGATTTTCTTTTCCTCGATGTCGTAGGCCAGCGCGCGCACGACCTCGTTCACAACGGAATCCAGCGCCAGCTTCGAGCGGCGGATTTCGCGCGGACGCGAGTAGTTGATGAATTCGTTCAACTGCGCGGTCACCTTGTCGGTCTCATCCACAATGGCGCAGACCTTTTCCCGGATTTCCGCCGGGGTTTCCTTTTGTTTGGAAATCATCTGGGCCATGCCGCGGATGATGTTGAGCGGGTTGCGGGTTTCGTGCGCCAGGCCCGCGGCGGCCAGGTTCATTTCCCGGAGATGCGAATTCAATTCGCTGGCGCGGATGAGGCGGATTTGGAGTTCGGCGGACCGGGTCACACTGCGCCAGGCCAGTCCCGAGCCGACGACCGAAATGGTGGCCAGGACAGCAATGATGGACCGCAGCCAGAGGTCGTGGTCAAAGGCTTCGTGGAGTGTCCGGGTGGACATGACGATGACAAAACTATGCACGCCCATTTTTTCACGGAGGGTCTGGTATTCCTCCTCGCTCATCCAGCGGGGACGTCCAAAGCGGGAACGGAAGCCGCCTTCACGGGAGCGCATCCGGTTCGTGTCATTGTCCGGCGGCGGCGGCGGAGGTTCTCCGGGCCCGGCGGTAAAATTGGTGGGATTTTCACCGGGCGCGGGTTCAGGCGGCGGCCCACGCCGTGGTCCACCCAGGCGGTTGGTGGCGGCAAAGCGATTGGTGAAATCCTGTCGGGACAGGATGATGGGCAGGTTGGTGCCCTCGATGTCGTAGGTGAGGTTGGTGCCGAGGTCCACCGGATTCACGAGGGTGACGGTCTGCGCATTCCATTTTTCCGTCGTGCCCGCGGCGCCCCGGGCTGGAAGATCAATTCCCGTTCCGGCGGAAGCGACCATCTCGCCCGCGGCGTTCAACAGCGCGATGCCGTTCAATTCCACCTTCTCCTGCCGGACCAGTTCCGTGAGCGAGGCTTCGAGCCGTTCCTTGGAAACCACGCCGCCAAAACGGCGCTGCGACCGGAGGACGATGCCGAGGGTGGTGGAAATGTCCTTGGCCCGGTTGACGAGCGCGGCGCGGGCTTCTTCCCGGACGCGCAGGTGCTCGGCCAGCTGCCAGACAACGACCAGCACCCAGACCCCCAGCAGGAGGCCGTAAATCAAGGTGCGGCGGCGGTTTAGTTCCATAAATTCGGTTTAGTCACCCACAATCGTGTTCAAACTCACGAGCCCTCGCCCTGCCCTCTCTCCGCTGGATGGGGAGAGGGTGGTCCGCACAAAGCGGGGCCGGGTGAGAGGTTCTTATTTCATCCGGCATGGTAAAGTTTTTTCTGTGACCACACACTACCGGTTCTTTTTCACCGGCACTCGTTCCAGGAACCGATCCAGCTCCTGTTCAGGAATCGAATTGGTGATGAGCTGCGACTGGCCGGTTTCATTTGCGGACAACGCGGCAAGCTGCGACGGCATCTGGACAATGTGCGGTGTGAGGAATATCAACAACTCACTTTTCTGGTTCGACTTGGCGCTGAACCTGAAAAGCTGGCCGAGCAGCGGAATGTCGCCCAGAATCGGGATTTTGCTGTCGTTGGAGGACTTTTCATTGGCAATGAGGCCGCCGATGACGACGGGCTGCCCGTCGGGAGTCACGACCACGGTGTTGGCGGAACGTTTGTTGATGTTGGGCGCATACACGGCGGACGAAATGATGCTGCCGCCTTCGATGACCTGGCCGGGCGTCGAGGTGTCAATGGACGTTATTTGCGGCTGGAGAATCATTTGAATCAGATTGTTCGCCCCGATGAACGGCGTGACGTCCAGTTGGATGCCGACGTTTTGATAGGTTCCGTTGATGGTCGGAACGGTGGTGGCGCTATTGCCGACCGCGCTGAAACTGACGCCGCTGGGCAGATAGACGCTCTGGCCGACGACAATCTCCGCCATCTGGCCGTCGCGCGCGAGAATGGACGGGCGCGACAGCACCTGCGCCTTGCCGGCGGTGGCGATGGCCTGGAGCGTCGCATTGAAATCGCTGCCCATGAATTGATAGAGACCGCCATTCCCGGCCGCTCCCGCCAGGGCCTGGGGCAGACCAAAGTTATTGTTCACACTCAAGGTCTGGCTGACCGGGGTAATGGTACCGGCACTGCCGGCAGGACTGCCAGCAGTGTAATTGGTCACATAGCCGATGATTTGTGAATAGTTCTTGTTGACGCCGGTGTAGGTGCCTTGAACACCAATGGCGGACGATTTGTTGTCCTGCACTTCGAGGAAGACGACCTTGATGAGCACCTGCGGTTCGGGCGCGTCGAGGCTGGCGACAACCCTGCCGATTTGCTCGCTGGTTTCCTTGTCGGCGATGACGATGATGTTGTGCGTCACCGGGTCCACGGAAATGACCGCGCTGCCCACCGTGCCGTTGTTGTTGTATTGGCTGGTGCTGGTGCTGGCGGTGGTGTTGCGGCTTCCACCCCCGCCGCCAAAGCCGCCGAATCCGCCAAAGCCGCCGAATCCGCCGCCGCCACCGCCGCGTTGCTGCGCTTGGATTTCCATTGCGGCGCAGAAAAGAACAATCAGAACGCCGCCGAGATGTTTTTTGAAACAGTTTGTTTTCATAATTTGCCTTTTTATTGAAAAATTTTGCATGTTTTAGAACTGCCGTGTGCCGCCACTGCTGTAACCGGTGCCACTCACTCCGGTGGTGGTAGTAGTCGAGCCCATCGTGGTTGTGCCATTCACAGCACGTTGCTGGAGCGCGCTGTTTTGCGACGAACTCGTACTCGTGCCGCTGCGTGAAGTGCTGCTGCTCTGGAACATGTTTTGCAGCACGGTCAACGCCTGCTGCGGATCGCCGTTTTTCATCTGGAAAACATAGACGCCCTGGTCGCGGTCCGAAGGCACATCCAACTGGGTCATCATACCGGCAATTTCCTGCATCAAATCCTTGGAAGCGGTCACGATGACGGATGAAGTGCGCAGGTCCGCCACAGCAATGACCTGTGTCTGCTTTTGGATCCGGGTGTTTTGGCTGCCACCCGTGCCACTGGCGGCGTTCGCCGCCATCATCCGCTGAAAGAACCCGCCCGGACCGCCCCCGCCCTGACCACCAGCTCCTCCACCGAACCGGAAGGGCGACTGGACCTGGCCACTCGAGGTGCCGCTCGACGGGAAAATCTGGCTCAATTCACTGGCCACGTCGGCCGGACTGGCGTGGGTCAGGTGAAACACCCGGATTTCCGTTTCCCCCTCGGCGCTGTTGTCAATCGCCCGGATGATTTCGGTGAGATGCCGGATGTTCGATTGCGTGTCGGTGACCACAATGGAGTTCCCGGCTTCATTCGCCACAATCGTCGCCTGGGGCGAAACGAACGACGATAAATCCGTCACCAGTTGCCGGGCTTCCACGAACCGGATGGGAATGATTTGTGTGACGATCTCGGCGTTGTTCGGAATGCTGTCCGGGTTGTTGCTGGTTTTGACCGGGATGTTCCGCGTCTTCGCGTCGTTCTTGTCCAGAATCGTCAGTGTCCGTCCGTCGCGGATGGCGGCGTAGCCGTTTTTGTTCAGGACGGCATTGAGCAGGTCCACCGCCTCATTCCGGGTCATCGGATGGCTGCTGATGACGCTCACATTGCCCCGGACCTGCGTGTCCATCACGATGATGAACCCCGCGGCGTCGCTGAGATAATTCAGGACCAGCTCCAGCGGCGCATTGCGAAAGTTCAAACTCAATTCGTCATAATTCGTGCCGATGGTCGGCGCGAGGGTGGAAGCCTGCACCACGGTTGGAATGACCGCCGCCATGGCCGTTTTTTTAGGTGTGGCGGGTTGAACGCCTGTCGTTGGCGCGGCGGACTGGCTGGCCGCCGGCGCTTCGTTCATCGCGCCTTCGTCCGGCGGCGGTGCCATTGCCTCCGGTGGAGGCGGGGGTGGAGCGACCGCGGCATTGTTGTCGTCCGGTGTTCCGCCCGGGGCCGGCTGCGCGGCCACCGATATGAGCAGTCCCGAAATGCCCAGTGTCACGAGGGTTCGTAGAATCAAGGTTTTCATTTTAATTCCTGTTCTCTTTGTTGCATGAGTTTCTTGAGGACGTCATTGGGTTCACCGGCGGAGCCCGAAGCCACGCCGGGTGCGGGCGTTTCGTCCGCCGCCGATGATTCGTTCCCGGCCGTGGCGGCCGGCAATTCGCCCGAGTCGGCCAGTTGCCATTCGCCTTTGACTGCCTGCCGCATTTGCGCGCCCACCTTCATTGCCACCGGCTTGCCGGCGGCTTCCAGCTTGACGCCGTGCAGCGTGATTTCCACCACCTTGTAACCGGCAATGACTCCGCCCGGGGAAAGGACCTTGCGATAATCGGAATCGTTCCCGTCAAAGAAGGCGAGCATGCCCTGCCGGCTGCTCATCGTGCCGACCAGCGAAAACCAGGGCGCCGACGGGGAGGTTGAGCGCCCGCGGCTGCGCGATGTATGTGCATAACGGTTGGGATTAAATATGTTCCGGTCCACGACGATCTGGAACGACGAAAAATCCGTGGCATTCATGGCGGCGGGGGCGTTGGTCATCTGCGCGGCGGCCGACCGGCCATTGGCCAGGAGCGCCCCGAGCGCGGCGAGCACGGCGGCCGTCCGTAGCCTGCGACTTGCTGGGTTATATCGTGCCAGGTTCATGGTTTGGATTGGGATTGCGAAACGAGCACCAGCCCGCTGACCTGCAGATTGAGGGTGAGTTGCTGGCCGGTGTTGTCGCGGGTGCTGAGTTCGACCGATTCAAGTTTGAACGCCATCGGATCTTTTTCGAGGTCGTAAACCAGCCGGCTGAGGGTGCCGAGGTCGCCGGCCGCCTCGAGTCGGCAGTTGAGCGTGAGGTAGTCCGGCGAATCGTTGTTCCACTGGGGCGTGATGCCGGTGACGTCGGCGCCGCTTTCCCGGGCCCAACTGTCAAAGGCCTTGAGCGTCTGCTGCTCCGCCAGCGAAGGATTGTCCGGCAGGGTGTTCGTGCGCATCTGGCTCCAGCGGCCGCGAAGACCGGCCTCGCGCTTGATCAACCGCCGGCCGTTGGTCACCTGCGCGCGCAGTTCGGCGACCGTTTTTGCCCGCGTCTTCCACCATCCGAACATCGGTTCAATGACCACCTGGTCGGCCGCGTAAAGCACGCCCACCGCGATGGTCAGCGCCATCAACAATTGCTGGCGGTTTTCAATTTTCATTGCCGCCTCCTTTGTTCCAATGAAAGTCAAATGTGAATTGCATCGGCGATTTGCCGCGGATCTGGTCCACCTTCAAGTCGGTCACGCCGTCCGCCGCGCGCAACTGGCTCAACATCCGCAGCAAGGCGGCGTTGTCCCGCGCCGTGCCGGAACAGTTCACCACGTTGCCGTTGCGGATTTCCACCGTCTTGGCCGTGACGGCGCCGTCCTCGGGGAACGCCGTCGTAAGCCGCTTTAAAATGCTCAGGCTGCGGAACGACTCGTCGAACCACGGACGGTATTTCTGGATTTGCTGCTGGATGCCGTCCAATTCCCTGACCTTGGCCGACATTCCCGACCATTGCGAACGCAGCCAGATGAGCTGGATTTCCTGGAACAAAAACAATCCGCCGATGATGGCGACGATGCCGGCGGCCGTCGCGCCGGCAGAGCGCAGCCGGCCGGAGGAATATTTGGTGATGATTTGCTGCAGGGCCGTCGGTTTAGGCGGCAGGAATTCGAAGGCTGGCGTTTGTTCCGTCAGCAGCCGGGCGGCCAGGCTGAAGGCCGGGGAAACAGGCGCGTCAGGCGGAAGCAGTACGCCGAATTCGTCCGGCGCATACTTCGTGACCGGTTCGACGCCCAAGCCTGCCGGTTCAAATCGCAATTCCAACTCGTCGGCGAGTTGTTGCGCCAAATCGTGCGGGCCGAAAATGCGGATGCGGCGGACGGATTCGCGCAATCCGGCAGGCAACTGCCCGAGCGTGATGCGAACCTCCCGCGCGACGAAACCGGTGTGGAGGGTGCGCCGTGAGCCTTCATTTTCGATGGCGCCTTCCAGCGTGCGGAGGGCCGCCACGCCGCCGCCGCAGGTGATTTGCAGGGACACCTGGCTTTCGCCGATGGCCAGGGCCAGCACGCCGTTGGAGGTTTCCGCCGCCGGGGATTGTAAAGCGGCCAGTCCGGGCGAGAAGCTGAGCGGTTTTAACTTTGCCGCCGCCAGGACCTGTTCCAGCGAGGTAAGCTGGCTGTTGAGAATACCCGCCAGGGTCACGTGTTGTTTGCCGGCCGGCAACGGGCAGCGTGAGTGGGCAAGCCGCAACGTTGTGACGTCGCAGGGAAATCCGCGTTCCGCCTCCAGTTGCAACAGGCTCGCGGCATCCTCCGCCGGCAGGGGCGGCAATTCGGTCTGGGCCGTGAGCGTCCACTTCAATGGCACGCCCACCACGCAGCGGCGTTCGCGCACACCGGCGGCGTCGAGATGGTTGCGGATTTCGCGTCCGACCAATTCGGGTGCCGCGGTGAGCGGGTCGAGCGAGAGTGTGGCCGAGAACGACTGCTGGAGCTGAAGGGAGCCGTTGGTGCGGCGGAGCACGACACCGTCGAGGCGGCTGCCATCGAGGTTGAGTCCGAGCAGGCCCGTCAACTTTTTACGTCGCGAAAAATTGATTTTGGGAATCTTGTTCATTGGTGTTTTAAACCACGAAACACACGAAAAACACGAAACGATTTAGAGAACGATGCGTTCATATTCGAGTTTCGGATAATGGCCAAAGTTCACCAGCAGACCGAGTTTCATGCCGGTGGCACGAAGGTAATTTTGAACTTGCGCGCGATGTTCGTCGGTCAGTGCGGTCACCGCCTTCAACTCAACCACAATTTTGTCGTAGCAGATAAAATCCGGTTTGAATTTGCTTTTGAGCGTGCGGCCTTTGTAAGTCAGCGATAATTCAGGCTGGACCTTGAAAGGAATTTTCCGCCCGGCGAATTCAATTTCCAGGCACTCCTGATAAACCGTTTCAAGGAATCCATTGCCCTTTTCCTTGTACACTTCAAAACACGCGCCCATGATCTCATAGCTTTCAAGTTTGTGGATAATGTTCATGCTTGTTTTCCTTTCGTGTGGTTCGTGTATTTCGTGGTAAAATTTTTCATTGCGTTGCCTTGGCGACCCAGGCGGCGCGGGCTTTTTCCCCGAGCGCCCAGCCGAGCCGGCTGAGGTCCTGGCGATAAATGATTTTGGGCGTGCCTTCGCTGATGTCGAAAATGAATTTCACCCGCCGGTAACCGCGCCCGAACGGGCCGACCGCCGCGATGTCCGCCGTGAATTGAAAACCTTGCGTGGTGATATAATCGCGGTTCGCGTTCCGCAAGGCTTGAACGACCGGGCTGGTGTTGCCGAGCGCGTCCACGATCCAGGAAATGGCGTTGAGGTTGTTGGGATTTTGCTGGCGGTAGGTGACAAGCGTTTGCGCCGCGCCTTGCGCCGTGTTCTGGTCAACGCCCAGCCCCATGAACAATGCCTCCATCACAGTCGCACCGGCGGTGTTGATGTTCAGCAAGCCGTTGGTGTAAAGATTGGTGGTGGTGGTGACATCATAGTAAATTTTTGCAAAGTCAACCGAACTCATGCCCTGATTCCGGCTGAATAAACAAAAATCCAAAACACCCGAGAATAGGTTCGCCGGGCCGTTTCGAGGGTGAATGTGGTTGTAAATAGAGCTGGCAAGGCCGCCCGCGTTGCCGACGCCGGCATTCTGGAAAAACGTCCGCAATTGGACTTCGGTCGCCAAGTTCACGTTCGTCAGCGACGAGCCGTCGGAATGAAAGTTCGGCTGGCGGCTGTAAACAGTGACGTATTCAAACAGGCCTGGATCCAGCGTGCCGTTGCCGTTCAGGTCCTTTTTGCTGGTGTCGAGCACGCCGTTGCGATTGACGTCCTCGCCCACCAGCAAATCCATGGTCGAGCCGTACACCAGCCGCAATTCGTCCACTGTCTCGAACGGATAATTTTTGTCCACATATCCCAGCGACGAATAATTCAGCGAATAGGCGCCGCTGTTGGTGTTGCGCCAATCCACAATCGCGTTTGCGAAATCGAGTGTCATGTTGGGCAGATAGGAAAGTGCGTTGGTGCCGGCACGGTTCAGACTCAATTTGGAGGCTTCATCCACCAGGCCGAAATACGGTTCAGTGGAAAGCGCGCCGGATGGGTCGCGGCCAATGAGCCAGAAATGCGCGTCGCCCACCGGCACGGCCTCGCAGGAAAACTGGGTGTTGTTGGGCACCGCGCCATTCGTGGCAAAATTCGAGAGCACGTAACCGACGTAGCGCGCCGCGCCCTCGATGGCCTGTTCCGCCGCGATGCCGGTGGCGCGGTTGTCCGAGGCGCGGAGTTCAAAGGTCATGGAATTCGCAAAATAAAGCGCGATGCTGACCAGCCCGATGGAAATCCAAAGCACGAGAATGAGCACCGATGCATCTTCGCTACGCTTCAGCGACACACGGGCGTTTTCGCGCCGGGCATTCGATGGCAATTTGGATGGGTGCAGTTTCATTTCAGGTGTTCGTGCGCGATTGCGAATCAATTGGCACCAGGATTTGAACCGGCTGCGGGCGCGTGTTGTCGCTGTTGTTTCCCGCCATCTGGATGAGGACCTGGACGGCGACCGGCAGGTTGGTGCTGGCCGAGGTGGTGTCGGTGGTGTCCCAGGCATCAAACCATTGCGTGCCGTCGAAACATGAAAACCTGATGCTTTCGACACCGCTCAGCAGCAGCTGGTCCTGGATGTCCGGCGTGGCCGCGCTCAATAGATTGCGCGTGACGCTGCGGACGAGGTCCTTGCCGGTGGCGGTGCGGGTGGCGGGGTCTTTCAATTCGTAGGTGACCCGTTGGATGTCGCCCCACGGTTCGTTTTCATGCAGGACGCCGGTGGCGGTGAACATTTCGACGGCCACGGGCAGGCTGAGGCCGAGGCTGGTCACATTGCCGGCCTTGAAATCGCCGGTCAAAACGCCGTTGGGCTCCGGCGGCACGACGCATTGCAGGTCGCGGTGCAGGATGGTGAGCGCCTGGGTCAGGGGCGTGGCGTCGTCCACCACGGCTTGGGTGACCTCGCGGAGGTGCAAGGCGCTGAAAAACACGGCGTTGATGGCCACCAGCACGATGGCGGCAACGCCCACCGCCAGGATCATCTCGACGAGCGTGAACGCCAGCGAATTGCGGATTGCAAAGTGCGGATTGCGAAGTGAATTCAGCAACGAAACCGCGCTCCGCCGGCCAACGAGCCACTGGCCATCGGTCACCGGCAATTTATTCCTGGAGGGGTTGATTTTCATTGGTGCGAACCCATCGTCGTTGTCAGCGTTTGCGGATTGGCCAGCGTGTACAGTTTCACGGAATAATCACGGCCCTTGGCGTAATACTTCACCTCCGCGGTGAGCAGGGTCATGGCATCCACCGGCCAGGTCTGGCTGGTCAACGTCCAGCGGAATTCCTGCGCGCCTTCGGTGACGGTTCCACTCAGCGTGCCTGTGTTCCAGTTGGTCAGCACGAGGCTTTCGTTTAAAATACGGTCCGCCACGCGCGCCGCGGCGCCTTTGCGGACGGCGACCTCGCCGGCAAGGCTGGCCAGGTGCAGCGCCTCCACGGCCGCCGGGATCACGATGGCCAGGAACAGCAGCGCCGCCAGCACCTCGGCCAGCGTGAAGGCAGAATTGTGACACGTGACACGTGACACGTGACACGAGATTCTCCGTTGCCTGGCGAGCGTTTTCATGTCACTTGTCACCCGCCACTGGTCACTTTTCTGTGTTCCGAATTTCATAACCCATGCGGGTGCGCGCCTCGACCAGCCAGAGGGCATTGCCTTTGGCGTCTATGAGGCGCAATGTTTGCGGACTGTTTTCATCAATGGTGCCGTCCGCCAAAAAGCGGATGGCGGGCAAATTCTGGAACGTCGTCACGGCGGTTTTCCCGGCATTCAAGACCGCAATCTGCACATTTTCGTCCACGGTCAGATTTTCCGCTTTTGGATCGCCGTTCTTCGGAGGTGTCTCCGCTTCGAGTCCGTAGGCGCCCTTTTTTTCGTCCACCCAAAGCATCATCGGCAGGCCTTCCGAAACCGCGCGGCTCTGGCCCGCGTGCATCAGCGCGAAGAGCCGGCGCGCCTCGGAGTCCAGGGCGCGGGCGCGGATGAAATTCGACATGGCCGGCGCCACGAGCGAGGTGATGACGACCAGCAGCGCCAGGACGAGCAGCAGCTCGACGAGCGTGAAAGCAAAGTGACACGTGACACGTGACACGTGACATGATTGCGGCCCACGCATCGAACTGCTTCTCTTGTCACTTGTCACTTGCCACTTGTCACCTGTGATTCGCAATTTCATTTATTTGGTTGTCCAGTTGCCAATGTCATCTTCCGATCCTTCCTTGCCGTCCGGCCCGACGGACAGCAGGTCATAGGAATTCTGGTTGTGTTTGCCGGGATAGTAATAAAGGTAGTTGTTGCTCCACGGGTCCTGCGGGACCTTGTCGAGATACGGTCCGTGCCAGTTTTTGGCGTTGTTGGGTGCCTGGAGCAAATCCTGCAGGCTCTTGGGGTAAAAACCGTTGTCCACCTCGAACGCGTCGAGGGCAGTCTTGATGGACGAAAGGTCGGCGCGCACGGCCGTCTGGCGCGCCTGTTCGCTGCGGCCCACCATTTTGGGAATCACCAGTGCCGCCAGAATGCCGATGATGGTGATAACCAGCAGCATTTCGACGAGGGTGAAAGCGCGGCGACAATTTCGGATTTCGGACCGCGTAAAGCTTCGCCACGCGGCGGGGTTCGGAGTTTGGAGTTGGTTTTGGATTTTCATAAATTTCGCATTTTATTTGATGTAATCCTGCAATGAGAACACCGGCAGCAACATGCCGATGAAAATGATGCCGATGAACCCGGCGATGAAAAACAGCATCAGCGGTTCGGCGAAGGCCACCGCTGTTTTTAGATGCCGGTCCAGATCCGCCTCGGTCACGCTCGCGATGCGGACGAGTTCGGCGTCGAGCTTGCCGCTTTCCTCGGCCACGGAAACCATTTCCAGGACGGAGCCGGGAAAGAGGTCCTTGCAATCCGCCAAGCTCTGGCCGAGCCGCCCGCCTTGCTGGACGCGCTCGATGGATTGCGAGACGGCGTCCACGAGAATCTGGTTGCCGATGGATTTGCGGGCAACGTTCAGGCCCTGCACGAGCGGCACGCCCGCCCCGAGCAGGGTGCCCAGCATCCGGCAGAACCGCGCCATGGCAAATTGCGCGGTCAGCGGGCCGACGACGGGCGATTGCAAAACCAGGTTTTCCCAGACCCGGCGCCCCTTTTCAGAAGCGAACCAAGCGCGAACGAGGAAGCCGCCGACCACCAGAGCCGCCGCGATAAACAATCCGTAGGAACGGACGGCGTGACTGACGCCGATGATGAACTGCGTGATCAACGGCAGGGCGCCATGCACGCTGCTGAAGACCTTCTGGAATTTCGGGATGAAGAAAACCAGCAACACCGTGAGTACCACCAGCGCCAGCACCAACAGGATGCACGGATAAACCATCGCGGTCGTCACCTTGGATTTCAGCTCCTTTTCCCGCGATTGGAAATCGGCGATTTGCGCCAGCACCACGTCGAGAAACCCGCCCGCTTCGCCGGCTTCCACCATGGCGACATAGACGCGCGGAAAAGTTTCCGGCGATTTCGCCATCGCGTCGGCCAGCGACATGCCGTCAATGACCAGGTCGTGGACTTCCTTCCACTTGGCCTGGGCGGCGGGCGAGGAGGCTTCCTTGTAAAGAATGACCAGCGCGCGGCTCAGGGGCACACCCGCCGCGAGCAGGCTGGAGAGCAGGCGCGTGAAATTTTCCAGGTCCTTCGCGGAAACCTTTTTCGATTCGAACTTGAAGGAAAGATTTCCCAATGACGCCGACAACGGGGGGCCGTTTTTCGACGGCGCGGCCACGGCCTTTTCGGCCAGGCTGACCGGACGCAGGCCGAGCGTCTCCACCTGCCGCAACGCGTCGGGCCGGCCCGGGGCGTCAAGCTGCCCTTCGGCCATGGTGCCGTCGGCTTGCAGCGCTCTGTAGGAAAAGGTGGGCATATTTCAAAATGACGAATGACGAATGACGAATGACGAATGAATCCCCAAACCCAAAATCCACATCGAATTTTTAAAAGATGACGTGGTTGCCGGAATTCGGACTTTGGAATTCGAGCCTTTTTCGGCATTAGTCATTAGGATTTCGGATTTCATCATATTACCTCGATACCGCAATGCTCGCTGGAGATGGCCCCGCGTCATCCAGCGTTTCATTTTTCGTCGTCCGTTCCACCTCCTTGGCGGTGGTTACACTTAAAACTTCTTCGACGGTGGTGATGCCCTGCCGGACCAGGCGCCAGCCGTCCTCGGCCAGCGTTTTCATGCCGGCGCGCCGGGCGGCGTCGCGGATCTGATCGCTCGAGGCGTTTTTCAATACCAACTGGCGGATTTCGCTGTCGCTGTCCATCCACTCAAAAATCGCGTGGCGGCCATGGAAGCCAGTGTTGCGGCATTCGCGGCAGCCGACAGATTTGTAAATGGTGACCCCGGCGGGAATGCCCAGCCGCGCCTTGAAAGCCTGCGCAGTGGGCGAGTCGTCAATCTGTTTGCAATGCGTGCAAAGCACGCGCACGAGACGTTGCGCGAGCACGGCTTCGAGCGACGACGCCACCAGATACGGTTCGACCCCCATGTCCACGAGGCGGGTGACGGCGCCCGGAGCGTCGTTCGTGTGCAGGGTGGAGAAAACCAAGTGGCCGGTGAGGGAGGCCTGGACGGCGATTTGCGCGGTTTCCTGATCGCGGATTTCGCCGATGAGAATCACGTCCGGGTCGTGGCGCAAAATCGAGCGCAGTCCGCGCGCGAAGGTGAGGCCGGACTTTTCGTTGACCTGGATCTGGTTGACGCCCTTGAGCTGATATTCGACCGGGTCTTCCACGGTGATGATTTTGCGGACGAAATCGTTGATTTCGTTGAGGGCGGTGTAGAGGGTTGAGGTTTTGCCGCTGCCGGTGGGGCCGGTGACGAGGATGATGCCGTGCGGTAGTTGGAGGACGCGCCGGAAACAGTCGAGTTCGCGCCGGTCCATGTTCAGTTCGCCCATACCGCGCAGCGTGGCGTTTTGCCGGAGCAAACGCATGACCACGGCCTCGCCGTGCAGCATCGGAATCACCGAGACCCGGATGTCCACCTCGGCGTCGTCGAGGCGGATTTTGATGCGGCCGTCCTGCGGCAGGCGTTTTTCCGCGATGTTGAGGTGGCTCAAAATTTTGACGCGCGACACGATGGCCGGCTGGAAACGCTTGAGTTGCGCGGGCACGGAAACGTCCTGCAACACGCCGTCAATGCGGTAGCGGATGCGGAACTCGTCCTCAAACGGTTCGAGATGAATGTCCGACGCGCGCAGCTCGATGGCATCCTTCAAAACCTGATTGACGAAGCGGATGATCGAGGCTTCGTCCTCCTCGGCCTCGTCGAGATTGGTGTCCTCGGCATTTTCGTCAACGACCTGAAATCCCTTTTCCTCATCGAGCGTGCCAATCGTGTCCGCGCCGACGCCGAGGCGTTTTTTGATTTCACGCTGGATGGCTTCGCTGACGGCCAGCACCGGTTTGAGGTTCAAGCCGGTCATGGTTTTCAGCGCGTCGAGACCCTGCGTGGCGAAGAGACGGCTGGTGGCGACCTCGACGATGCCGTTGTGGCGCCTGAGCGGCAGGAGTTCCTCCTTCAGCAGGATGCGGGCGGGAAAAAGGGAGAGAAGCTGACGGTCCGGTTCCACGTCGTCCAGCGTCGTGTAGGCGAGATCGTATTCCTTGGCCAGCCAGCGCAGGATGTCCTCCTCGGTTTGGGCGGGAGACTTCGCGCGCAAGAGGGACTCCGCGTCAGGGGCAGACAGTTGCCGGGCCGCGACCATGCGGTCCAGCAACTGTTTCAACGAAGTGTCTTGGACGGGAGTTTCAGCCATATTATTCGGACGTCAGCTTCTCTTTTCGATTGGTTATTCGAGCGGGGTCACGGACGGCTCGGCGAGCCGTCCCTACCACTTTTGTACTGGTTATTCGAGCAATCCGAGCAGGGTGGCCTGGGCTTCCTGTTTTGTATTAAGCACCTTGCGGAGGTTTTCCTGGGCCTCGGTAAGCTTGGCACGCTTGGTTTTTTGTGATGCCTGATATTTTGCCAGCGCGGCTTTTATTTGCGCCTTGGGCGCATTGTCATCAATGGCCTTCTGCAAGGCTTCGGCTTCCGGGCTGGGTTGCGGGCCAAAATTGCGGCGATTGTTGGCACCGGCCTGGTCGCTGTTGTTGCGATTGCGGAACATCCGGCCCATGCCGCCGCCAAACCCGACATCACGGCGCGCGTCCATCACTTTTTGAAACAGTGGTTGAACGGCATTCCATTCGGTGTCGTTGGTATAGCCGAGCTGCTCCTTGATGTTATCCATCATGCGTTGCTGCATTTGCGCCGGATCGAAGTTGCGGCCGCCCCGGCCACCACCACCGCCGCCGCCACCGGTAGTATCATTTTGGGCGGAAACATTGCCTGCACTTAACATCAGAGCAGCAGCCACTCCGCAAATGGTTAACAGATTTGTTGCTTTCATCGAATTTTCCTCTCGTGGTTGAATGGTTATTTTGCTTTATCGCGGACGACACACGCGTGCTGTCCCATGGACGCGAATCAATCAACGCAAGGAATGTGCCATGCGGGAAAACGCACTTTTTTCAAGGGAAACGAAAATTACCGCCGCGCAATTACTGCTCATCCGGTTGTGCCGCGCGCAAAATTTGCGCAAGCAGGCATCGAGCCGCACGGCATTGAATCAAGAACCTCTCTTGAGTTTCAGAAAAGCCAAGGCATCAAATAAACCGCGGATGGGTACGGATTTCTACAGAAGATAACGAAGGAAACAAAGCGGAGAATAACTTTGTTCTCTTCGCCTGCTCGCGATTTATCGGAGTTTGCTTCTGTTTCAGGATTTTTGTCCCGCACTTCTTGCTTCATGGTGTTCACCAGCGGCGTGAGGCCCTGAATCCGCAGATTACGCCGATTACACAGATTTCTTCTGAGTCATTTTGGAGTGCGCGGACATGTCCGCGCTTTCGAAGCGGCGACATGTCGCCGCACTCCAAATTCACCACGCCCAATCCGCATTCCCACGTCACGGCGAACGGAGGCGGTAGAAACGGCCGGGATAATTTGTCCATTGCGGATCACTGAAATAGGATGAGCTGCTGGTGAGCGTGTTGGTTCCCACCGGAGACCAGATGGGATTGGCCAGATTCGTGCAGGCATCCACCACGATGACCAGGTTGCTGCTCCCAGCGATATTGAAGCCAAACCGATTCGTCCGCACGCCGAAGCTGGCATCGCCGGTCTGCACCTGCGGGTTCCACAGCACCGTTGGAAGACCGCCAAAGGTCGAACCCCAGCCCGTGGTACCCGGCAGGTAATAGACGGTCGCATTGTTGTCAAAGTAGAATATATACGAACCAATGCCAGGGGCATTGCCCTGGAAATAGGCTCCCCTCAGGTTGGTACAGGATTCGAACGCATAGCTCCCGATGCTGGTGACGCTGCTGCCTATCGTGACGCTGGTCAGGCTGTAGCAGTTTTCGAATGTGCTGTACCCGATGCTAATGACGCTGTTGGGGATCGTAATACTGGTCAGGTTGGTGCAGTAATAGAACGCAAAGTCTCCGATGCTGGTGACACTGTTGGGAATCGTGATGCTGGTCAGGTTAGTGCAGTAATAGAACGCATTGAGCCCGATGCTGGTGACGCTGTCGGGGACTGTGTAGCTGCCGCCTTTGCCCGCAGGATATTGGATGAGTGTAGTTCGGCTCTTGTTGAACAAGACCCCAGTCACACTGCAATAGGCGGGATTGAGTGCATCCACCGTTATCGCTAACAGGCCGGTGCAGTCATAAAACGCAAAGTCCCCGATGCTGGTGACGTTGGTGCCTATCGTGACGCTGGTCAGGCTGTAGCAGTTTTCGAATGTGCTGTACCCGATGCTAATGACGCTGTCGGGGATCGTGACATTGATCAGGCTGCAGCCAGCAAACGCATAGGACCCGATGCTGGTGACGCTGTTGGGGATCGTGACGCTGCTCAGGCTGCAGACAGCGAACGCAGAGTTGCCGATGGTGGTGACGCTGTCGGGGATCGTGACGTTGGTCAGTCCTCCACAAAAATAGAACGCATAGCCCCCGATGCTGGTGACGCTGTTGGGGATCGCGTAACTACCGACTTTGCCCTCCGGATATTGGATGAGTGTTGTCTGGCTCTGGTTGAACAAGACTCCAGCCAAACTGGAATAGGCTGAATTATTTGTATCCACCGTTATCCCGGTCAGGCTGCTACAGATTTGGAACGCAGAACTTCCGATGCTGGTGACGCCGCTGCCGATTGTGACATTGGTCAGGCTGCGGCAGGAATCGAACGCATGGTCCCCGATGCTGGTTACACTGTTGGGGATCGTCACGCTGGCCAGTTTGGTGCAGCTCCAGAACGCATAACTTCCGATGCTGGTGACGCTGTCGCCGATTGTGACATTGGTCAAGCTGGTGCAGGATCGGAACGCAGAACTTCCGATATTAGTAACGCTATTGGGAATCGTAACGCTGGTCAGGTTGGAGCAGGATTGGAACGTGCTGTTTCCGATGTTGGTGACGCTGTTGGGAATCGTCACGCTGGTCACGCTGGATTTACCAGAAAAAGCCGAGTCCCCGATGCTGATGACCGGCAGGCCATCGATCGTGTCCGGGATGGCCACTGCACCACCGGAGCCGGTGTAACCCGTGATGGTGATCGTTCCGTTGTTGATCGTGTAAGTGTATGGCAGGAGCACCGCCGGACGACCGCCAAAGGTCGAGCCCCAGCCCGTGGTCCCCGGCAGGTAATAAACGGTTGCATTATTATCACCAAAGAACACAGACGAATCAACGTTGGGGGCGTTCCCATTGAAATGGACTCCGATCAAGCTGGTGCAGCCAGAGAACGCATAGCTCCCTAGGTTGGTAACACTGCTGGGGATCGTGACGCTGGTCAGGCTGATGCAGTCATAGAACGCAAAGTCCCCAATGCTGGTGACGCCGTTGGGAATCGTGTAGCTGCCGGCTTTGCCCTCCGGACACTGGATAAGCGTTGTCTGGCTCTTGTCGAATAAAACCCCATTCACACTGCTATAAACGGAATTGAGCGTATTCACATTGATTGCCGTCAGGCCGTAGCAGGCATCGAACGCCGATCCCTCGATGTTGGTGACGCTGGCAGGAATCGTCACGCTGGTCAGGCTGGTGCAGTCGGAGAACGCAAAGTCCCCGATGCTGGTGATACTGTTGGGAATCGTGACATTGGTCAGGCTCGTGCAGTCAGAGAATACCCCCTCATTGATGCTGGTGACGCTGTTGGGGATGGTGACGCTGGTCAGGCTGCTACAGTTAAAGAACGCAGAGCTCCCGATGCTGGTGACGCTGTTGCCTATCGTGACGCTGGCCAGTTTGGTGCAGGAATCGAACGCCAAACTCCCGATGCTGGTGACACTGTTGGGGATGGTGACGCTGGTCAGGTTGGTGCAATAATGGAACGCCATATACCCGATGCTGGTGACCGGCAGGCCATTGATCCTGTCTGGGAAGGTCACCGCACCACCGGGACCGGTGTATTTCGTGATGGTGATCGTGCCATTGTTGATCGTGTAAGTGTATGGCAAGGGCGCGACCGGAAGACCGCCAAAAGTCGAGCCCCAGCCCGTGGTCCCCGGCAAATAATAGACGGTGGCGTTGTTGTCATCGGCGAACGCTTCCCAACCGAGGGCGGTGGTGGCGTTACCTTGGAAATAGACTCCGGTCAGGCTGATACAGTAATAGAACGCCTGGTCCCCGATGCTGGTGACGCTGTTGGGGATCGTGACGCTGGTCAGACTGGTGCAGTCATAGAACGCCAAGACCCCGATGTTGGTGACGCCGTTGGGGAGCATGACACTGGTCAGGCTGGCGCAGTCATAGAACGTAAAGTCCCCCATGCTGGTGACGCTGTTGGGGATCGTGACGCTGGTCAGGTCCCAGCACTCCGCGAAAGCCCAGTCCTCGATGCTGGTGACGCTGTTGGGGATCGTGATGCCGGTCAGGTCAGAGCAATTCTCAAACGCACCGTATCCGATGTTGGTGACGCCGTTGGGGATGGTGACGCTGGTCAGGCCCCAGCACTCTGCGAAAGCCCAGTCCCCGATGCCGGTGACCGGCAGGCTGTTGATCGTGCCAGGGATGGTCAACGCACCGCCGGAACCAATGTATCCGGTAATGGTGATTGCGCCGTTATTGGTCGTGAAAGTGTATGACAAGAGCACCCTCGGACAACCGCCGAACGGCGATACCCAGCCGGTGGTTTCCGGCAGGTAATAGACGGTCTCATTGTTGTCTCCGGAGAACAAAGTCGAATCAACGCCGGGGGCATTGCCCTGGAAATAGACTCCCATCAGGCTGGTGCAACCAGAGAACGCATAGCTCCCGATGCTGGTGACGCTGTTGGGGATGGTGATGTTGTTCAGGCTGGCGCAGTTGTAGAACTCATAGCTCCCGATGCTGGTGACGTTGGTGCCAATCACAACGCTGTACAGGCTGGCGCAGCCAGAGAACACATAGATCCCGATGTTGGTGACGCTGTTGGGGATCGTAACGCTGGGCAGCTTGGTGCAGTCATAGAACGCATAGTCCCCGATGCTGGTGACGCCGTTGCCAATCGTGACGCTGATCAGGTTGGTGCAGGTGGAGAAAACATCATGCCCGATGCTGGTGACGCTGTTGGGAATCGTGATGCGGGACAGTTTATAGCAGCTAGCGAACGCACTGTAATCGATGTTGGTGACACTGCTGCCGATTGTGACGTTGGTCAGGTTGTTGCAGAAATAGAACGCATTGTGCCCGATGCTGGTGACGTTGTTGGAGATGGTGACGATCTTCAGGCCGATGCACTGATAGAACGCAGAGTTTCCGATGCTGGTGACGCTGTTGCCAATCGTGATGCTTCTCAGGCTGAAGCACTGATAGAACGCGGAGCTTCCGATTCTGGTGACTGGCAGGCCAGAAATCGTATCCGGGATGGTCACCGCCCCGCCGGAACCGGTGTATCCCGTAATGGTGATCGTGTTGTCGCCATTGGTCGTGTAAGTGTAGTCTTGGGCTTGCACCGCTGTAGGCAACGCCATCAACAGCAGCGGCAGCAGTCTCGCGGCGCAGGCGGTTTTTAAACCCCCGGCCATCGTGTTCGGGCGGCTTGTGGTCGCAAAGGAATCCTGAATTTTCATATTGTTGTCTGATTAAATTTTCATCTTCAAATCAGCTGCCGCTCCCGCCTCTCACGGCGAACGGAGGCGGTAGAAACGACCGGGATAATTCGTCCAATCCGGATCGCTGAAATAACACCAGCCGCCGGTGAGGGTGTTGGTTTGCACCGGAGACCAGCCGGTATTGGTCAGGTTTGTGCAGGCGTCCACCACGACGGAGATGTTAGTTGCCCAAGAAATAATGAAACCGAACCGATTCGTCCGCACCCCAAAACTTGGTTCGTAGTTTAGAATCAGCGGGTACGGAAGGAACCATAGCGCGGTCGGACAATCGCCAAAGGTCGAGACCCAGCCCGTGGTCCCCGGCAAGTAATAGATAGTTGTACTGTTGTCACCGCCGAAGACGCGCAACCTAGAATCAAGGTTGGGGGCATTGCCTTGGAAATAGACTCCTGTCAGGCTGATGCAGTATTGAAATGCTCCGCCCCCAATGTAGGTGACGCCGTTGCCAATCGTGACGCTAGTCAGGTTAGTGCAGCAAAAGAACGCAACAAACCCGATGCTGGTGACGCTGTCGGGGATCGTCACGCTGCTCAGGTTGGTGCACCAAGAGAACGCCCACTCCCCAATGCTGGTGACACTGTTGCCAATTGTGACGCTGGTCAGGCTACCGCAGTCATTGAACGCATAATCCCCGATGCTGGTGACACTGTTGCCTATCATGGCGTTGGTCAGGCCAGTGCAGCTAGTGAACGCATAGTTCCCGATGTTGGTGACGCTGTTGGGAATCGTGACGCTAGTCAGGCTGGTGCAGGAAGAGAACGCATATCTCCCGAGGTTGGCGACACTGTTGCCTATCATGGCGTTGGTCAGGCCGGTGCAGCTAGCGAAGGCATAGTCCCCGATGCTTGTGACGCTGTCGGGGATGATGACGTTGGTTAGGCTAGCGCAGCCAGCGAACGCATAGTCCTCGATGCTGGTAACGCTGTCGGGGATCGTAACGCCGGTCAGGCTGGTGCAGCCAGAGAACGCCTCGTATCCGATGCTGGTGACGCTGTTGGGGATCGTGATACTGGTCAGGCTGGTGCAGTTTTGGAACGCCCCAGGCCCGATGCCGGTGACGCTGTTGGGGATCGTGACGCTGGTCAGGCTAGTGCAGCCAGAGAACGCCTCGTATCCGATGCTGGTGACGCTGTTGGGGATCGTGACGTTGGTCAGGCTGGTGCAGGAATAGAACACCCATACTCCGATGCTGGTGACGCTGTTGCCTATCGCGACGCTGGTCAGGCTGGTACAGGAATAGAACGCATCGTACCCGATGTTGGTGACACTGTTGGGGATCGTAACGCTGGTTAGGCTGGTGCAGGCTTCGAACGCCCCCTCCCCGATGCTGGTGACGCTGTTGCCTATCGTGACGCTGGTCAGGCCGGAGCCAAGGAACGCCGAGACTCCGATGCTGGTAACGTTGGTGCCGATCATGACGCTGGTCAGGGGGGAGCAGATGAACGCGTGATTCCCGATGCTGGTAACCGGCAGGCCAGTGATCGTGTCCGGGATGGTCACATCACCGCCGGAACCGGTGTAACCCGTGATGGTGATCGTGTTATCGCCATTGGTCGTCCAAGTGTAGTCTTGGGCTTGCACCGCGGCGGGCAACACCAACAGCAGCAGCGGCAGCAGTCTCGCGACGCAGGCAGCCATTAAACGACTGGCCATCGTGTTCGAGCCGCTTGTGGTCGCAAAGGCATCCTGAGTTTTCATATTTTTGCCTTTTCTGAACAGTGCCCCATTACTGACAGGAAATTGCTTTTTGACGACGACGCTCCTTCTGTGCCGCAGCGTCGGCCAGTTTTCTGCGAACTTTTCACAACAATTGCATTCACTCACAAATTATGAAGACTGTCAATCCATAGTTATTGCTATTTGGATGACTAATTGATGTGACGGAACGCCGGTGAAACAAATCGTCGCGGCGCACGCGATGGGTTGAGGAAGCGAAGCCGTGGTGAAAGAGAAATTTCTTGTCCAGTTTTGTCCGAACGGTACTGTTACCCCGCTCGTCGCGCTCGGGTGGTCCGGCAGAGCCCAATTGAAAGTCACATTTGTTTATCCCCGGTTTGAAAAGTTTCTCACTGGCCTGCCGGAGCTGGACCAGGGGCTGGTGGACTATTTCCTGGGCAACTTCACCACCCCGCCTTCGCTGGGCATCCCCATCCTTGCCTCGTTGACGCCGCCGGAGGTTGAAATCGAACTGGTGGATGACAACAGCGGGCAGACACTCAACTTCGACGCCCCAACGGACCTGGTCGCCATCAACTGCTTCACACCCCAGGCCACCCGCGCGTTTGAAATTGCCGACGGTTTTCGCGCCCGCGGCAAAAAGGTCGTCATGGGCGGGCTGTTCCCCTCGTTCATGGTGGAGGAATGTCTTAAACATGCAGACTCGGTGAACGTTGGCGAAGGCGAGGCCACCTGGCGGCGGATTCTTGCGGACGCCCGAGCCGGCACTTTGAAACCGGTTTACCAGGGCGGCAGTTCCGCCGACCTGGCCGCGCAGCCGATTCCCAGGCGCGAGATTTTTTACACGAACGATTTCTACGACTGGGACGAAGACCTCGTGCAACTGACGCGGGGCTGTTCCTACACCTGCGGCATGTGTTCGCTCCCGGCGCAAATGGGCGGGCGCATCCGCTTCCGGCCCATCGAACGCGTCGTCGAGGAACTGCGCTCGCTCAAACACGAGAACGTGTATCTGGCCGACGACACGCTTTTCTTTCCGCAGCGGAAAATCAACGACTATGCCCGCGCCCTGTTCCGCGCGGTGGAGCCGCTGGGCAAAAAGTATTTCGTCTCCTCCACGATGGCGTTGAACACCGAGACCGGCTTTCTCGATCTGGCGACCCGCGCCGGCGTGCGGAATTTCTACTGCACGATGAACGTGGACCCGGTTTCCATCCGCGCCATCAAAGGCGAAGCCCGCGAGCGGCAGATGCTCAAGGACCTCGTCCGGAATCTGGAAGACCGCGGCATCCGGTTTTTCGGTTCCTGCGGCATCGGCCGGGACTGGGATGAACCGGATGTCGTGGACCGGGTGTTGGCGTTGTATGCGGAGGCCGGCATTCGCACGGCGGAGTTCTTCATTTTCACGCCGTATCCCGGCTCCGTCCACTGGGACCGCATGAAACGGCAGGGCCGCATCTTCGACCATCAATGGTCGCATTACAACGGCGCTCATGTGGTCGCGCGCCCCATGAATTTCACCCCGGAGCGGCTGCGCGAAGAATTTATCCGGCTCTGGCGCGAATTCTTTCGCGCGCAGAAAACGCAGCACGCCGCGCACCTCGAACCCGCGACCTGGAAGGATGGCGCGCAAGTGGTCGGCAAGCCGCTCCAACGCCAGGGCGTGCGCCAGCAAGCGGTCGTGACGGGCCTTGGCCTCATCAGCCCCATCGGGAACGACGCGTCCACGGTGACGGAGGCGTTGCGCAACGGCCGGCATGGCATCCGGCCCATCACGCGATTCGACGCGCGCCATTTCCGTTCCAACCTGGGAGGCGAAGCGAAGCATCTCAACCTGCGCGACTGGCTCACCGATGCCGAGAACGAGGAATACGAAGACCTTTACCTGCGCTACGCCATCGCCGCCGCGCGCCGGGCGCTGCGCGACGCCGGACTGCAACGGGACGGAAAAGAAATCCGCCGCGACATCGCGCTGGTGCTTGGCACCTGCAACGGCGGGCTTTGTTCCGCCGAAGCCGAATACGCCTGGAAACACGGCCGCAGTTCGCGCGCCTTCGACGAGCGCATGAACTTGCAGGCGCAGCTTTACGGTTTTGGCAAGGCGCTGGCCAGCGCGCTGAAGTTCGGCGGCGAAACGTGGGTCATCACCACCGCGTGTTCCTCCACCACTGTCGCGCTGGGACTGGCGCAAACGCTCATCAACCGCGGCTATTACGACACCGTGCTGGTGGGCGGAGCGGATGTTCTTTGCGTGGCCAACATGTCCGGTTTCGACGCGCTCAAGGCCACTGCGCCCGGCCGCATGGCGCCGTTCTCCACGCCCTACGGCATGAACGTCGGCGAAGGCGCGTGCTTCTGGGTGGTCGAGGACATGGAGAAGGCGATTCTTCGCCACGCGCGCTGTCTCGGCCGTCTCGCCGGTCATGCGACCACGTCCGACGCCTATCATCCCACCACGCCTGACCCGCGCGGTTCGGGGGCGCAACGCACCTTGCGCGCTGCGCTGGAGGATTCCGGACTTTCAATCAGCGACCTCGGCTGCATCAACGCGCACGGTTCCGGCACCGAGGCCAACGACAAAGCCGAAGCGCGCGGCATGGCGGCGTTCATGGACGGACATCCGCTGCCGGCAGTTTCGACCAAATCATTTTTCGGCCATTGCATGGGCGTGACCGGCATCCTGGAAGCCACCGCGCAATTGCTGGCGATGAACGCCGGTTTCATTCCGCCCACGCTCAACTTCAGCGGGCCGCGTCCCGGTTGCGCGCTCGACTTCGTGCCGAACGAAGCGCGCCCCAAAAAATACGACGCCTTCATTTCAGCGAACTACGCTTTCGGCGGCAACAACGCCGCGGTGGTTGTGACCAGGTGGGATTCGCCCGTACCCGCGCGCAAGGAAATCAACGAACGCGTGGTCATCACCGGCGTCGGCGCGGTCACGTCGCTGGGGTTGGGCATCCAGAAAACGCTGGCGCAGCTTCGCAACCATGCCGTGGGGCTGACACCCGTGGCCGCCTTCCCGCTGCGGGCCGAACGCGCGCGATTGGTGGGACAAGTCGCGTCCTTCAAAGCCGCCGAGGTGGACCGCCGGATTGATTTTGCGGGCTTGAACCACATCAGCCGGTTTGCCGTGGCTGCCAGCCGGCTGGCCCTGAAGCACGCCGCGTTGAAAGTTTCGCCGGGCCATGCCGGGGAAATCGGAGTGGTCATGGGCGTGTGCAATGGCCCGTCGGAAATGGGCCACATGGACAGCGTGTTCAGCAGCGATTCGTTTCAGGCCAACGTCACCAGTTTTTCCAACATCGTGGCGAACTCGACTGCTGGCTGGGTGTCCAACGCGCTTTATCTCAAAGGCGTCAATGCCTCGCTCTCCGCCGGGCCGCACGCCGGGTTGCAAAGTCTGGCCTATGCGTTCGATGCGCTGGCCGGGAAACGCGCCCGCGCCATCCTGGCAGGGGCGGCGGACGAGGTGTACGCGCAGACGTTTTACAACTACGACGGCATTGGCTTCCTCTACGCGGGCGCGGAAGAGTCGGATTACCGCCTGCGGCTTGACCGGGAAAAACAGAAAGCGCTCGGCGAAGGCGCGGCCACGCTGGTGCTGGAAACCGCCACGAATGCGCTGGGGCGCGGCGCCGCCGTGCTGGCGGAAGTGCTCGGTTACGGCATGAGCATGGACGCGGAGGGATTCACCGCGCCGAACAACGGCCCGGCAGGTTTGAAACACGCCGCGCAACTCGCACTCACCCGCGCCGGAGTGACGCCATCGCAAATCGGACTCATCGTCTGGGCGCCGCAGGGCAATCGCCAGGACCTCAAGGTAATCACGGTGTGCGAAGAATTGTTTGGCCCGGATTTCAAAAAGTTGCCGCTGGTAACGACCACATTCAACACCGGCTACATTGAGTCGGCCTCCATTCTGGTGAGTCTGGCCGCCGCGCTGGAAGCGCTGGCAACCGGCGGCAAACTGTGGCCGCAACGCACGGGCGTCAGCGAGCTGGACCAGCGGGAAGGATGCGGGACGCCGGAATACATCCTCGCGCTCGCCAGCAGTGACGTTGGCTACAACTTCGCCGTGGCGCTGCGAAAAGGGTGGCAGCCATAACGCCAGCATGAGCCACCGCGTTGTCATCACGGGGTTGGGCGTGCTGTCCGGCGCGGGCGCCAACGTCGTCGAGTTCCAGCGGAACATCACGGCGGGCGTCTGTTGTTTGTCGCCCATCACCGACCCCCGGGCGGCGCATTTCAAATCCCGCTATGCCGGACTGCTGACCGGGACCGCCGCCGCTGCGCTGGAACCGCTGCCGGAACTGGCCGGGTTCGACCGGCACATTCAGATGGCAATGGTGGCAGCGCGCGAGGCGCTGGCGGCCGCCGTCGTGTGCCCGGAAAATTTTGGCCGGCGGCTGGGGCTTATCTTCGCGACGTGTTCCGGGCCGATGCTGCTCATCGAATCTCACTACGAGCGGATCATCCGCGGCGACCCGCGGTTGACTGAAGAGGAGTTGCTGGCCAAGCGGTATTACACCGGCGCGCGAGTGCTGGCCCGCGAACTTGGTGTGCAAGGTTTGTCCACAACAGTGGTAACCGCCTGTTCCGCCAGCACGGCGGCAATGGCGCTGGCGGCCGACCTGATTCGGTGTGGGATGCTCGATGCGGCGCTGGCCGGCGGTTCCGACGCCTTTTCCACCAGCACGCTCGCCGGTTTCGAGGGCCTCAAAGCGACGAGTGAAGGCAAGTGCGCTCCGTTTTCAAAGCCGTTTGGATTGAACCTGGGCGAGGCGGCGGCGTTTGTGTTTCTGGAATCGCTTGCCGGCGCGCACCAGCGCGGGGCGATTGTCTGCGCTGAAATTCTCGGCTCGGGCATGAGCAACGATGCGTTTCATTGCTCCGCGCCCGAACCGGGGGGACGTGGCCTGGCAACGGCCATGCAACGCGCGCTCGCCGATGCCGGACTTTCGCCGGAACAAATCTCTTACATCAACGCCCACGGCACAGGCACCGAGTCCAACGACAAGGCCGAGGCCAAAGCCGTCCGCAAAGTGTTCGGCGCACAGGCGGAACGCACGCCCATCAGTTCCACCAAGAGCATGGTCGGCCACTGTCTGGGCGCGGCCGGGGCGGTGGAAGCCATCGCCGGCATCGTGTGCGCGAAGTCGGGCGTCCTGCCGCCCACCGCCAACTTTACCGGGCCGCGCGAAGGCTGCGCGCTGGACTGCGTGCCGGAGGTCGGACGGACCTGGCCGTCGCCGCAAGTTTTCCTCAGCAACAACTCGGCATTTGGCGGACATAACGCGAGTATGGTGCTCGCGGTGTCGTCGAATCCCGATCATGGTAGGGCCGATCCCGCTTTGCGGGACCAGGACGCGCGGCAGCGCGTCCCTACCAGTGACGAAAGCGAACCCATTTTCATCACGGCGTGCGGAGTCGTTTCCGCAGCGGGCATTGGCGTGGAGGCTTTGGATCGCGAACAGCGAAACGGTAAATCGGTCGTGCATACCGTTTCCATTCCCGGACTTCCACCTCTCCTTGCAGGGATGGTGGATGAGAAAGGAATTGAAACATTTGACCGCCGACTGGACCTCCGGCACATGGACCGTTCGAGCCGTTGGGCCACGGTGGCGGCGCGTCTGGCAATCCGGGAAGCGGGATTTTCCGAGAGGCCGTCCGCACTGGCGAAGCTGGGTTTGTTCCTGAATCTGTCCGCCGGGCCGTCGTGGGCGGAGTCGGAGTATCTGACTTCGTTCCTGTCGAACAACCGCCAGGTGACACAACTGACGGCATTCCCCTACATCGTCCCCGGTTCCGTGGCGGGCAATGTGTGCCGCGCGCTCATGCTGTCGGGCCACAACCTGACCTTGAGTCCCGGGCCGGGCGGGGGGTTGCTCGGTTTGGGGCCGGCCCTGGCCGCGCTGCGTTGCGGCCACACCGGGGCCATCCTGTGCGGCGCGGTGGATGAACTTTCGGACCGCATTCTCGCGGACAGCTTTTCAGCGGGTTTGCTCTCCGGCGAAAATGCAATTCCGCCCGGCGAAGGCGCGGTCGTGCTGATGCTTGAAACGGCGCGGCATGCCGGCCGGCGCGGTGCGAAGCTTCTGGCTGAAATTTGCGGCTTCGCGTGCGCCGCCGGTGAGCGGGGGCTGGAAGAGGCCGTTGAGGACGCGCTCAGGCAGGCTGGCCTTGGGCGCGATCATGTTGGCACGGTCTGTTTTCACGGGCCGCAATCCCTGCTGGAACAGTTGCATCCGGCGTGGCCGGGGCGCGTGGTGCGGACGGCGCCGGTTGCGGGATGTTTGGAGGGAGCGCAGCCGCTGCTGGATCTGGCGTTGGCGCTGGGGTTTCCACCGGTTGAGGCGGCCAGCAAACCCGTGCTGGCCATCGTCACCTGCCCGCGCGGAACCCATGGTGCGGCGGTCATCAAACCTTTCAGCACGGGTACGCAATCTCTTTAGTCCAACCGGAAACCCGGGCAAAGCAAAGATGTTGGCTGTGGAGACGCCAGCTTGGCTCAGCGGTAGAGCAACGGTTTTGTAAACCGTGGGTCATCAGTTCAATCCTGACAGCAGGCTCCATTTAAAATCAAGGGTTTTGAGGGGCGTCCATGTTATTATATCCATTTTCTTCTGTCAGAATTCTGACAAAATCAGCCTTTGCCAAAAATTCTCCCCTCCAATGAAAAAACCATTGGGTGCGGCTCAAATCAATTGTTCCGGCTGCTGAAATGAAAAACCCTGCCGGTTTTATGGCCGGTGGAGTTTTGCTTCTTAATTTACTTCGGGATGCCTTAATGGATTAACGCTGATGCCGACGCAAGAGAGTTATCCCAAACATGCCGACGGCCAGCAATGACAGGCTGGCGGGTTCTGGAACTACCTGTGCGTAAGCAACATCATCGAACTCGAATGCATTTGCAGCCGGAGTGCTGACGACAACACTCGAAAATGGGGTCGTGGAAGTAATGTTGACATAAAAGGTACCACTCGGGCCGCTGTCGCCATAGTATATTGGAATGTCGTACCCAGAAACGCTACCAATGACGTTATTCGCACTGTCGTAGAAAGTAAGGGTGTTGGCTGTATCAACTGAACCCCAAAGGAGTCCAAAATAAAGCTGTGGGGTTGAAAAGCTGAGTGTCGCCGAACCGTCAAAACAGACGGCGACGTATTGGCTGTCATCTGGGCCATAGGTCGGGGATTCGCCAAAAAAAGCTGCTGTCGAACCGGAGAAGTAGGGCTGGGCGCAGTTGAACTCGGGCGTGACCGTTCCCGTGACAAGATAGGCGGGACCGGAAAGTGTCAGAATGGACGGCGTCGGTTCGTCAAAATTCTCTAACGAAGCGCCGCTCACAGTGGGAACGCCACCAATGGTGGCGGTAATGGAAAACTGTGCCTTGGCGATACCGGGGGCGCTTAAGGCCAAAATGCTTGCGATTGATATTGAGAGGTATTTTTTCATGGTGTGCTCCTGAGTTTTTGATGTTTTTGAATTGATTTTAAGTGACTTAACAAAAGCGTGCGAACGCAGCCAAACGAACGCTGAAAACTGAGGCCCACCGGGTCTGCGATGCCGGCCTTCTGATTTATTACCACTCTACGCCGACCTCATTTCCTGTCTAGAACAAGTTGTTCACATCCAAAAGTGTGCTCTCTGTTGCGAACGTGATTGCTAGAGAACCGCCTTAAAACTCGGTTATCCCGTCAGCCGTGAAGTGAACAACGTCCGCAACGAGCATCCCGACCTCATTTGCCGCGCCGAAGGTAACGAAGGCGGGTCTGCCCCCGCGCCGGTGGAGAGGGAGTTGTTTTAACCAACCGCTGTCCTACCACAGGCGAGAATTGACGCCGCTGGAATTTCGCCACACACTCGCCGCATGGCAAAGATTCTTCATCCGCTTGCAGAAGTTTTCGGGTTTCCGGTTAGCGACATGAGTGCTGGAGCGAACCGCCATCGAACAAAGCGTCTTTGCCCGTTCAACAACAAGGTTCCGAACTGTACGAAAGACAAAGCGCAAGACCCACTTGGGGTTTGCAGCGTGTTCCAGGAAAACGAAGTCGTCATCACTTGCCCGATTCGCTTCCGGCAAGGCTGGATGATTGCGGACGACGCGGCGGATTTCTTTTTCCCAGCCAGTGCGACATGGACAACACTTACGGAAGTCCGCTTGAAAGACGGCGACGGCGGCTCAGCTGGCAACATTGACATCGTCCTCTGTGCTTACGACAAGACGGGCAAGGTTTATGATTTTGGCGCGCTGGAAGTGCAGGCCGTTTACATTTCCGGGAACGTGCGGAATCCGTTTGAGCATTACATGGAAGCTCCCGCGAAAAACGCTAGCATGGATTGGACGACTGAAGAAAATTATCCGCGGCCAGATTACCTGTCATCTTCCCGTAAGCGTCTAGCCCCGCAGTTGATCTTCAAAGGCGGTATCATCAACGCATGGGGCAAGAAGACCGCCGTTGCTCTCAATACAGGATTTTTTAATACACTTCCAAAACTGCCTGAAGTTCCGAAAGAGAAAGCTGACATCGCTTGGCTGATTTACGATTTGAAGCCGCCAACAACTGCCGGCGTGCATTACGAGATGTTCCGCGAGCGGACTGTTTATACCCGGTTTGAACCTGCTCTCAACCAGATTACGAAATCGCGCCCCGGCAAGATGGAAGATTTCTTGCGCCAGCTTCAGACGAAGGTTGATGAGAAACTGGAAACGCCGCCGATAAATCGGACGCTTGAAAATCCTTTTGGCAAATGAGTTATGTCACAGACTTTTTTGCTGCCAGAATTTGAAACTGAGGAACGCGAGAAGCCAGTAAACGTTGCTTCTGTTCCTCAGCGTAGCCCATTTCGCTATCCGGGCGGGAAGACATGGCTCGTGCCGCTTTTCCGTCGTTGGATGATGAGTCTGCCCAGACAGCCAGCGGTTCTAGTTGAACCATTTGCTGGTGGGGGAATCATCAGCTTGACCGCCGCTTTCGAGCAACTGGCCGACCGAGTTGTCATGGTGGAACTCGATCAGCAGATTGCGTCCGTCTGGAAAACGATTCTCGGCGGTGATGCAGAGTGGCTTGCAAAGCGCATCCTTTCTTTTGATCTCACCATCGAATCAGCCAAAGCAGAATTTGCAAAGACGCCAAGAAGCCAGCGCGAGCTTGCTTTCCAAACAGTCTTGAAAAACCGGACAGCGCACGGCGGAATCCTAGCTGAAGGGGCTGGTGTCCTCAAGCATGGTGAAAACGGGAAGGGCATTGTCTCCCGCTGGTATCCACAAACCATCGCCAAGCGAATAACGGACATCGGGTACATTGCACACCGAATCGAATTCAAACACAGCGACGCTTTTGAAGAACTCGCACGTTTTCAGAACGAACCGGACGCTGTGTTCTTCATTGATCCTCCTTACACGGCTGGCGGCAAAAGCGCCGGGTCACGACTTTACACGCATTGCGAAGTTGACCACGAACGTTTGTTCTCACTTTGCGAAAAACTCCGTGGCGACTTTCTATTGACCTACGACAACGCCGAGGAGGTTTGCGCCCTTGCGAAGCGACATGGTTTTGCGACGAAGCCGGTAGCGATGAAAAACACCCATCATGCTGAGATGAACGAGCTTCTAATTGGGAGAGACTTAGCTTGGGTTGAAGATGGAGGAATTTTCCGCGAAGAACCCACTTTATATCATACAGGCTCGCCGAAAATACAGCGAGGAGGAGGCGCTGAACATAGCAGATCCAAGCGGAGGCTGGAATGACTTCGTCGGCCTTTTGGATTCAGTTCTCATTGCGAGGAAGCACAACGTGTGCAAATGGGCTGTTGCTGGCGAAATTTGCTTGGCAACACATCATATTTCGATTCAAATTATGAAACAATTATGGAAAGCGATTCCTCATATCCTTCAGGTGTTAAAAAGTTTTCCTCAAACAATCCTCACGTCAAAATTTCAAAGGAAGATGATAAACTTATTATTAATCAACCGTGGGGACAAGAAGACGGCCAGATTTCAATTCCATTAAACGATACAGCTGCTATTGAACAGCTTCAGCACCTTCTGATAAACCCTCGTTTTGACGCACTGATGCATCTCGACAAAAACGAGGCAGAATTTATTTTTGCGTTTTTAGACCCCAAAAACGAAAGAGAGTCTGGATATGTTGACAGGGCCTTTAAATTTCATTTCCAAGGAGTTGCTTTTGAATGTGTCTTTCGTGAACCATCCAAACAACTTTTTTTGATTTCTAAATACTATCGTCGATTGCCAAGTGGTTTGGAACAAACAGTTCCGCAACTAGTCGCCTTTCGAGATTGCCAACGAATTAAAGAATTGCCGGACCAGGTAAAAGAATTTTTCCAAAAGCGTGTCCCACGTTGCTTTTTTGTTAAATCTTCTGTCCCGTTGAAGGAAATTGACTGGGAATTATTTTCGACACATCTAAATCTGCTTATGAGGTACTACGATAGGAAATCTCCAATTATTGTAGTACGCCCGACAGAAGATATAAAAGAAAGAGCCGTAGAGCCGTTGCGTTATGTGGAAGGATGTTTTCCGGCGGAGCTTTCTTTTAAACCTACAGACAATATATTGTTACGACTGATTGAAGTTGCCCGATCAAGCGAACCAAGATTTGCATTTATATATTACTACCAAGTTTTTGAATATGCGGGGTTTTATTTTATTGATGCCAAAACTAAAAGTTCCCTGACACGATTATTGCGTTCCCCTTCGTTCATTAATTGTGCGGATGAACGTGTCAGTGAACTACTTTCAGTGCTCACCGATGCGGCTCAAAATGAAGAGGGACGCATTCGCAGAGTAATTGAGGAATTTTGCGAGCCAAAAATCTTATGGAAGGACATCGAACAAAATAAAAAGTTTTTTTGCGCTGATTTAACCTTTGAGGGAGGATTTGTAGTTCCGAAATTAATCTCATCTGACTTAACCGAAGAAGGCTGGTGTGAAATGTGGACACCAAAACTTATCGACCAAGTTACAAAGATCCGAAATTGCCTAGTTCATGCACGTGAAAAGCGGGAAAGTCGAGTCATTTTACCCACGAGAGCTAATGACATAAAGATTTGGAAATATCTTCCACTGGTTTCTCGTATGGCCGAACAGATTGTAATTCATAACGACAAGCCGTAAGGCCGGGTGGTTGCTTCGATGGGACTCTGTTGTGGGATTTTTCCTCCCAATCCTTTTCCCAATCATCCCGCGACGGCACGGTGACTTCCACCTTCGTCCCGCAAAGCGGGACTACGGCGGGACAAGTCGGCGTGTTTCGAGTAGCTGCCTGATATCGAGCAGCTTTTCAAACCAAGAGCAGGCCGGGGTGGCTGCCGGTGAGACTCCGGCCGCCTTCGGGCGTGACCAGATACGTGTTTTCCGTCCCCACCATTCCCACGCCCGGCACGCCCTTCTTCGGTTCGAGTGCCAGCACCATGCCTCCGGCCAGCGGTTCGTCAAAACCTTCGGCAATCACCGGCGGTTCATCAATCTGCAATCCCACCCCATGGCCGAGAAAATTCGCCCGACGATTGCCAAAGCCCATGAAATTCTTCAGAAATTCCGGGTCGAGACTTCCCATGACATCGGCATAAATCGCTGACGGTATCGCCCCGGGTTTCAGCAACGATGCCAGCCGGCGCTCGAGTTCCACGCAACGCCGGTGGACCGCAATCACCCCATCCGGCAGCGGCCGGCCAAACATATAGACCATCGTCTTGTCGGTGTGATAGCCGTCCATGGCGCAGCCAACATCCACGAATACAAGGTCGCCCTTTTGGAGCTTGCGGTCGCGACTGCCCAGCACCGGCGCGGCGGGACCAATGCCCACACATCCGCCCGGCCCGTCGAAGCTGGTGGGATAAATTGAATTCTCCCCGAAGCCCAGTTGCGCCACGGCGACGTCCACGTTGAACATGCCGAAGCGTATGGTGCCCTGATGCCCCTCGCGCACGAGGAGCGAATAAAGTTCACAGGCAAACTCCGCCTCGTTCATTCCCTCGCGCAGCATCGCCGGCACGTTTTCTTCCATGATGCGTTGGTGGATTGCGCCACACCGTTCCATGATGGCCAGTTCGTACGGGCTTTTGACCGCGCGCACCCGGGCGATTGTCGCATCGAGCGACGCCACCTCTTTGCAGGCGAAATGTTTTCGAAAACGTTGGACCAACGCGAGCGGAACCAGCTCGGTTTCGAGATGGATGGCCTGCCGTGCCGCAACCGGCGGCACCGCCGGTACGGCATCGCGGAAACTTTTCATGGGGCGGATGTCGGGAAAGAGCGATTCGGCGCCGGCCCGCTCGAAACTTCGGCGCACCCAGAAGACCGGTTCGCCGTCGCGGGGGACCAGCAGCAACCCGTCCTGCATCGTGCCGGTGAAATAGTATTGATTGACCCGGCCAAAAAACGCGGCCAGTTCCCAATTCGGGTGCTCCGCATCCATCCGCGCCCGGAAACGTTTCATCCGATCCGTTAGCTCTGAGAGTGGAACTTTCGTCATAAAGTTGGCGGCTCCATTATGCGGCACAGGCGTTGATGGAAAAGAAAAGAAAGCGAAACAAACGGAAGGCCCCGCGCAAAGACGCAGAACACCCAAAGGGGGAATGAACGAATTGCGGCGGGCGCAACTTGACACTGCTGCCGACTCCCTCTCCCCGCTCGAGCGGGGAGAGGGCTGGGGCGAGGGGATTTGAGCTTGAATAATCGGCCTCCTCACCCTCCACCCTCCGCAGTACTGCTACGGAGGACGGGCGCCCCTCTCCTTCCCGCAGGGCGGGAGGAGGAGAGGGAGAAAAAATGGCGGTGGTGTCAAGTTGCGCCCAATTGCGGCTCAAGGGAAACAAGAAACTGGCCTTACCGCCCGGCGCGGCTTACACTGCGACCCCATGGAAATTGTAACGTTTTGAAATTATGCAGCCTGGCAAGACAATCGTTATGAAACTCCGCAGCCCCTCCGTTCTGCCCTGGCTGGTGTTGTTGCTGCCGTGGCTGATGGTTTCCTGCGGTCCGACCATGACCGATTATCACGGGCACAACGTTTTCAATCCCTTCTACCTTTTCTATCTGGAATCACCGAAGCGGGACCAATGGCAGATGCCGGAGCAGGTGCTCGATGCGCTGGAGGTGTCCCCAGGACAGGTCGTGGCGGACATTGGCGCGGGCGGGGGCTACTTCACAGAGAAGTTCTCCCGGCGCGTCGGGACCAACGGCCACGTTTACGCCACCGACGTGCAACCCGTGATGATCCGCAAGCTGACCCAACGGGTGGAGCAGCGCGCCCTGACCAACGTGACGGTGATCCGCGGCGAGTTCGATGACCCCCGGCTGCCGGACGGTTCGTGCGACCTGGCCTTTTTCTCGAGCGTTTACAAGGAAATCAGCGATCGCGCGGTTTACCTGGAGCGGTTGCGCCGGGCACTCAAGGCAAACGGGCGCGTTGCCATCCTGGAATACCGTCCGGACGCCGACGCGCCGGGACCGCCCAAAAAATATCGTCTCCCGGAAGAGCAGGTTGTGACGGAACTTCAGGCGGCCGGCTTTCGGTTGGTGGAACGTTTCACTTTTCTGCCGCGGGAATACTTTCTGGTGTTCGCCCTGCCGCATGACGCGGCGCGGTGAACCCGGCGCGATTTCAGTCTGGCCGCTTGGGGAAAAGAAAAAGAAAGTGGCGCGGGCACATTGTCATTGGCGCACAAAAGTTCATTCAGGAATCTCGCGGACATTCGTTTTCTTGCAAAGCGCCAGAGGGCTGGCGCACTCCAAGACGCTTCGCGTTTCTCAGGAATCATCGTATCGCGCACGGCGTCTTGGAGTGTCCACCCTCCGCAGTACTGCTACGCCCGTCCTCCGCAGTAGCCCTGCTACGGAGGATGGAGAGGACGGGCGGCGGCCCGCCGCCGCTTTTCGACTGCGGACCGGGCTTCCAAAGCGGTGCCGGCTTTCAGCCGAAGAACCACCGGGACGGGCCAGATGGCGGCATCCGCCATCCATTTTACCAACAAAAACGCATCATTTGCATCTGCCACCTTGCTCGTATCCGGCGGCCGGCGCCATGACCTGTGATTTAAGCCAGCTCGCGTAAAAAATCGGCCATTCTGCCGCAAGGCGCTTGACAGAAAAAATTTATTGTCTAAGTTCAAACGCAGTGGTGAGTAAACTGTCAAACTTGAAACTTAAGAGTCTATGGACATACATCATCCCTTCCTGAGTGAATTCCCCGAACATCGCGAAACCGTCCGGCACCTGCGCCTGAGCGACAATAAATTCCGCCAGATGTTTGAGGAATACCACCATTTGGATGACGCCGTCTGCCGGATTGAGGAGGAAATTGAGTTCGCCACCGACCAGGAGATTGATGAACTGAAGTTCAAACGCGCCAAACTCAAGGACGCCCTCTATTCCGCAGTCAGCCGCGCCACGGTCGCGGTGCAATAAGCGTCAGGTCTTGCCGGCTTTGGCCGGCGCCGCCGGTTGGTCGCTTTAATGCGATTCGGCGGCGGCTTTTCTTTTCTTCGCTTCTTCAATCACCTTTTCCGCAGCGTCGCGGGGCATTTCTTCGTAGTGGCTGAAATCCTCCGTATGCACGCCGCGCCCGCCGGTCAGCGAACGAAGAATGCTGGAATAGTGATAAAGATCCTTCACCGGAACCTGCGCCTTGATCACCTGGAAACCGCCGTCGGCCTCAATGCCCTGAATCCGGCCGCGCCGGCTGGAAAGGTCGCCCATCACCTTGCCCATGCAATCCTCCGGGATCTGAATCTCGACGTTGTTGATCGGCTCCAGCAGGCACGGCTTGGCGGCCTGGAACGACTCCTTGAATGCAAAATAACCGGCGATCTGGAACGCGATGTCCTTGGAATCCACCGGGTGCATCTTGCCGTCGTAAAAATCAATCTTCACGTCCGTGACGCGGCAGCCGGCGATGATACCTTCGTTGCAGGCTTGATTGACACCCTTCTCGACCGACGGCACGAACACGCGGTCCACGTTCTGGCCAACCAGCGAATTGGTGAATTCGACGCCCGAGTCACGCGGCTTGGGTTCGATGCGCATCCAGACCTCGGCGAATTGTCCCGCGCCGCCGGTCTGCTTTTTGTGGCGATATTTTGAGTCGCCCCTGCCCCGGATTGTTTCGCGGTAACGCACGCGCGGTTCGCCCAGTTCCACATGGACGTTGTGCCGGCGGCGGAGGCGGTCGGCCACGACTTCCAGATGCAGTTCGCCCTGGGCGGAAATGATGGTCTGATGCAGTTCCGCGTCAACGACGTAAATGAACGTGGGGTCTTCATTGTGCAACGCGGCGAGGCCGGAGGCGATTTTGTCCTCCTCGCCCTTCACCTTGGCGACCAGTGACGCGTGGATGTTGGGCTTGGGATAAACGACTTTCGGCAACCGCACGGCCTTCTTGGCGTGGCACAGCGTGTTGCCGGTGTGCGTGTCCTTGAGTTTGACGGCCGCAGCAATGTCCCCGGGGCCGAGGGTGTTGACCGCCTCGCGGTTCTGGCCGTTGAGCAGGTAAATCTGCCCGATGCGTTCGTTGGTTTTGCGGTCGCTGTTGTACAGGTCCATGCCGGTGGAGACCGATCCCGAATAGACACGGAAGAACGACAGTTCGCCAAAATGCGCCTCGGACATCGTCTTGAAAATATAAAGCACCGGTTCAGAATCATCCAAGCCGACCTCCACCTCCGCGTCGTTGGCGTTGACGGCCTTCACCTTCTTGCGGTCCACGGGTGATGAGCCGTATTTGGCGATGAAATCCATCAGGCGCGCGACGCCGATGTTGTTTTCCGCCGAAGTGCAAAACAGCGGAATCAACTGTTCCTTTTGCACCGCCGCGTGGATGCCGGCGCGAAATTCCTCCTCCGAAAGACTGCCCTGCTCGAAAAACTTGTTCATCAACTCGTCGTCGGACTCGGCGATGTGTTCGATCAATTGGCGGTGTAATTCCTTGACCTTCGCCTCCCATTCGCCGGTGGCCGGCTCTTCCTTGTATTTGCCGCTGGAATCAGTCGCGTAGGTCACAATTTCATTGCGCAACACGTCCAGCACCCGGTTGAAGCCGGGGCCGGGATTCATCGGCACGCTCAACGGAAAAACGTGCCGGCTAAACCGCTCCTGCACCTGGCGCACCACCGCGTCGAAATCCACGTTCTCCTTGTCCACCGCGTTTACCACGATCATTTTCGGGATGCCGTAGCGGGTCGCGTAATCCCACACCCGGTCGGTGCCGACGCCGACACCGTGTTGCGCATGAATCACCACCAGCGCGAAATCGCCGACGCGCAACGCGCCCAGTCCTTCACTGATGAAGTCGAGATAACCCGGGGTGTCAATGATGTTGAGCTTCTTTCCCGCCCACTCCGTGTGCAGCAGCGACGCCGAGACGGAAATCTGCCGGTTCTTTTCGCTGACGTGATAATCAGACACGGTGGAACCGTCGGCAATGCGGCCCATGCGGTTGATGACGCCGCCGCACGCGAGCATCGCCTCGCAGAGCATCGTCTTGCCGGACGAGGCGTGACCGACGACGGCGAAGTTACGGATGTCTGCTGGAGCGTAATTTTTCATAGTAAAATTTCTTTCAATTTGGAAATCGCAGCCGCCCGCGCTCCGTGGGAGCGGGGCCCATCTGAAACCAATTGCAACTTTGCGGAAGCCTGTCGGAGACAGGCGGCGACGACTTGCACGGGCAATGGTATACCCGACTCGCCACCCTGCTGAAAAGCAAAGTTTGGCTTTATTGCATCAAATTTTGCCACGCGGCGCGCCGCCGCAGCTCCCCGATTTGACGGCCGGATTTCCCCATCGAAGCCATTTCCCAACCTTCTTTCATCCATTTTTGGCAAAGACAGTGTATTTATTGGCTTGGATTTAAATATCCCTTGAATCAGCATCGTCTTCACAACACGTTGTGTGTGTCGGAATTAAATTTTTCATGGAAATGATATGAGTACACAACTTATTCGAGTGGCCTGGATCCAGGGCGGCGCGGCCAAGTGCGAAATTCTCCCGCCGCTGCCAGCGCGTGTTTTTCGTCTGGTGCTCCTCGGTGCGCCGGGCGTGGGCAAGGGAACCCAGGCCGAATTGCTCTGCGAACGGCTGGGCACCTGCCACCTGTCCACCGGCGACATCTTCCGCGCGGCCAAAAGCCTGGCCGCCCACGAGCGCAGCCCGGCGCTGGAAGCCGCGCTCGGCTACATGAAACGCGGCGATCTGGTCCCCGACCAGACCGTGCTCGACCTCGTCCGCGAGCGCATCACCTGCCTCCGTTGCCCCGGCGGGTTTTTGCTCGATGGATTTCCGCGCACGGTTGCGCAGGCGGAGGCCTTCGCCAAAATCCTGGCACAGGAGCAAATCCCGCTCGATGCCGTGTTGAATTACGATTTGCCCATCGAAAAAGTTGTCGCGCGCCTGAGCGGCCGGCGCACCTGCCCGAAATGCAAGGTGGTTTTCCACGTGACCGCGCTGCCGCCGCGCGTGGAAGGCGTTTGCGATCATTGCGGGACAAAACTTCAGCAGCGCGAGGACGACCGGCCTGAAGCCGTCCGCGTGCGCATGGAGGTTTACGAAAAGAACACCAAACCGCTGACCGACTTCTACCAGCAACGCGGTCTGCTGGTGACCATCGAGGCCGAGGGCACGCCGGAGGAAATTTACCAGCGCACCCTCGCGGCGCTGGATTCCATGCGTAACGGCAAGCCGCGCCGCTAGTCGCGGACAAAACGTGGATTGACTTGGAATTCCCGCATGAATGCCGGGAATTCTTCACCCGGCACATTCCCCCGGACGTGTCGCTCAAAAGAACGGACACTAAAACGGAGCGCGGCTTGTCTCAAGCCGCAGCAGCCGGGAACACGAAATAACAAAAATTCGCACGGCCACCACCCCCTGCCACCGGCTGCGGGTTGAGACAACCCGCGCTCCGGGATTTCGGCAACACGACCTCCTTCACAACCCCCGGGGCAAGGAATGTGGGCATTTTGCCAAGAGCCGTGTAGTGACGGTTCCGCCGCCGGTTTAACGTGCCGGTGAGAATTGTGGAAGCAGCCAGTCAAAAACACTTGAACTCGACCGCCGCCGGATCATTCAACGGGAACGGGAAAGAACGCCTTGCGATTCCGGAGACGGCCTTCGGCTGCCCGCGCGATTTTCTCAACAACCGCTTTGTGTATGCGGTGATTTCGGCACGCGCCCACGGTTTGTCGCTGGGCGTGAACATGAACCCGGACAAGCTGTGCAATTTTAACTGTCTCTATTGCGAGGTGGACCGCCGGACCCCGCCGCGCGAGACGAGGCTGGACTTGGACGCGATGGCCGCCGAGCTTCACAAAACGCTCGCGTTCGTGCTGGCGGGAAAATTGCACGAACGTCCGTGGTGTTCCGCGCTGCCGGAGGAATTGTTCACGCTGCGTCACGTGGCCTTGAGCGGCGACGGCGAACCGACCCTCGCGCCGAATTTTGCCGAGGCCGTCGAGTCCATCGTGCACATCCGGGCGCTGGGCGAATTTCCGTTCTTCAAAATCGTGCTGATTACGAATGCCACCGGGCTGGACCGGCCCCAGGTACAGCAGGGGTTGAAACATTTCACGAAGTCCGACGAAATCTGGGCGAAGCTCGACGGCGGCACGCAGGCGTTTTTCAACCGGGTGGACCGGTCGGACGTGCCGCTGGAGAAAGTGCTATCCAACATCCTGCTGGTGGCCCGCCAGCGCCCGGTGATCATCCAAAGCCTGTTCCCGGCCATCAACGGCGAAGAGCCGCCGTCCAAGGAAATCGAGGAATACGCGCATCGGCTCAAGGAATTGAAGGCGGCGGGTGCGAACATTCCCCTCGTGCAGATTTACTCCGCCACGCGGCCGATGTTTCACGCGGAGTGCGGACATCTGCCGTTGAAAACGCTTTCCCACATCGCGCACACCGTGCGTCACGTGTCCGGTCTCAAGGCTGAAGTGTTCTAAAAACCCGCTTCGTCCTCGTCCCCTGTCCGCCGTAGTCTTGACGAAGGCGGATCGTTCTCGTCCTCGAATCAGCGGGCGAAGCTCTGCGAGAGCCCAAACTTCATCCGCAGATTTCGCCGATGGACGCAGATTTTCCAACTGCGAAAGACGCTGACCACGCGATAATCTGCTCTGAGAAAAGCGGCGGAGGGCCGCCGCCCGTCCTCCGTAGCAGTACTGCGGAGGGTGGACTCTCCAAGACGCTGTGCGCGGTATAATCATTCCTGAAATACGCGATGCGTCTTGGACTGCATCACCCCGCTGGCGCTTGGCGAGCAGACGAAGCATCCGCGAGGTTTCCACATGAACTGCTATAGGCGAAGACGAAAGCCGCTTTGGCATCGCATGGCTTCTTTGCGTGCCTCTGCGTTCTCCGCACCTCTGCGTTAAGAAATCTGCGTTCCTCTGCGGAATCTGCGGATCAAAAAGGGGGCGGGCCGTGCCGATTTGGAAATCGGCGCTCCAATCGGTCCTGCACTGCGGGATCTGTGGTTGAACTTTGTCCCTTTCGCGGCAACGAATGCGGCGCGCACGGAGTGACGCGCCCTACCTTTTAGGGCTTGGCGTCTTGGCGTTGAGAAAATCCGTTACGGCAAGGAATATTTTGAGATGGCCCGCATGTATTGCGCGCGCTCGAAGGCGCTGGGCGCCGGGCAATTTTTCTGGCTCAGGCTGCCCTTGAGTTGCGTGACGGATTCGTATTCATGTTCTTCCATCCACGCGACGAGTTCGCTCTCGATGACTTTGATGTGCCCGACGCCGTGCCGGATGAGCGTGGAGCAGAGCATCGTCACATCCGCCCCGGCCATGAGCATTTTCAAAACGTCGGGCGCGCGATGGATGCCGCTGGTGGCCGCCAGACTGCATTTGAGATGACCGTAAAGGATGGCAATCCAGCGCAATGGAACGCGCATGGCCATGGGCGTGCTCAACAAAATGTTGGGTTTCACTTCCAGCGTGTCCAAATCAATGTCCGGCTGATAAAACCGGTTGAACAGCACCAGCCCATCCGCCCCGGCCTCGTTCAGCCGCTTGGCCATGTTGGCAAAGTTGGTGAAGAACGGGCTGAGCTTCACCGCCACCGGAATCGTGACCTCCGACTTCACGGCTTTAAGGATGTCAAAATAGGTCTGCTCGATCTCCCCGGCGGGCAGGTTCATGTTGGTGGGGATGTAATAGATGTTCAACTCCAGCGCATCGGCGCCCGCCTGTTGAACCAGCCTGGCATATTGCGTCCAGCCGCCGGGCGACGAGCCGTTCAAACTCGCGATGATGGGGATTTTCACCGACTTTTTCGCGTTGGCAATGTGTTTGAGATATTCCTCCGGACCGAGGTGATATTCCTCCGGCTCCGGGAAATAAGTCAGCGCTTCCGGGAAGCTGAACGTGCCGTGTTCCATGTGATGGTGCAACTCCAGGCGCTCCTGGCGCAGTTGCTCCTCGAACAGGGAATAAAGCACCACCGCCGACGCGCCGGCGTCTTCCATGCATTTGATGTTGTCAATTTCATCCGATAGCGGCGAGGCCGACGGCACCAGCGGCGTGCGCAGTTTCAAACCGAGATAAGTCGTGGTCAGGTCCATAGGCATATATTTATGATTTAAGATTTACGATTTATGATTGCGGGCCGTCCGTCGTGTGGCGCTGAATATTTTAATCAACTCAACGGCTTCCGCCTGCAAATTCCCAACTCGCTTCGAAGAAACCAGTGCCGCTCGTTTCGCAATTTCAATCCAAAAATCCGTTTCGTCAGCTTCTTCCAGAACAATGGTAATTTTGTTGATGAAGTCCGCGTGCGATTTCCCGCGAAGTGCGGCGCGATAATTCGACGCCACCGAGCAGCCGCTGCGCGCCACCTGACCAGCAATCGTTCTTCCCGACGGTTTATTCGGAAGAGCGTCAGCAAATTTGAGGACCCGGACGGCGAATTGAATGGTCCTTTCTTTCAGTTCGATTGGGCTCATATTTGCTCCGGCGTTGGCCTGGTGAAAAAATCATCAATCATCAATCATCAATCATCAATGGTTCATGGTTGTTGGTCCGCCGTGGCCGCGGCCTGGGGCGACGCGGGCTGGTCACTGCCGGCCTTGGTGTCGCGTTCCGCCAGAAAATGATAGAATTTCCAACGGTGGTCGGCATCCACCTGGGCCTGGGCGAAGAGCTTTTTCGCCTCTTCGGGTTTGCTCTTCGTCAGCATCTTGAAACGGTTTTCCGAGAGCAAATAATCCTGCAGTTTGGTTTTCGCCGCCTGTGAATCCAACTGAAGCGGATTCTCGCCCGCTGCGGCCCGTCTCGGGTCAAAGCGATACAACAGCCACTGGCCGGATTCCACCGCGAGCTTCTGCTGGCGCGCGCCCACGCCCATGTCCACCGCGATGCCGTGCGCAATGCAATGGCTGTAAGCGATGATGAGCGACGGGCCGGGATACGATTCCGCCTCCACAAACGCGCGCAGCGCCTGCTCGTCCTTCGCGCCCATTGCGACGCTGGCCACGTAAATATTGCCGTAGGTCATCGCGATCAGGCCGAGGTCTTTCTTGCACATCGGTTTGCCGCCGGCGGCAAACTTGGCCACCGCGCCGCGCGGCGTGCTCTTGGACATCTGTCCGCCGGTGTTGGAATACACCTCGGTGTCAAGCACGAGCACGTTCACGTCGCGCCCGCTCGCCAGCACGTGGTCCAGGCCGCCGTAGCCGATGTCGTAGGCCCAGCCGTCGCCGCCCAGAATCCACACGCTCTTTTTGACGAGCGTGTCGGCGAGGGGCAGCAGCAGTTTCGCCTCGGGAGCGTCCAGCCTGGCCAGCTTCTGCTTCAAGGCGGCCACGCGCTCGCGCTGTTCGTAAATCCCGGTTTCATCAGTCTGAACGGCGTTGACGATGCCGCTCACGAGGTCGTCGCCCAGTTGCGGCGCGAGTTTCTTCACCAGTTCCACTGCGAATTCCTTTTGCTTGTCAAGCGAAACGCGGAAGCCGAGGCCGAACTCGGCGGCATCCTCGAAGAGCGAATTGTTCCACGTCGGGCCGCGGCCGGATTTGTCCATGGCGTAAGGTGTGGTCGGTAGGTTGCCGCCGTAAATCGAGGAGCAGCCGGTGGCGTTGCCGATGATGGCGCGGTCGCCGAAAAGCTGTGTGAGCATCTTGATGTAGGGCGTCTCGCCGCAGCCCGCGCACGCGCCGCTGAACTCGAACAACGGCCGCATGAATTGTTGCTGGCGGAGCTGCGTGACCTTGAGTTTGCGCCGGTCGAACTCGGGCAAGGCGATGAAGAAATTCCAGTTGTCCCGTTCCTGCGTGCGCAACGGCGCCTGCGGACGCATGTTGATGGCCTTGAGCTTGGCCTCGGCCTTGTTGCGCGCGGGGCAAACATCCACGCACAGCGCGCAGCCGGTGCAATCCTCGGCGGCGATTTGCAGCGTGAATTTCAACCCTTTGAAGTCGGGGACTCGGGAGTCCACGCTCTTGAACGTTGCCGGCGCGCCTTTGAGCGCCGCCAGTTCATAAACTTTCGCCCGGATCGTCGCGTGCGGACAAATCGCCACGCACTTCAGGCATTGGATGCAAACCTTCTCGTCCCAAACCGGAATGTCCAGCGCGAGGTTGCGCTTCTCGTATTGCGCCGTGCCGGTCGGGAACGTGCCGTCCACCGGAAACGCGCTCACGGGCAGGTCGTCGCCCTCGCCGGCGGTGAGCCGGCCCAGGACGTCCTTCACGAATTGCGGCGCGTTGGGCGTGACCGGCGGCAACAACCCGCCGCTGCCGTTCACGCGGCTGGTCACCGGCACTTCGTGCAAATGCTCCAGCGTGTTGTCCACCGCCTTGAGGTTCATGGCCACGACTTCCTCGCCTTTTTTGCCGTAGGTCTTCTTGATGGAATACTTGATAGACTCGATGGCCTTGTCGCGGGGGAGCACACCGGACAACGCGAAGAAACAAACCTGCATGATGGTGTTGATGCGTCCGCCCATGCCGCTGTCGCGCGCCACCTTCGTCGCGTCAATCACGAAAAACTTTGCTTTCTTGGCGATGAGCTGCTCCTGCAACGGCGTCGGCAGCTTGGCCCAGATTTCGTCCTTCGAATAGGGCGTGTTGAGCAGGAACGTGCCGCCGGGAATCAGCGGCTTCACCATGTCGAATTTCTCCAGGAACGTCGGCAGATGGCACGCCACGAAATTCGCGCGGCTGACGAGATAGGTGGAGCGGATCGGCTCCGGCCCGAAACGCAGGTGCGACACCGTCATGCTGCCGGATTTCTTGGAATCATAGACGAAGTAGCCCTGCGCAAAATTTTCCGTGCCTTCGCCGATGATCTTGATGGAATTCTTGTTCGCGCCCACCGTGCCGTCCGCGCCCAAGCCGTAAAACATCGCACGAATCACATTGTCCGGTTCGGTCGAAAATTCCGCATCCACCGGCAGGCTGGTGTGGGAAACGTCGTCGGTGATGCCCACGGTGAAATGACTTTTCGGCTGCTTCTCCTTGAGATTGTCGAACACCGCCTTGACCATCGCCGGTGTGAATTCCTTGGACGACAAACCGTATCGTCCGCCGACCACTTTCGGCATCGCCTTCAGCTTGCCGATGCCGTTCATCAATCCTTCCGCCAGCGCGGTGACGGCGTCCTGATAAAGCGGTTCGCCCGTCGCGCCCGGCTCCTTGGTGCGATCCAGAACCGCGATGGACTTCACGCTGGCCGGCAATGCCTCGACGAATTTGCACGTGTCAAAAGGCCGGTACAACCGCACTTTCAGCACGCCGACTTTCTCGCCCTTTTTCACGAGATAATCCACTGTTTCATGCGCCGCCTCGCAACCGGAACCCATCAACACGACCACGCGCTCGGCATCCGGCGCGCCGACGTAATCGAACAATTTGTAGGCGCGGCCCACCACCTTCGCGAATTGATCCATGACGTCCTGCACGATTTGCGGGCAGGCCGTGTAAAACTTGTTGCACGCCTCGCGGCCCTGGAAGAAGGCATCGGGATTTTGCGCCGTGCCGCGCAGCACCGGCCGATCCGGCGACATCGCCCGCGCGCGAAGTCCGGCAATCAACTTGTCGTCAATCAACGCCCGCAGGTCGTCGTCGGTCAGCATCTCAATCTTCTGCACCTCGTGCGAGGTGCGGAAGCCGTCGAAGAAATGCACGAACGGAATCCGCGAGCGCAGCGTGGCCGCCTGTGCGATGAGCGCGAAATCCACGGCCTCCTGCACACTCGCCGACGCCAGCATGCCCCAGCCCGTCGAACGCACCGACATCACGTCGCTGTGATCGCCGAAAATCGAGAGCGCATGGGTGGCCAGCGTGCGGGCGGTCACATGGAAAACGGCAGGCTCGAGTTCACCCGCGATTTTGAACATGTTGGGAATCATCAGCAGCAGGCCCTGCGACGCCGTGAACGTGGTGGCGAGCGAGCCGGTCTGCAACGCGCCGTGCACGCTGCCCACCGCGCCGCCTTCGCTCTGCAACTCCACGATCGAGGGGATGGTGCCCCAGAGGTTTTTTCGGTTCTCGGACGCCCATTGATCGCAAAACTCGGCCATCGGCGATGACGGTGTGATGGGATAAATGGCCATCACCTCGTTCAGGCGGTAGGCTACGTTGGCGACGCCTTCATTGGCATCAACGGTAAGTTTGGGTCTTGTGCTCATATTTGAGAAAAATGTAACAAATCTAACATCACTGCGACATCGAAAATGGCCATCACGCCGGTCCGCTCATAAGAGCTTCTCCGGCGACCGACGACACTTAAATCAGGTTAAATTAACGCCGCCCGGACACCCTCACCTTTTTTGCCAAAGAAGCACCATTCGTTGCTTCCCCCCACTCATTTTCGTCCTCGTCCTCGTCCTCGCCTGCCCGCCGTAGCCGGGCGAAGGCGGGTCCTCGTCCTCGATCCGAGGTCTGGGAATGCCCGCCCACGCAGACTACTAGCCCCAAAAGTCTTTACGCGAATTGCACGAATTCGCACCAATTGTAAGCCTGCAAGGCTGACAGAAAATAGCCCGGGGCAACGCCCCGGGAATAACATCCCCGGGAAAATTTACAAGCCCTGGAGTGGCGGCAGAGAATTAAACCACGAAATACACAAATGACACGAAAGGTCGGAACGCACCGGGATTTCTACGGAAGATAACGAAGGAAACAAAGTGACCCCCTTCGTTCCCTTCGCCTGCTCGCGATTCATCGGAGTTTGCTTCTGTTCCAAAGTTTTCATTACGCACGCTCGCGCCTCACGGCGAGCGGAGGCGGTAGAAACGGCTGGGATAATTCGTCCAGTCTGGATCGCTGAAATAGGACGAGCCGCTGGTCAGCGTATTGGTTCCCACTGGAGACCAGAGGGGATTGGCCAAATCCGTGCAGGCTTCCACCACGACAATTTGGCCACTGGCCCAGTTGATATTAAAACCAAATTGATTGGTCCTCACGCCGAAGCTGGCATCGGTGGTCTGCACCTGCGGCTTCCACAGCACCGTCGGAAGACCGGCAAATGTCGTGCCCCATCCCGTAGTCCCCGGCAAGTAATAGACGGTCGCATTGTTGTCACTGTCGAACACAGACGAACCGAGGCTGGGGGCGTCACCTCGGAAATAGACGCTGGTCAGACTGGTGCAGTGATAGAACGCCTGGTCTCCAATGCTGGTGACGCTGCCGGGGATCGTGATGTTGGTCAGGCTGGAGCAGGACCAGAATGCCCAGTCCCCGATGCTGGTGACGCTGTCGGGGATCGTGACGCTCATCAGGCTGGTGCAGCAAGAGAATGCATGGCCCCCGATGCTCGTGACGCTGTCGGGGATCGTGACACTCATCAGGTTGGTGCAGTAATAGAACGCATGGTCCCCGATGCTAGCGACACTGTCGGGGATCGTGACGCTCATCAGGCTAGTGCAGGAAGAGAACGCATAGTCCCCGATGTTGGTAACGCTGTCGGGGATCGTGACGTTGGTCAGGCTGGTGCAGTAATAGAACGCATAGCCCCCGATGCTAGTGACGCTGTCGGGGATCGTGTAGCCACCGGCTTTGCCCTCTGGGTATGCACAAAGCGTGTTCTGGCTTTTGTCGAACAAGACGCCATCCACGCTGCTATAGGCGGGATTGTTTATATCCAAAGTTATCGCTGTCAGGCTGGTGCAGTAAAAGAACGCGTCGTACCCGATGTTGGTGACACTGTTGGGGATTGTGACGCTCGTCAGGCTGGTGCAGCGATAGAACGTCTCGGACCCGATGCTGGTGACGCTGTCGGGGATCGTGACGTTGGTCAGGCTGGTACAGGATTGGAACGCATACCATCCGATGTTGATGACACTGTTGGGGATCGTGACGCTGGTCAGGCTGGTGCAGTAATAGAACGCATAGTCCCCGATGCTAGTGACGCTGTTGCCGATCATGACGCTGGTCAGGCTGATGCAGGACTCGAACGCATCGTCCCCGATGCTAGTGACGCTGTCGGGGATCATGACATAGGTCAGGCTGGTACAGAAATAAAACGCAGAGGACCCGATGCTGGTAACGCTGTCGGGAATCGTGACGCTGGTCAGGCCGTAGCAGGAATAGAACGCGGCATCCCCTATACTGGTAAAGCTGTCGGGAATCGTGACGTTGGTCAGGCTGGTACAGCCTGAGAACGCCCCGCCTTCGATGCTGGTGACGCTGCTGGGGATTGTGTAGCCTCCGGCTTTGCCCCCAGGGTATGCACAAAGCGTGTTCTGGCTTTTGTCGAACAAGACGCCATCCACGCTGCTGTAGAAGGGGTTGGACGCATCTGCTGTTATCGCGGTCAGGCTGGTGCAGCAAGAGAACGCACAGCTCCCGATACTGATGACGTTGGTTCCAATCGTGACGCTGGTCAGGCTGGTGCAGTAAGAGAACGCATAGCTCCCGATGTTGGTGACGCTGTCGGGGACTGTGTAGCTTCCGGCTTTGCCCCCAGGACATTCGATGAGAGTGGTCTTGTAACGATTGAACAAGACCCCATCCATACTGCTAAAGTAGTCATTGGACTCCATTGTTATTGCGGTCAGGCTGGTGCAGCCTGAGAATGGCGTGCCCAAAATTCTTGTGACGCTGTTGGGGATCGTGACGCTGGTCAGGTTGGTGCAGCCAGAGAACGCCCCGCCTCCGATGCTGGTGACCGGCAGGCCACCGATAGTGCGGGGGATGATCACATTACCGCCAGCACCGTTGTACCTGACGATCATGACCGAGCCCCCGGTGTACATGGTATCGTATTGGGCTTGCACCGCAGCGGGCAGCGCCAGGAGTAGCAACAACGGCAATAGTCTCGCGACACAGTCGCTTCTTAAACGCCCGGCCAGTGTGTTCGGGTTGGTGGTGGTCGAAAAGGAATTCTGAACTTTCATATTTTTGCCGCATTTGATTGCTGTCATCATTATCATGGCAGCACGGCACCGAGCGTAGAGCTGTCAGCGCGGCGGGTGTCGTCCCAATCTCGACATACGCTCCGTTTTGCACTCAATCAAAATTGCGGGATTGAGTCAAGATTTTAATTATTGTCAACGCATGGATTATCCGCCGTGATGAATCCAGTAACGGCTCCTTGGCAGAGAGCCGGGCATGCTGGCCGCGCAACAGCACGGCCCTCCCGTCTGGTAAATTGATGTTTCTAGGCGATTTTGTCGGTGATGAAAAAAATCCGATGCCGTTGTTTATTTTGCCGGCACCGGTTCCGGCACGTCCGCGCCGCTTTTCGGCGGCGGCGGCTTGACCAGGAACGTCACTGCGGCTGCCGCGACGAGGAGCACGGCCGAACAATAGTAGGCGAAAGTGAAAGTCTGCGTCTGGTCATAGACCTTGCCGGCGAGCAGCGAAAGCATGAAGCCGCCCAGACCCCACGCAGTGAAGACCAGCCCATAGTTCACGCCGAAGTTTTTCAAACCGTAGTAGTCCTTCGTGACTGACGGGAACAGCGCAAGGTTGGCTCCATAGTTCGCGCCGATCAGGGCGGACAGCACCACGAGGGCTGGCGTTGTTCCCAGCACGCTGCCCGTCGTGGCTTGCGACAGCAGCATGATCAGAATTGCCTGCAGGACGAAACAGATGAACAGGGTCGCCTTGCGCCCAATCTTGTCGGACAAGGTGCCGGCGATGATGCGTCCGCCGCCATTGCCCACGGCCAGGACCGCGACCAGCACGAAGCCCAGCTTCAGACCGGCCTGGACATCGACGATTTTTGCCAGTTTGGAAATGATCATCAGCCCCGCGCCGGCGCCGCAGACATACATAAACCACAGCACATAGAACTGCCATGTCTTGAGCACTTCGCCGGGTGTGAAATCGCTGCGTTTGGCGGCCGCGCCGGGTGCTGGCGGGACCGTGCCCGCCGGGATGTATCCTTTGGGCGGTGGCATCAGGAGTTGCGATAATCCCACCACCACCACAAGGAAACCGATGCCCAACGCCAGCATGGTTGTCGGCACGCCGTAGGAGCCGATCAACGCTTGCGCCAGTGGCGCCACATACACGCTGGCCAGGCCAAACCCCGCCACGACGAGGCCCGCGATCATGCCCGTGCGCGCGGCAGCGAACCACTTCACGGCCGGAGGTGTTGTCGAGGCGTAGCCGCAACCGATGCCTGCGCCGGCCAGGAGACCGAAGCCAAGGATGTAACCGATGGGCGAAGTCGTGAAACTGGCCAGGATCATGCCCAGTCCCACCATCACGCCGCCGACCGTTGCCACGATGCGCGGGCCGATGCGGTCCTGCATCCGACCGGCGGGCACCATGATCAGTGAAAACACCAGGCACGCCACCGAGTAGGGCAGGGACTTTTCGGCTTCCGTCCAGTTCCACTCTTTGGGAATGCCCTTGCTGACGACGCTCCACGAGTAGAGCACGCCGAGGGCGAGGTTGACGCCCATGCCCGCAAACGTGACGAGCCAGCCGCGGTTCGCCGTGGGCGGTTTGGTAATTCTCGCTGTGTCAGTCATAAGTCTTGTTCTTTCCAAGTTAAGGTTCAGGTCCGTTGTCCGCCCGCTTAATGGGCCAGCTTGATGGCGGCCAGTTGTTTCGCAATCTCGATGTCTTTTGGTTTCTTCATTTCCATCCGGACGCCGGTCCCTTCGGCATACCGTTTGGCTTCGTTGATGGTTTTAATCACGCTTGGAGGAAGGCGGCTTTGCCGCGCCGCCTCCACCGCCTTGTCGCCGAGGGCGAAAGACACGAAAAAGCATCCCCGGCATGGAGTGAGGTACAGAATATTCCGGTCTTTGAGCTTCAGCCGCAGTGACCAGCCGGCTTTGCGTGAGTAAGAATTCCACTCCTGGACGGTCAGATTGTGTTCGTCGGCCAACCCGGTCAGCAGTTGGTCCCAGAGCGCTTTGGCCGGTCCCAAGGCCGCGGTCAATTCCGCCGCGGTGGGCTTCTTCGGTTTGTCTATGAACGCGTTCGGCAGCATCGTTTAGTTTCCTTCGGAACGGAGCGCGGCTTGTCCCAAGCCGCAGCCGCCCGGATTGCCCCACGGGTTTGGGAGCGTCGGACGTGCTGCGGGTTGAGACAACCCGCGCTCCGCCGTCACCCGTTACCCACCACCCGCCACGCCGAAATTCGATGTTCGACGTTGGATGTTGAATGTTCGATGTTTTCCACCGCGTGAGGCTGAAAGCCTTTTACGCGGCCCTCAACCCTCAACTCTCAACAACTTTCATTGCTTGCCTTTGACCAGCGCTTCCACAACGTGCGGATCGGCCAGGGTGGACGTGTCGCCAATCTGGTCCACGGCGTTCTCGGCAATCTTGCGCAAAATGCGGCGCATGATTTTGCCCGAACGCGTCTTCGGCAGCGCGGGCGCAAATTGAATCTTGTCCGGCACGGCAATCGGCCCGATTTCCTTACGGACGTGCGCCATGAGCTCCTTTTTGAGTTCGTCGCTGTCCTTGACACCGTCCTTGAGCGTCACAAAGGCGTAAAGCCCCTGTCCTTTGATGTCGTGCGGCATGGGCGCCACGGCGGCCTCGGCCACCTTCGGATGGCTGACCAGCGCGCTCTCGACTTCCGCCGTGCCGATGCGATGGCCGGAAACGTTCACCACGTCGTCAATGCGGCCCATCAACCAGTAGTCGCCGTCCTCGTCAATCCGGCAGCCGTCGCCGGTGAAATAGATGTTCGGATACATCGTGAAGTAGGTTTCGACGAACCGCTGGTGGTCGCCCCACGTGGTGCGCATCATGCCCGGCCAGGGTTTCTTGATGCAGAGCTTGCCGCCTTCGTTCAGTCCCACTTCCTTGCCATCATCGCGCAGGATGACCGGTTCGACGCCGAAGAAGGGCCGGCAGGCGCTGCCGGGTTTGAGCGTGTGCGCCCCCGGCAGCGGCGTGATGAGAATGCCGCCCGTCTCGGTCTGCCACCAAGTGTCCACGATTGGGCAACGGCCCTTGCCAATGACGCGGTGATACCACATCCATGCCTCCGGATTGATCGGTTCGCCCACGGAGCCGAGAAGGCGCAGCGTGCTCATGTCGTGTTTATTCGGCCATTCTTCGCCGAGGCGAATGAGCGAGCGGATGGCGGTTGGTGCGGTGTAGAAAACGGTCACTTTGAATTTCTGCACGATGTGCCAGAAACGACCGGCATCCGGGAACGTCGGCACGCCTTCGAACATCAAACTGGTCGCCCCGTTGCAGAGCGGGCCATAGACAATGTAACTGTGGCCGGTGACCCAGCCGATGTCGGCGGTGCACCAGAAAATGTCGTCTTCATGCACGTCGAAGATGTATTTATGGGTGATGCTGGTGAACATCAGGTAGCTGCCAGTAACGTGGACAACGCCTTTCGGTTTGCCAGTGGAGCCTGAGGTGTAAAGCATGAACAACGGATCCTCGGCGTTCATGACCTCCGGCTTGCAATCCGCGCCCGCCTTGGCCATCTGGTCATGATACCAGACGTCGCGTCCGGCGACCATGTGGCAGGGGCTGTCGTTACGTTTGACCACGACCACCTTTTCGATGCTGGCCGTTTCCTTCAGCGCCTCGTCGGCGATGTTCTTCAGCGGAATGCTCTTGCCGGCGCGCAACGAAACGTTGGACGTGACCAGCAGTTTGCAGGTCGAGTCGTTGATGCGGCCCGCCAGCGCCTCGGCGCTGAATCCGCCGAAGACCACGGAATGAATCACCCCGAGCCGCGCGCAGGCCAGCATCACGATGGGCAGTTCGGGTATCATCGGCAGATAAATCGAAACGCGGTCACCCTTCTTGATGCCGAGCGATTTCAGCACATTGGCGAACTTGCAGACTTCCTTGTGCAATTGCGCATAGGTGAGCTTGACCACATCGTTTTCCGGCTCGCCCTGCCAGATGAGCGCGAGTTTGTTGCCCTTGGTCTTGAGATGACGGTCGAGGCAGTTGACGCTGATGTTGAGCTGTCCGTCTTCAAACCACGTGTGCTCGATTCTTTTTGCGGCGGTGTCCCACACATATTTGCGGCCCACCGTGGGTTTCTTGAACCAGTCGAGCGTCGCGGCCTGTTCGAGCCAGAACCCGTCCGGGTCATTGATCGAGCGTTCATACATCTTTTTGTACTGCTCGGCGTTGATGTAGGCGCGTTTGATCACTTCCGGGCTGGGTGGGAACGTCCGGTTTTCCTGCATCAGCGAACTGGTAGAAATGGTCTTGGTTGGATTTGTCATGATAGGTTTCTTGGTTGTTTGATGTTGTCTAAATTTCAGGAATTGTTCCCTCGCCCCGCCCAAGCGGGGAGAGGGTGTCGCGAAGCGACCGGAGAGGGGAGTTTTGAAAATCAGCATCACCCCTCCCTCCACCCTCCGCAGTACTGCTACGGAGGACGGGCGACCCTCTCCCCCGCTTCGCGGCGGAGAGGGAGATCCGTCGATTACCGTATGGTTTGTCAAAGAATTCCATAAAATTTTAACCGGCCCGGCCGGGCGTTGTCACCCCCTGGCCGGAACCGGCCTGAATGCCATGAAGCCGGAAAACATTATTGGTGATAATTTTAATGGTGGCCTGCAACTCCGGTTCAACGGCCCGGCGTTGCTCCGCGGTGACGGCCAGGGTGCGGTCCCGCAGGCCGCCCGCCCATTCGGTGCTGGCCAGCATCACGCCGCCCATGCCCAGGCCAAAATCACATTCCTCATCCCCGCCGCAACACGTCCGCCAGGCCAGGGCCCAGCCGCGCACGGTGTTCTCGACGTGATACCCGCCGCCGCCCGCCACCAGCATCGGATGATTGAACCGCAACAGCCGTTCGATGACCTCCACCACCACGTTGTTGGTCATGCGCAGATGCGTCAGCGGATCGCCCGCCAGCATGTCCATCCCCAGTTCCAATACCATGACGTCGGGACGGAAAAATTCCACCAGCGGAACCACGACGCTGTCGAACGCCGTCAGAAAGGCCTTGTCATAGGTTTCGGGCGGCAGCGGAACATTGATGTTGTAACCCAGCCCCGGCCCTTCGCCGGTTTCATTTTCAAAACCGCCCCAGGGGAAAAGCGTCTTGCCGGTCTCATGCATTGAGATGGTCATCACATCCTTACGTTGATAAAAAGCCGACTGCACTCCGTCGCCGTGATGCGCGTCCACGTCCAGATACAAGACCCGCTTGCCGGCGTCGGCCAGTTTCATGCAGGCGAGCACCATGTCGTTCAAATAACAAAATCCCGCCGCGCGCTCCGCCATTGCGTGATGAAAACCGCCCAGCAAATTGAAAGCGATGTCCGCCCTGCCCTCCAGCAACAGGTCGGCGGCGACCAGTCCCGCGCCGCAGGCCCAGGCGCCGCATTCGAACATGTCCTTGAACACCGGCGTGTCCAGGCCACCCATGCCCATGTGAAAGCCTTCCACGGTCAAATCACCGCCGGCGACCCGTTGCAGTTCCTGCAGATAACGGTCGGTGTGAAACTTTTTCAACTCGGCCAGGGAAGCCTTGCGCGGCGCGACCTCGACGCACCCCTCGCCGCCGAGCAATCCGAACGATTTCAGGCGCTGGCGCGTGAGGCTGGCGCGCTGGGTTTTGAAAGGACAATCCGGCGGATAACTCAACCCTTCGATTTCGGGCGAGTACAGAAAGGCCAGTTTGCGATCGCTCATGCGGAAAGGGAGGTGATGCTGTCACGGACGGTGATTGAAGAAATGGAATTCGCCCCGGGGAATTTGAGAAACTCCCCTGCTCCGCGCGTCTTTGTATGTTTGCGTTTCAAGGCCATCTCATCCTGTCCGTCTTTCCGGCCTTCCTCTCGGAGAGGAACGTCCTGACCCGTCGCGTGAGGCTGAAGGCCCCGTAAAGGGGCGTGGCCCCCACGGGGCTTTACGCCCTTTTACGCGACCGGTGACCAGTTGCGAGGCCATTCCGCCCGGCGGCGCCCTGTCGCGTGAGGCCGCAGGCCTTTTACGCGAATCCGCCGACAAAATGTTCCACCGTCACTTGCTTCCGGGTGCTGCGTTTTTAATACCCCAAGCGTGCCTTTACATCAAGGCGCAACCCTTGTCGCGTGAGGCCGAAGCCTTTTACGCGAATTGCGGCCGGAAGCGTCTTGCCGGCGGCTGCCCAACCCCGACACGTCGGGGCTGGTCCGCTTTGGTGACGCCCGCCATCAAAAGGCACGCGATGCACATCTTCCGTGTAAAAAATTGAATTAAAACAAGCCCGCAGTCTTAACCATTATTGCTAATTGTTTGATTTTTTTTGGGTGCAAACGGTTATGCCCGCCGTCCACACCGGTCAAAGACAAAAACAGCTTTTAATAAAAAGACTGTTTGAAGGAGACGCTTTTTCGCTATTGACCGCTCACGCTGATGCGCTAATGAGTGACCTTTCATTTTCTTGGTTGACCGCCACCGTCATCGCGTTTGAAACTTGAGCATGAAAGGATTGCGCCGACATCCATTCCGCGTTTTGGGGCGGCTGCTTTGGTTTGCCGGCGAAGTTATTATCGCGCTGTTTGATTTTTTGATCCGCTGCGCGTTCCATCCGAAAAAATCCGCGGTGGCCGCGCGTGCCTTGTGGCTGCAACGGGCTTCCCGCCGCATCCTGCGAATTTTCAAATTCGAAGCGCAAGTCGCCGGGCCGGTTCCGTCCGGCGGCCTGCTCGTGAGCAATCATTTGAGCTACCTCGACGTGCCGGTGATGGCGTCGCTCACGCCCGCGGTTTTTGTCGCGAAGCACGAAATCAAATCGTGGCCGGTCATCGGCTGGCTCGCCCGGCTGGCGGGCACGCTGTTTATTGATCGCGAACGGCGGATGGACGTCGCGCCGGTGAATGCCGCCATCCAAACCGCGCTTGATGGCGGCGCGCTGGTGGTTGTGTTTCCCGAAGGAACGAGTTCGGACGGCCAGACCGTCTTGCCGTTCAAGTCATCGTTGCTCGAGCCGGCCACGCGGCAAATTCATTCCCTTTCCATCAGCTTGATTCAGTATGATCTCGAAGATGGCGACGCGAGCAAAGACGTTTGTTATTGGGGCGACGTGACATTTTTTTCGCACCTGCTGAACCTGTTGAGCAAGCGTACCTTCCGGGCTTTTGTTCGCTTTGCCCCCATTCAATCCATTGACACCAGCCGCAAGGAGCTGGCGCAGCAATTACATTCTGAAATGCTGAAATTAAAGAATGCGGCGGTGGGTTCAAAAAATCCTTCCCAATCTTCCATCGGCCATTGATGGCGGGCAAAGTGTTGATAAGGTGGTGGGCAGCTTTGAAAAAATTTTCTTTTGGGTTAGGAGGATTTTGTGTGGTTCGCATTTTTCGCAGTTTCAATCCGTGTTCATCCGTGTTCATCCGTGGCTAAAAATCAGGTAGTTGGCATTCAGGGGGCATCCACCTTCGCCCGGGGCTATGGTGGACAGGCCCGCCTGCGTTCACTCCCGCCTTGTGTTTCAGGCTGCTTGCTGGATAATGTGGCGTGAATACTTTTTTCAAACCCAACTTATGAGCCCCAAAACCGCCAAACCCAGGGAGACCGCCGCCGGCCGCTGGCTCTCCTTCCGCCCCGAAATCAAAGTCCTCGATTGCACCATCCGCGACGGCGGATTGATGAACAACCATCACTTCGATGACCAGATTGTGAAGGTGGTCTATGACACGTGCGTCGCCGCGGGCATTGATTACATGGAACTCGGCTACAAGGCCTCGCGCAAAGGCATCAAGCAGGGCGAACACGGCTGCTGGAAATATTGCCAGGAGGACGACCTGCGCCGCGTCGTCGGCGACAACCCGACCGACCTCAAACTCACGGTCATGGCGGACGCGGAACGTTGCGATTACCACGAGGACATCCTGCCAAAGAAGGATTCGGTCATCGACATGATCCGCGTGGCCACCTACATCAGCCAGATTCCCACCGCGCTGGACATGGTCAAGAACGCCCACGACAAGGGTTACGAAACCACCATCAACCTGATGGCCGCTTCAATCATCCCCGACCGCGAACTGGACGAGGGGCTGGAAATGCTCGCCAAATCCGAAGCCAAGGTCGTTTATCTGGTGGACAGTTTCGGGGCATTTTACAGCGAGCAGATCCGTCTGCTGGTGAAGAAATATCTTTCGCACTGCAAGCCTACCGGCAAGGAGGTGGGCGTGCACATGCACAACAACCTTCAACTGGCCTACGCCAACACCATCGAGGGCATCGTTGGGGGCGCCAATTTTCTCGACGCCACGATGGGCGGTCTGGGCCGGGGCGCGGGCAATTGTCCGATGGAACTGCTCATCAGTTTTCTCCACAACCCGAAATACGACCTTCGTCCCGTGCTGGGCTGCGTGCAAGACCACATCGAGCCGATGCGCGCCAAGCTGCTGTGGGGCTATGACCTGCCCTACCTGTTGACCGGCATGCTCAACCAGCATCCGCGCACCGCCATCAAGTTCAAGGAAACCGAACTCAAGGGCGAAAAGGGCGACATCCTGAAATTCCACGACATCGTCACGGATCAGGAATGAGACGCTTGCCACTTGCATTCACCACCAAAGCGGCTTAATTAAATTGAAGATGGAAGCTACACTGCCATTGGACAAGATGACGGTCGCGGAAAAATTGCGCGCGATGGAAGCGTTGTGGGCCGACTTGAGCCGCAACGAGGCGCAAGTCGAATCCCCCGCGTGGCATGGTGATGTTTTGCATGACCGCGAAAAGGCAATCAAGTCGGGCAAGCAATCGTTCATGGATTGGGAAACCGCCAAGAAACAACTCCGCGACAAATTGACATGAAAATTGTCATTCTGCCGGCGGCCCGGGACGATTTGGCCGACGGCTTCCGGTTTTACGAACACTAGCAAGAAGGTTTGGGCGGTTATTTCTTGGAATCGCTTTTTTCGGACATTGATTCCTTGCATTTGTATGCCGGCATCCATCGAAAAGTTTTTAACAATCACCGTCTGCTCTCGAAACGATTTCCTTACGCCATTTACTACTCCGAGGAAGCGGGAACCGTGTTCGTCAAAGCCGTGCTGGATTGTCGCCGTGATCCGGGCATTCACAGGCGAAAGCTTCATTAAACCGATTGCAAAAATTCGCGCCTTCGCGGCTTTGCGCAAGGGTTCACGATTGAAGAGTGCCCGTTTCAAACGGTGACATTCTCAAATTCCATGACAGCGTCATCAATCGAGGGTAAGTTGTATATGACTTTGGAAATTGCATCTTGCTTATGAAATGGATCGCAACGAGCGCCTGTCTGGTTCTGGCAGTTTTGACGAGCCGGGCCGGGGTTCCGGAAAATTGGCAGGACAAGGTGGATCCGCGCCTGCTGCAAGGCGCGCCGGCCACCAATGAATTCCTCGTCATCCTGTCCGAGCAGGCGGATTTGAGCGGCGCCGCCGCGCTGAAGACCAAGGATGCCAAAGGCAGGTATGTTTTCGAACGCCTGACGGAAGTGGCACAACGCACCCAGCGGCCGCTCTTGAAAACGCTGCAGGAACAAAAGTTGGAATATCAACCGTTCTGGGTGGCAAACATGATTTGCGTGCGCGGCGATTTGTCGGCCATCCAATCACTGGCGCAAAGGTCAGACACCGCCCGCATTGTTGCGAATGCCGCGAACCGGGTCCCGGATCTTCCGCCCGCGACCGCGGCCCCTGGAATCGCCAGCTCGGTGGAGTGGAACATTTCCAAAGTCCACGCGCCCGATGTGTGGGCGCTGGGTTACACCGGCCAGGGCGTCGTGGTGGCCGGACAGGACACCGGCTACCAATGGAATCACCCCGCCCTGATAAATCACTACCGGGGTTGGGATGGCACCAACGCCAATCACAATTATAATTGGCACGACGCCATTCACGGCCTTAATCCCCACAACTCGGGCGTCAATCCATGCGGTTACAATTTGACGGCACCGTGTGATGACCAATCCCACGGCACCCACACCATGGGTACCATGGTCGGTGACGATGGCGCGGGCAATCAGATCGGCATGGCGCCCGGGGCCAAATGGATTGGCTGCCGCAACATGGAACGCGGTTGGGGCACCCCCGCCACCTATGCGGAGTGTTTTCAGTGGTTCCTCGCGCCGACGGATCTCAATGGACAAAATCCTGACCCGTCCAAAGCCCCCGATGTGATCAACAACTCCTGGTACTCTGACGCCTCCGAAGGCACCACCAACCTCCTCGTCTTCCAAACTGCCGTCGAGAATCTTCGTGCCGCCGGCGTGGTCGTCGTCGTCTCTGCCGGCAATGAAGGCTCCGGTTGCAGCACGATTACATCTCCAGCCATCTACGACGCTTCCTTCTCCGTTGGCGCCACGGACAGCGGCGACAACATCGCCAGTTTCAGCAGCCGCGGCCCGGTCGCGGCGGACGGCAGCAACCGGCTCAAACCCGATGTCTCCGCGCCCGGGGTTGACATCCGTTCCAGCGTGCCCGGCAACGGTTATGCCGATGGCTGGAGCGGCACGAGCATGGCGGGACCGCACGTCGTGGGCGTGGTGGCCTTGTTGATTTCGGCGCACCCGGAACTCAAAGGCCAGGTGGACGGCATCGAACGTATCATTGAACACACCGCTGTTCCCCGCACCGACCCCCAATTGTGCGGAGGTATTCCGGGCACCGAAATTCCCAATAACACTTACGGCTGGGGCCGCGTGGATGCCCTGGCGGCGCTTGGCCTCGGTGACAGCGACGGCGACGGCATGCCCGACTGGTGGGAACTCTGGCACAACCTCAACCCAAACGATCCGAACGACGCAGCCTTGGATTCCGACGGCGACGGCGTCAGCAATTTGAATGAATATCTTGCGGGCACCGACCCGCGGGATGACGCCGACTATTTTCACATCGCGTCCATCGCCGTCGGCGCCAATTGCGTGCTGTCTTTCCAATCGGCGCTCAACCGCCTTTACACCCTGGAGTTTTGGACGAACTCGGTCGCAAATTCGTGGACCCCGCTGCCCGGCCAGGTTGACATTGCCGGCAACGCGGGCTTGCTCGAGTTAAGCCAGACGAACCGGCCACCCGACGCCGCCCGGTTATATCGCGTCAAAGTGCGAATCGCACCCTGATCCATAATACCAATTATAGGCAGGGCGCGTCACTCCATGCGCGCCGTCCTTCCATAGCAGTTCCAATTAACATTGGCACAATTTGATACACCTTTGGGAATAGCGGCGGAGGGCCGCCGCACTCCAGGACGCTGCGCGCGACACGATGATTCCTGAAATACGCGAAGCGTCTTGGACTGCGCCAGCCCTCTGGCGCTTTGCCAGCAGACGAAGTGTCCGCGAGATTTCCGCGTGAACTTTTGTGCGCCAATGACAATGTGAACTGCTATATCGCCTTCGCCCGGCGGCGGGCAGAGGACTCCGATAACTCCGATGAATCGCGAGCAGGTCGCGAGCAGGCTGCCCGCCCTACCCGGGTTTGCCCACCGTTCACCATTTCTCCCAATGCACGTATTCGGGGTTGAACCGGGTGCGCGGCTCCTTTTCCTCACCGGGATGGCCGATGGCAATGCCGGCCACAGGAATGACCGATGCTGGCAGTTGAAGAATCTCCTTGAGTTTGCGAATGCGGTCTTCCCGCGGGTGAATACCCAGCCAGCAGGTGCCCAAGCCAAGACCATGCGCGCACAGCAGCAGATTCTCGATGGCCGCCGAGCAATCCTGCAGCAGGTAACTGAGCTGGCGGTCGTGCGCCGCATCGAGGTCGCCACAGACTACGATGCCCAGCGGGACCGTGGCCAGCATGCCGCCGTTGGGCAAGGCCGCGGCGATGGTTGACAGCGTTTCCTTTTTCCGGACAACCACAAAGCGCCAGGGATCTTTGGCCACCGCCGAAGGCGCCGCCATGGCCGCCTGCAGCAATTGGGTGATGGCCGTCTCGCTGACTTCGCCGGGCGCATAAACCCGGATGCTGCGCCGGCCTAAAATGAACTGGAGTTTGTCGTTTGGTGTCAGGCTCATAATTTTGATTTTTGCCTCGAGCATACTCTACAGCGCCTGGGAGGGCGAGCGTCCTTGCGAGCCGTGACTTTAACCTCAGGTTTCAAAACGTCGTCACGGGCTAGGAGTGAGAAGGTAGGGCGGGCAGTCCCCTGCCCGCCGCTTGGGTGAAGGTATTTGAACGACGGCGCGCAGGGGACTGCGCGCCCTATCCATGTGCAGTTTACTCGAAGTCCATCTCGTAGCGGTAAACGTTGGCGTTGAGCTTGCTCTGGATTTTGTAGTTCGATTTGTTGGTGACCGCCGGCACCGGCTTGTTCTCCATGTGGACTTCGGCGGCTAACCCGCGGATGTCGTTGATGAGACGGTCGAGGCGCTCAACGTCGAAGAATTCATAGACGTAGTGCGGGTAGGATGTATTTTCCAGGCGTCGCGCCGTTTCCGCGCGGTAGGCGGCCAGATTGTCGGCGGCCCGCAACGCGGCTTCGATGTCGGCGCGGTCGCGGGTGTTCATCGCCTTTTTCGCAAGGAAGCACGCCGTCGCGCAGTGTTTGAATCCTTTTACATACCACTGATACAAGTCGAGGATTGTGCCTAGGTCTTTTTTCGTCTGCGGGGGCAAACCGGATTCTTCGATCTGCAAAATGCCCGGCAGCTTCGCCACTTCGGCTTCGGCCTGCTCCTTTTCGGCAATGACGGCGCGAATGTTCTCATCCGTCGGCTCGACACGTTTCGACGCACCCGGCTCCCAATCGTCCCGCCCGTGGATTTGGGTCATCATGTCGAAGGCATGCTTGACCGAGTCTGGAAACATGCCGTTCTCGTGGAACAGGTGGCCGCGCACGAAAAGCGTCTTTTCAATGACCTTCCACGAGGCTTGCATGAATTTTTCGAAGCGCTCCATCTGCACGGGGTTGACCGGAACGGGCGCGCCCTGTGTTGACTCGGGTATCAACGGGTCCAACAGGCCGTATTCGAGCCAGGCGCGATAGACGTTTTCCAGCGGCTGGGCGCGGTTGCGGGAGAGCATGCCGCCGCCGAACAGGTTCAACAGATTCGGGCTGTTGAAAACACTGGCTTCATTCATGTTTTCCCAGTCGGTGCGAAACCAGACTCCGGAAACGCCGTTGCGGTGGCAATAATCCAGGCGGCGTTGCATGTCCTCGATCAGGCTGCAAGGAAAGAAGCCCGATCCCACGAATTGCCCCCAGGTGTCGAATTCCACCCATTGAGGATGCTCACCGGTCAGGCCAATCCGTGGATTGTTCGGGAAGGTCGGGTAGAAATCGTGAGGTGTGTTTTTGAGCGCGATGACGATGTCATTGGCCACGCGGGAGGTTGAATCAATCACCATGTTCTGCTGGTCGCGGCGATAGGAGAAATCCCGGACGACCAGGATTTTGCCTTTGGCGTGAAGCGGTTCATACATGGCGCGGAAGAGGCTTTCATACCAGAGCTTCGGATCGTATGCCCGACACCGCTCGCATTTGCACGGATTGGCAACCATCGAGACCCGGCTCTCGCGGCTCGCCGGACTGACGATGACGCCGGCGATGTCCGGAATGTCTCCGACGAGTTCCTCGTATTTTTTGCGCACGAACTCCCACCAGAACGGGTCCGTCGCGCAAACCACGCCGTTGCTTCGGATCAACTCCGGATGCAACTCGATCAACCCGTCCGGGTACCAAATCTCTTTGACTTCCAGGAAGAATCTGATGTTCCGCCGCTTGGCTTCGCGCGCGACTTTCCGGATGTATTGCCGGTTGTTATCGAGCACCAGATGCAGACGGACCGGCCACCGCTGCCACATCAGGTCACTGGAAAAATACGCCCGTGGCAGCACAAGTTGATCGGTCAAATCCGACTCATGGAAAATCAGGGTGTTCATGCCGAGTTTTTCCATCACTCCAAAGGCATTTTCGACGGACTTCCACCGCCACATCCGCGAACTGTGGATTTCAAGTCCCCGGACCGCAAAATCCTCCCCGGCGGGAGCGGTGGCTGGAGCCGCGTCGCCGCCTGTTTTCTGCGCAACCGAAAGCGGACATTCACCGGACAACAGCAGGAGCAAAACGAGGACCAATCCCCATCGCACGGCTGAAGAGCCGCGGTACAGGCGCGTGGCCCGGGAAAGTTTGATGGGATGGAAATTTGCTTTTGACAACGCGGTTGCGGAAATCTGTTTTTTAACCCGGCGCATAATGGATCGAGCATATTGCGCAGCGGCAGGCCGTCAAGGCCGGCATGGAAAACAAATGCCGGTACCCTTGCGTCAAACGGGCGGAACTTTGAGTCGGCACTCCTATCACTTGCTCATCTTCCGGCGCGCGGTTTCAAGAATTTGCCGTTCGCGTGGTCCGCAGTTGATCATTCCCAAAGAAAACGCCCTCCGCCGGAATGAATCCTGGTAGGGCGGGCAGTCCCCTGCCCGCCGCTTGGGTGAAGGTGTTTGAACGACGGCGCGCACGGCTTGTCCCGCCATAGCCATGCGACGGCGGAAGTGACGCGCCCTACCTGCTGACCGTTTACTCGAAATCCATCTCGTAGCTGTAAACGTTGCCGGTGAGCTTGCTCTGGATTTTATAGTTCGATTTGTTGATGACCGCCTGCATCGGCTTGTTTTCAGTAAGGACTTCGGCGGTGAACCCGCGGATGCCGTTGCGGCGGGCGATGCGCATCAAATGCTTCAAGAGGAAGGTGCCGATGCCGTGGTTCTGCCACTGGTCGCTCACCACGAATGCCACTTCCGCCAGGTTCGTCTTCGGGTCGAGATAATAGCTGCCCACCGCGATGATCTCTTCGCCATACGCCTCGGGCAGCGTGCCGACGATGGTCACGTCGTTGCGATGGTCAATATAAACGAAGTCCTGAATCTGCTGCCGCGACACGCGCTTGGAATGGCTCATGAACCGGTAATAAATCGTCGCCTCCGACAGTTTGTAGAACAGGTCGCGCATCCGCGGTTCGTCGGTCGGATGAATCGGGCGGAAGTTGAGTTGCGTGCCGTCATTGAGCAAATAGGTGGTGCGCAGTTCCTTGGGCCCGACGAGAATCTTGCCTTCCAGGTCGGCCATTTCGGTGGAAAGATATTTCGCATTGATGGCGTCGCGCAACAGGTCGGCGCGGAATTTCGGGTGGGCGATGCTGATGAGCGCCAGGGCGCGTTCCTGAATGCTTTTGCCGTGCAGATACGCCACGCCGTATTCGGTCACGACGTAATGCACGCCCGCGCGGGTCGTCACCACACCGGCCCCCTCGCTGAGGTGCGTCACGATGCGCGAGATGGTGCCGCCACGGGCCGTTGAAGGCAGCGCGATAACGGGCTTGCCGCTGCGCGACTTGGCGGCGCCGCGGTTGAAATCCACCTGCCCGCCAACGCCGGAGAAAAACTTCGAGCCGATGGAATCGGCGCATACCTGGCCGGTAAGGTCTATCTGCAGCGCGGTATTGACCGCGACCATCTTGTATTGCTGGCGGATGACGGACGGGTCGTTGACATACTCCGTCGGCTGGAAGGAAAAGAGCGGATTGTTGTCAATGTAATCGTAAATCCGCCGCGTGCCGATGGCGAAGCTGGCGACGATTTTGCCGTGGTCCGTCGTCTTGCGCGCGCCGTTGATGGCGCCCGACTCGATCAATTCAATAATGTTGTCGGTGACCATCTCCGTGTGAACGCCGAGGTCTTTCTTGTCCTTGAGGAAGCCGAGCAGCGCCTGCGGAATGCGCCCGATGCCGAACTCGATGGTGGAACCGTCTTCCACGAGCGCGGCGATGTATTCGGCGATCTGCCGGGTCGTCTCGGTGATTTCAGCCGGCGGCACTTCGAGGATCGCCGCCTGCGACGGCACCAGCACGTCAATGTCATGGGCGTGGATGCAGCAGTTGCCATGCGTCCGCGGCATGTTCGGGTTCACCTGCGCGATGACGAGCGAGGCATTTTCCGTGGCGCTTTTCACAATATCCACCGACACGCCCAGACTGCACATGCCGTACCGATCCGGCGGCGTGACGTGGATGAGGGCCACGTCGAGCGGGAGTTGGCCGGAGTCAAACAGGCGCGGAATGTCCGACAGGTGGATGGGCGTGTAGTCGCCCAGGCCTTCCTGGATGATGTCGCGCACGTTCTCGGCAATGAAGAAACTGTTTACACGGAAGTATTGCGCCAGTTCCTTGTGCGCGTACGGCGCGTCGCCGAAAGTGAGCAGATGGACAATTTCGGTGTCCGGCAATTCGTAGGCGCGCTTGCTCAACGCGCTGACCAGCTCCAGCGGTTCGCCCGTGCCGGTGCCGATGAACACGCGCTGGCCGGGCCGGATTTTTTTTACCGCCTCGGCAGCCGTGAGGACCTGCAACTTGTAAGTCTCCTGCCAGTTGGGATCGTAGGTGATGGTCTTACTCATGTGCTTTGCCCACGGTTGAAAGGGTCATGCGCGCATCGGCCACGTAAGCTTGAACGCCAACCGGGCCAACGATGAACGGGTTGATGTCCAGTTCCATAATCTGCGGATAATCCGTGACGAGCTGGCTGATGCGCTGCAGCGCACCGGCAATCGCCTCCAAGTCCACCGGCGCCTGGCCGCGCGCCCCCTGCAACAGAGCGTAGGAACGCGTGCCTTTGAGCATCTGCATCGCTTCCTCCGCCGTAATCGGCGCGAGGTGGAAGGTCACGTCCTTCATCACTTCCACAAAAATACCGCCCAGACCGAACATCAGCATCGGCCCGAATTGCGGGTCGCGGGTCATGCCCAGGATCACTTCCCGGCCACGCTGCCCCATTTTTTCCACATAAGCGCCGCGGAGATGCGCGTTGGGCGCGCGCTTCTGGATGCGCAGGATCATCAAATCGAAGGCGTCGCGCACCTGCTCGGCGTTGGCGAGATTGATGCGAACACCGCCGAAATCGGATTTGTGAATGATGTCGGGCGATGAAATTTTCAACACGACCGGGTAGCCGATGCGTTCGGCAATTTCCACGGCCTCGTCGCCGGTCTGGGCCAGCTGGCCGCCGAGGATGTTGAAATCGTAGGCGCGCAGGATTTCCTTCGCCTCGACTTCACCGATCTGCGTTATGCCGCTGCGCTCCTGCACATTGATGATGCGGTCCACGCGCCGGCGATTGACCGGGAAACGCGTGACCATGCGCGCCGGCCGGCGTTTCCAGGCCGCGTAATCGCACATCGCCCGCAGCGCGGTGACGGCGCGGTCGGGCGACGTATAATTCGGAATGCCCAAAGCCATCAACTTTTCCTTCGCCGCCACCACTTCCGTGCCGCCCATGAACACCGCCAGCATCGGCTTTTTGCCCTTGTGGGCCGCGCCGAGTTTCTCCGCCAGCTCCAGCGGCCTGGTCATGTTCTGCGGTGTGACCACGACCACGATGGCGTCAATCGTTTCGTCATCCTGCATTACTTCGAACGCTTTCACATAGCGGTCGGGATCGGCGTCGCCGATGACGTCAATCGGGTTGCCGAACGCCCCCGCCGCCGGCATGAAAGCGCGCAGTTTCGCGTCGCTTTCCTTGCCGGGCGAAACCATTTTCAAGCCCGACGATTCCGCAGCGTCCGCCGCCATGATGCCCGGGCCGCCGGCGTTGGTGATGACGGCCACGCGCTCTCCATTCGGGAGCGGCTGCATGGCAAAGGCTGTGGCGTAATCGAACAGCGCCTCGAAATTTTCCGCGCGGATGACACCCGAACGCTTGAATGCCGCGCCGTAAGCCATGTCGGCACCGGCCAGGCTGCCGGTGTGGGACGAAGCGGCTTTGGCGCCCGCCGAAGTGATGCCAACCTTCAGAATCACGACCGGCTTGATGCCGGCGGCCTGTTCCGCAATGCGCAGGAACTTGTCGCCTTCCTTGATGCTTTCCAGATAACCGGCGATGACTTTGGTTTCCTTGTCTTCCGCGAGCGTCTGGATGAAATCCACTTCGTTGAGGTCCGCCTTGTTGCCGAAGCTGATGACCTTGCCGAGGCCGAGCTTCTGTTCCGCCGCCCAGTCGAGGATGGCCACGCAGAGCGCGCCGGACTGGGAGATGACGGAAATTTTTCCGGGCGGCGGCACGGACGGCGCGAACGTGGCGTTCATGTGATGGTCCGTGTTGAGCACGCCGAGGCAGTTCGGCCCGACCATCCGCACGCCGGCAGCGCGGCAGATTTCGACGAGTTCCTGTTCCGCCTTCGCGCCCGCCGCGCTGACTTCGCGAAAACCGGCTGTGATGACAATGACCGATTTTGCGCCCGCTTTAATCGAACTCTGGAGGGCATCTTTCACGTATTTGGCCCCCACCATGATGATGCTGAGGTCTATGGGATCCTTGTACTCGCCGATTGATTTGTAACATTTAAGGCCGAGAATTTCATCCGCATCAGGATTGACCGGAACAATCGGCCCTTTGAAGCCGTTGTTGATGAGATTGGCCAGCACTGCGTAACCCACCTTGTCCGGGTGGCGGGAAGCACCGATCACCGCGATGGCCTTGGGATATAAAAGCGTCTCAAGCATAAATATTGACCGCGCAAAAAAACAAAATCCGCCCTTCCCGGGCACTCTGCTCACCAAACCTTGTTGAAGACTTTACCAATTTTGCAGGCGCGGCACTTCAGCGCTGGGAGCACGAAAACAAATTGCCAGAAACTGCCGGAAAGGAAAGGAGATTCGGAGCGACCGGAAGGAACTGACGAGTTACGGCAATGAGCAAACTGATGAAGAAACCATCGCCATTTTCTCCCTCTCCGCCAACGGAGTTGGGGGAGAGGGGCGGGGTGAGGTGGGGCGTTTAAATTCAAATCCCCTCGCCCCAGCCCTCTCCCCGCTGGGCGGGGCGAGGGAGTCAGCAATAGTCTCGAGTTGCTCCCATTTACCGCGCCAGCAATTGCGCGCGGTATTCCGTTGGCGACTGGCCCAGCAGCTTTTTGAAGACCCGGTTGAAATGCGTGAGCGACTGGAACCCGACCTCAAACGCGATTTCGCTCACGCGCAGGTTCGGATTCAGCAACAGATTCTTCGCCTTCTCAATGCGAACGCGCGAAAGGTAGTCGGTGAAATTGATGCCCGTGACCTTCTTGAACATTTTGCAAAAGTAAAATGTGCTCATATTGACGGCTCTGGCCGCCCGGGCGAGCGAAAGTTGCTCGGTGTGGTGTTCGTAAATGTATTCCTTGGCGCGCTTGATGATTGGCGGCTCGGCGTTCTTTTGCTGGATGAAAATCTGGTTGCCGAGCATCGCCAGATGCTGCGCAAAAATCATCAGCATTTTGACGACGGATTCGTGCTGTCGGGCGGTCACCACTTTTGTGGAATAGTAGGCCTTCCGGAGCACCTCCCGATCCACTTCCACACCCCATCCCGCCACCAATTTGGCGGCCCGGTCAAACTGACGCCGACTCGGTTTCCGGCCGAAAAGCTGTCCGGTTTGCAGATAACCGATGAGCCGGTCGCCCAACCGCACCGGCACGGCGGTGTCGAGGAGTCCGGCCTGACAGGTGATCGTCCTCGGTTCATGGGCGGCTTTTTCGCAAAGCTGCTCCCACATCTGCAAACAAGCGGCGCACGCGTGGCTTTTCTGCGACACCAGCGCGCAAAAAGGATTTTCGTTCCGCTTGCCGTGATGCGGCAACTGCCAGGTTTCCACCGGCTGCAATGACACCGGCAAACCCGTCAACACGTTGAATGCGCGCTCATACTCCTGATAAACCTTCGAATCCGAGATGGCTTTGATCAGAGCGCGGTTGTTATTGCCGGTGCTGCTGCTGTTGCCGCCCATCATGACGACTGAGGCCCTGGCCCTGGCGGAAGAAACTTTTTTCGCGGCGCCAGTGCCGGGAACGTTTTGATGGAAGCACGGTTTAATCAAACAACCCTCCGAGGGGTGGGGCCGAGTTGCTGGCACCCCTTTGGCCCTCTTTGCAATAGTTGTTGGCACGGCAACAAATTAAGCAAACCCCAAGTGTGCGTCAAGTGAAATGGCCTTGCTATAATCACACCCAAACCCCGTTCAACACTCATGCCCGCAGGCTGGCGCAAACGCCGGCGATGCGCGGGACAAACCCTGGAACCCGGATGAATGAAATGCCGGTTCCGCCATCAATTTTGTATCACAACGTCACCGGATGACTGAAATGAACCGGCGCAAAATTTCAAAAAATGCGGTGTTCGCAGACAGTGGAGCGTGAAAGAACTGCTGAACAATTCTTCGCCGTACAAAGCACGGTGATAGTTTGCCAATTTTTGCAGAGCCTTTCGCGCCCGCCCCCACGAAAATCTAATGGACGTCGGTTATACGCCTGATTGTCATGATCACCACCACCCAAAAAGACAAAGGCATCCGGCTGGCAGCTGTTCTTCCGGACGCCGCCGCCGGCAGGCGTTCCCGGATTCCGGAGCCTGGTCCGGAATTGACCGCCAGCACAGCAGTGGCGCATAATGCGGTGGCGATCAAGCTGGGTGACAGCACGATCGCCGTAACCATGTCTGAAGGGTCCTCGACTGAAACCGGCGTGACCGCGGGCAAACCGCTCAAAGTTTCCGTTGCCCAGGTCCTGATTTACGAATTGCGTGTGCGTGACGCGATGACCCGGCCCCCCGTGACCGGTGCGCCGGATGATTCGTTGCGCACCATCCAGCATTTGATGAAGACCCACCGCATCTCGGGCGTGCCCATCCTCCAAAACAGCGTCCCGGTGGGGCTGGTCAGCATCGAAGACATCATCAACGCCCTCGATCAGGGCCACGTCAACGACCCGGCGGAGCGGTGGATGACACGGAACATCGTCACGCTGCGCGACCATTTTTCGCTCGTGCGCGCGGTGGCAGAGTTCGACCGGCACGGCTTCGGCCGTTTTCCCGTGTTGAACAGCGCTGGCGAACTCGTGGGGGTCATCACCCGCGGCGACATCACCGCCTGCCTGATGCAGCAACTGGAGAAACGCGCCGAGGAAGCCGCTGCCCGTGAGGCCGCGTTGTTCTCCAGCCAGACGAGCGACCCGGAACACGCCCAATCGCTGGTCGTGCAAACGGAGGTGAAGTCGGGCGATTACGACAGCGCGGGCAAGATTTCGCAGCGCATGCGCCAGATTCTGCGGGCGCGCGGCGTGGACCCGGACATCCAGCGGCGCGCGGCGATCATCGCCTACGAGGCCGAGATGAACATGATCATCCATTCCATCGGCGGGGACCTTTCGGTTGCCATTTCGCCCGGGAAAGTGGTCGTTGAAGCCGTGGACCGCGGGCCGGGAATCGAAAACGTGGAGCTGGCCATGCAGGAGGGCTGGTCCACCGCCGGGCCGCTGGCGCGCGAACTGGGTTTCGGCGCCGGCATGGGCCTGCCCAACATCAAGAAATGTTCCGACAAGTTTGAAATCCATTCCGAGATGAGCGTCGGCACGCGCCTGCATTCCGAAGTGCGGTTGAGCCAGGCGGCCCCGCTGCCCGAGCCGGAAGAACCAATATGAAAACTGAAAAAACGAAGAAACTGTCGTCGGTGCTTGCCGCGTTGAAGGCCGAGCCGCTGACCAACCGGGCGGAGGCGGACCTCACGGGCTGCTACATCAGCGACCTGCTCAGCGACGTGCTGGCGCACGCCAGCCACAGCATGTTGTGGATCACCATCCAGACCCATCGCAATGTCATCTCCTGCGCCACCACCAAGGACATCGGCGCGGTGCTGTTCGTCTGCGGCCGCAAACCCGATCCGGGAGTCGTGGCCGAGGCGGACGCAGAAGGCATTGTGTTGTTGTCCACGAAACTGGCGGCTTACGAGGCGGCCGGCAAACTTTGGGAGGCAGGATTGCGATGAACCCAAAAGTCATCAGCGAGACCGCGCGCCTCGCGGCCATGGAAACCACCCATCCGAGCGGCGACCCGCGTTTTGCGGACCTCGACCACACGATTGAAAGCTACAACCATGAACCGACAGCGTTGATCCAGGTGTTGCACGCGGCGCAGCAGATGTTCGGTTATCTCAGCGCCGATGTGCTCCGCTACGTCGCCACCGCGTTGAAGCTGCCCCTCTCACACGTGTACGGCGTCGTCACCTTCTACCATTTGTTCACCCTGGTCCCCCGCGGCAAGCACCAGATCATGGTCTGCCGCGGCACCGGCTGCCACGTGCGCGGTTCGGACCAGATCCTGGCCGCCATGGAAAAGCAGCTCGGCGTGAAGGAGGGCGAAACCACCAAGGACGGCCGGTTCAGCCTGTCCACCGCCCGGTGCATCGGCGCCTGCGCGCTGGCACCGGCCATGTCGGTGGGCGACGACGTCTATGGCAAGCTGACGGCGGACAAGATCCAGCAGCTTTGCAGGACGGACCTGAAAAAATATGTTTGAAGAGCTGTCACAGCACATTCTGGACATTGCCATGAATTCGATCTCCGCCAACGCCAAAAAAGTGCAGATCAGCATCCTGGAGAGCCGCCGGCACGACCGGCTCGTGCTGCGCGTGCGGGACGACGGTTGCGGGATGGACGCGGCCATGCTGAAGCGCGTGCTGGCGCAACGCTGGAGCAGCAAAAACAAACGGCGCAAACCCGTCGGCCTCGGCCTGGCCTTTCTGCGCCAGACCTCCGAGATGTGCGGCGGACATTTTCACGTTCGGTCCGCCCCCGGCCGGGGCACGTCGGTCACCGCCTCCATGCGGCTCAGTCACATTGACCGCCCGCCGCTGGGCGACCTGAACACAACAATCCTGGCGTTGTGCGCGACGGACAGAAAAATGGACGTGCAATTGAATTACCGCTCCGATGAGCAGAGGTTTTTCTTCGACTCACAGGAGCCGGCCAAGAAAGGAGAAGTCAATTTATGAACCTGGAACAATTGAAACAACTCAAGGAAAAAGCTCAAAAACAGATCGCCCTGCGCGAAGGCGGCAAAAAATACCGCGTCGTCGTCAGCATGGGCACCAGCGGCATCGCCTCCGGTGCCCGCGAAGTCATGAAGACCATGCTCGACGAAATCGAAAAGCGCGGCCTCGACGACGTGGAAGTCCATGTCACCGGCGAGCACGGGCTGGAAGACATCGAGCCGGTCGTCCTCGTCGAGGAAGCCGGTGGCGAAAAGACCACCTACGCCAAGCTCGACACCGAGAAGGCGAAAAAAATCGTCGCCGAGCATCTGCAAAAGGGCCGGAAGGTGGACAATCTTGCCGTCGGCAGGCAAAAGAAGACGGAGTAACCCGCATGATCCGCTCCCACGTATTGGTTTGCGGCGGCGCCGGCTGCCTGAGTTCAGGTTGCCACGCCGTTCAGGACGCCCTCGCGTCCGAATTGAAAAAACATCGGCTGGACAAGGAAGTCCGGATGATCGTGACCGGCTGCATGGGGCCGTGCGACCTTGGCCCGGTCATCCTCGTCCACCCCGACGGCACCTTCTATCAGCGCGTCACGGCGCTGGACGTGCCGGAACTGGTGGAAGAACATTTTGTCAAGGGCCGGCCCTGCCAACGGCTGCTGCCGAGGGAAGAAATCGGCGACAATGTCATCACCACCCAGCGCGACTTCGCGTTCCTGGCCAAACAGACTAAGATCATCCTCGAAAACTGCGGCCTGATTGACGCCGAGAAAATCGAGGAATACATCGCCCGCGACGGCTACGCCGCCCTTGGCAAAATCCTCACCGGGATGACGCCCGAACAGGTCATCGCCGAAATCAAGGCCAGCGGCCTGCGCGGTCGCGGCGGCGCGGGTTTCCCCACCGGGGTGAAGTGGGAGTTGATGGCCCGGGTGCCGGACAAGCCCAAGTATATCATCTGTAACGCCGACGAGGGCGATCCCGGCGCGTTCATGAACCGCGCCGTCCTTGAAGGCGATCCCCACCGCGTCATGGAAGGCATGGCCATCGGCGGTTACGCGATGGGCGCCAACCGCGGGTTCATCTACATCCGCGCCGAGTATCCGCTCGCCATCAAACGTCTCCAGATCGCCATCGAACAGGCCTACAAAAATGAGCTGCTCGGCAAAAACCTTTTTGAGAAGGGATTCGATTTCGACCTCGAACTCCGCATCGGCGCCGGCGCGTTCGTGTGCGGCGAGGAAACCGCGCTCATGCGTTCCATCGAAGGCCGTCGCGGCCAGCCGATGCCGCGGCCGCCCTTCCCGGCCCAGCGCGGTCTTTGGGGCAAGCCCACCAACATCAATAACGTCGAAACCTGGGCCGCCGTACCGCCCATCATCCGCAAAGGCGCCGCGTGGTATGCCACGTTCGGCACCGAGAAGACCAAGGGCACCAAGGTCTTCGCGCTCGCCGGCAAAATCAGGAATACCGGCCTGGTTGAAGTTCCGTTTGGCACACCGCTGCGCGACATCATTTACGAAATCGGCGGCGGCATCCCTGATGGCAAACAATTCAAGGCCGTCCAGACCGGCGGCCCTTCCGGCGGCGTCATCCCCGCGCAACACCTCGACACGCCGGTCGAGTACGAAACGCTCCAGAAACTCGGCTCCATCATGGGTTCCGGCGGCATGGTCATCATGGACGAGGATTCCTGCATGGTGGACGTCGCCCGGTTCTTCCTCGAATTTTGCTGCGACGAATCCTGCGGCAAATGCCCGCCGTGCCGCGTCGGCACCAAGCAGATGCTCAATCTGCTGGAGAAAATCTGCCGTGGCGAAGGCGAGCTGGCCGACCTCGACCGGCTCGAGGACCTGTGCTCCGTTGTCCGCGACGCCAGCCTCTGCGGTCTCGGCCAGACCGCGCCGAATCCGGTGCTGACGACGTTGAAATATTTCCGCCACGAATACGAGCAGCACATCCGCGAACACCGTTGCGTGGCCGGTCTGTGCGGCAACCTGCAACTTTCGCCGTGCGAAAACACCTGCCCGTTGAACATGAACATCCCCGGCTTCCTCCAGTTGCTGAAGGAGGACCGGATTGACGACGCCTTTGAACAGGTGGTGATGGACAACCCGCTGCCCTCGACAACGGGCCGCGTGTGCCAGCGCCCGTGCGAACTCCGTTGCCGGCGCGCTGGCGTGGATGCCTCCGTCAACATGCGCGAAACGCACCGGTACATCGGCGACGTGATGTATGAAAGCGGCGGCGCCAAACGGGTGTTGCAGCGCATTCTCAAACGCAAACAGTCCCCCACCGGCAAAAAAATTGCCGTGGTCGGCGCCGGCCCGGCGGGTTTGAGCGCGGCGTTCTACCTCGCCCTGCTCGGCCACAAGGTCACCGTCTATGACCGGGCGCCCAACGCCGGCGGCCTGCTCCGCTACGCGCTGCCCGAATACCGCCTGCCCAAGAAAATCGTGGACAAGGAACTCGCCTTCATCCGCAGTGCGGGCTTCCAGTTCAAGTTCAAGGCCGAACTCGGCAAAACGCTGCAACTCGACAAGCTCGCCAAGGACAATGACGCCGTCTTCCTCGCGCTCGGCACCTGGGAGGAACAGGCGCTCGGGGTTCCGGGCGACGACGCGAAAGGCCTGCTGTCCTCGCTGTCGTTCCTCAACGAGACTGCGTTCGGCAAAAAACCGGCCATCGGCCCGAAGGTCGCCGTCATCGGTGGCGGCAATTCGGCGATTGACGCGGCGCGCACCGCCAAACGGCTGGGCGCTGACGTGACGATCGTCTATCGGCGGTCGCGCGGGGAAATGCCGGCAATTCCCGACGAAACCGAACAGGCGCTCGAAGAGGGTGTCAATCTTATCACCATGGCCGCGCCGTTGCGCGTCATCACCGGCCAGACCGGCAAAATCACCGGGCTGGAGGTGGCCAAGACCGTGCCCGGCAAACACGACGCCCGCGGTCGCCGCACCCCGGTCGTGACCAAGGACACGTACGTGGTCCCCTGCGACACGATCATCAAGGCCATCGGTGAGAAACCCGAAGGCCAGTTGACCAAAAACCTTGGTTTGGCCACGACCTCGTGGGGATCGCTCAAGGTGGACCCGTGGACGCTGCAGACCAGCAACCCGAAAATTTATGCCGGCGGCGATTATGTCACCGGCGCCACCAACGTCTCCACTACGATGGGGGCCGGTAAGAAGGCCGCGAAGATGATTGACCGGCAGTTGACCGGGCTGGATCGTTTCGAGGAGTTGTGGCCGAAGTTCGACTACGACCACACCATCCCGCCGCCGTCCCAAGGCGGGCCGCGCAACCCGGCGCGGCTCATTGCACCCGAACAACGGCGCGGCAACATCGAGGTGTCACCCACCTTCACCGAATGGCAGGCCAGGGCAGAATGCTTCCGCTGTCTGCGTTGCGACATCAAAACCAGCGGCAGCGGAGAAGAATTACATTGATGCGGAGCGAAACCATGACAGCGACCAAAAAAATTTCCCTCACCATCAACGGCAAGATCTGCGCCGGCGAACCGGGACAAACCATCCTGGAAATCGCCCGCGCCAATGACATCAACATCCCGACGCTGTGCTATCTGAAGGGGCTGACCCCGTGGGGCGGCTGCCGGTTGTGCATCGTTGAAATCGAAGGCAGCCCCAAGGTGGCGCCGTCCTGCACCACTCCGGCCATGGACGGCTCGAAAATCATCACCGACAGCCCGCGCCTGCAGGGCCTGCGCAAGGCCACACTGGAGCTGCTGTTCAGCGAACGCAACCACATCTGCCCGATGTGCCCCTACAACAAGGGTGACTGCGGCCTGCAACATCAGGGTTACCTCCACGGCATCACCGGCATCCGCTACCAGTATCTCTATCCCGCCCTGCCGGTGGACCTCACGGCAAAGTATTTCGGGCTGGACCACAATCGCTGCATCCTGTGCATGCGTTGCGTGCGGACCTGCGACGAGATTGAAGGCGTACACACGCTCGACGTCGCCTACCGCGGCATTCGCAACCGGGTGGTTGTGGACATGCTCAAAAAATTCAGCGAGTCCGAGACGTGCACGTCCTGCGGCGCGTGCGTTGCCAACTGCCCGACCGGCGCGTTCTTCGACAAGGCGGCGGCCTTCCGCGGCCCGCTGGCCAGTTGCCAGCAGGTGCTCACCACCTGCACCGAATGCCCCCTCGGCTGCGGCCTCAAGGTGTTCACCAAGGAAAACCGCATCGTGAATGTCTGGGGCGATCCCGATTCCTCCGTCAATCGCGGTCATCTTTGTGTGAAAGGCCGGTACGAGACGTGGGCCGAACCGCGCGAACGCATCACCCAACCGCTGCTCCGCGGCAAGGACGGCAAACTGAAGCCGGCCACCTGGGACAACGCCATCGCCGCCATCCGCAAGGCCGTCAAGGACGCTAAAAAAACGGAGAAGGCGTTGCTCGTCGCCCCGCGGGTGACCAACGAAACCGCGCAGACCATCACGAAACTCGCCGGCAAAATTGACCGGGTTGGCATGTACGTAACCGCCAACGAGTCGGCGCTCTGCCGCGAACCGTCCTTCAGCGCCGACGCCATGCGGAAACTGGAGGACGCGGACGCCATCATCATCATCGGCGCCCAGCCGTCCCGCGACAACGGTGTCGTGGCCGCCCGCATCCGCACCACGGTCCGCAAACGCGGGGCGAAGCTGCTCATCTTCCACGCCCGCAAGAGTGACTTGGATCAGTACGCCGACATCGCCGCCAACGTGGTCGGCCTGGAACACCAGTTCTGGGATCGGGTGGCGGCGACGCTCGAAGGCGCGCAGCGGCCGGCCATCGTCTATGGCCCGAACGCGATGACCCCGATCGGCGTGACGGTGCTGGAACGACTCATCAAAATTTTTGAAAACCATCCGGGCGACCGGGAACCAGCACTCATCGGCCTGCCGGTGAGCACCAACAGCCTCGCGCTGGCGGGCGCCGGCATTGAGGCCATCGAAGACGTCGGCCCGTGGCTGGACGCCAAACCGCTGAAGTTCCTGCACATTGTCGCCAGCGACGCGCCCGACGGCGGCGCCGGGATGCTGGAGGAGAAATACGTGCCCGGGCTGCTGGACGAGATCCCGTGCGTGGTGGTGCAGGCCGGTTACCGCTCGGCGCTCACCGACAAGGCGGCGGTCGTGCTGCCCGCCACCATCTGGTGCGAAAAATCCGGCACCATCACCAACCTAGAAGGACGCCAGTTGTCCCTGCGGCCCGTGCTGCCGGTCAGCAGCGAGGCGCGCGAAGACGCGGCAATTTTGGAGAGTGTGTTTGCATGAAGAAGACCATCGGTAAAAAAGTAACGAAGAAAACCACCCGCCCGGCGGCGAAACCCGCCGCCGCGCCCGCGCCTGCCCGGGTGCGCGTCGCCACCATGTGGCTGAGCGGCTGCTCCGGCTGCCACATGTCGTTCCTCGACCTCGACGAACGCCTGGTGGACCTGGCGAAGCTGATTGACATCCTGTTCAGCCCCATCGTGGACACCAAGGTGAAGGACATGCCGCAGGTGGACGTCGGCATTGTCGAGGGCTGCGTGAACAACACCGACCAGGAACACGAGCTGCGGATGCTGCGCGACCGTTGCAAGGTCCTTATCGCCCTCGGCGACTGCGCCATCACCGGCAACATCCCGGCCCTGCGCAACCAGTTCCCGTTGAAGGACTGCCTGGCGCGCGCCTACGAACAGGCCGAAAGCAACCGCATCAGTTGCATCCCCAACGATCCCCTCGTGCCAAAGCTGTGCCCGAAGGCGCGGCCCCTGCAGGAGGTGGTGAAGGTGGACCTGCACATCCCCGGCTGCCCGCCGGACGCCGACGTGATCTGGTATGCCCTGACGGAATTGCTGGCCGGCCGCACGCCGCAATGGAACGAGAAGAATTTGAGGTACGACTGACATGACAACCAAGACCATCACCATCAACCCGGTGACCCGCATCGAGGGCCACGCCAAGATCACCATCCATCTCGACAGCCGGGGCGAGGTGGACGACGCGCGCTTCCACGTCGTGGAATTTCGCGGTTTTGAAAAGTTCTGCGAGGGCCGGCATTTCACCGAGATGCCGCAAATCACCCCGCGCACCTGCGGCATCTGCCCGGTCAGCCACCTGCTCGCCAGCGCCAAGGCCTGCGACGCCATCGTTGGCCGCGAGATTCCGCAAACGGCAAAGATGCTCCGTGAACTGATGCACATGGGCCAGATCATCCAGTCCCACGCGCTCAGCTTCTTCCATCTCAGCGCGCCCGACCTGCTGCTCGGCTACGACGCCGACCCCGCCGTCCGCAACATCGTCGGCCTCATCCGGCAGCAGCCCGACATCGCCATCAAGGGCGTGCGGCTGCGCAAATTCGGCCAGGAACTCATCAAGCTCGTCGCCGGCCGGAAGATTCATGCGGATTTCACGGTGCCCGGCGGCGTGAACAAGGTGCTCACCACCGCGCAACGCGACGAAATCCTCAAGGGCCTGCCCGAAGCGTTCGGCCACGCGAAGTTTGCGCTCGACCTGCTCAAGACCTACCACAAGGCCCACCGCGACGAGGTGGAAACCTTCGCCAATTTCGATTCCAACTACATGGGGCTGGTCCAGCCGGACGGCGCGCTGGAATTGTACAACGGCAATTTGCGTTTCTGCGACGCCAGCGGCGAAATTGTGCACGACCAGGTTCCCCCGTCGAAATATCTCGATTACATCAGCGAGGCGGTTGAGCCGTGGTCGTATATGAAGTTCCCGTTCATCTCGGCGCTCGGCTATCCGCAGGGTATGTACCGCGTGGGGCCGCTCGCGCGCCTGAACGCCTGCAGCCGCATGGCCACGCCACTGGCCAACGCCGAGTTGAAGGTCTGGCGCGCCAAAGGCCGCGTGCAGACCAGTTCGTTCTACTATCATTGGGCGCGGCTCATCGAGATTTTATATGGACTCGAACGCGCGCAGCAGTTGCTCGAAAGCCCCGCCATCACCAGCACCGACATCCTGGTGCCGAACGAGCCGACCCGACGGGAAGGCGTGGGCGTGATTGAGGCCCCGCGCGGCACGCTGATTCATCACTACTGGGTGGACGCCGACGGCCGGGTTGAGAAGGCCAACCTGATTGTTGCCACCGGCCACAACAATCTGGCGATGAACCGCGGCGTGTTTGCCATTGCGAAGAAATACGTCAAGGCGAAGAAACTCAAGGAAGGCATGCTCAACCGCGTCGAGGCTGTCATTCGCTGCTACGACCCCTGCCTGAGCTGCGCCACCCACGCCGTCGGCCAGATGCCAATGCAAGTTGAACTGGTGGACGCCAGCGGGACGGTGTTGCATACCTTGCAGCGCGACTCGTAAATTTTGGTAGGGCGGGCAGTCCCTTGCCCGCCGTTCGTCCGCACAACGGTTGCGGCGCGCACGGAGTGACGCGCCCTACCAATGCCCAAGGATTTTGTGAAAACATTGGTAATCGGCTTTGGCAACCGCAGCCGCCGCGACGACGGCGTCGGCTGGTTCGTCCTCGAACAACTCGCCGCGCTCAAACTGCCAGGTGTGGAACTTGAAACCGCCCAGCAGCTTGAAGTCGAGGCCGCCGAAACCATCAGCCGTTACGACGCCGTCATTTTCGTGGACGCCGCGATTCCCGAAGCACCCGAACCGGTCCAACGCACCGTCGTCACCCCCAACTTCCAAAGCCACGCCGCGGCCCATTACCTGACACCGGCGGACGTGCTGTCGCTGTGCCAAACGCTCTATCATCGGGAGCCGAAGGCCGTTCTGTTCAGCATCCGCGGCCGCGATTTCAATTTCGGCACGACGCTGACGCCGGAAGTGGAGCAGGCCGCGCGCGAAGTTGTGAAGCAAATCGCCGAAATCATCCGCAGCGGCGGGAATTTTTAACGCAAAGACGCGAAGCCGCGAAAATACCGGATGAAACTGAGGAATCAAAGGCCAATACAATTTGTGAAATAGCTATTTCAAAAATTGTACTATTGGGAAGGATTCAAGAAGGGCACAGGCTGTAAAAAATCTTTTACGCGAATCGCGCGAAGGGACTCAATTCAGCCATCTGCCCGCGACCGGCCGGAGATGCTTCCGGTTCGGTCAATTCGCGGTTGGATTTTTAATATAACAAGTGAGGCGGATTAACCGAGGTGCCGAGGCTGCAATTGATCTGAGGAATGTTACCCACTGCGCCCATAATGTAGGAGCCGCCCGCCGGACAACTAGGAATGCTGCCGCTGGAGCTCAGCCTGATATAGGGCGTCAGGTCATCAGTCAGGCTGGGAGCGGGGTCTCCCGTCTTTTTCCCTTTTTCCAGCGCCCATTCAGTGACTGCACCATCAATCTGATGCATGTTGTTAATGCAGGCATTGGCTTGTGAGGTTGCGCGGGCATTCATGAAATTGGCAATGGCAATCGCCGCCAACAGTCCGATTATGGCCACCACAATCATGATTTCCACCAGTGTGAAGGCCGCCGAACCTGAAGTCTTAACTGTCCTTTTCGACCGCATTATGACGTAAAATAGCAGCATCGGAGATGCCAAAATCCATACGAATTTCGCTCTTTAAAGAAGTCTAATAAAACAAGTAAAGAAGCCTTTACTCTGGACATTATTAGGCGATTACTTCCATCCGCGGTGGCGGTTTCTTCCGCCAAATTTCCAGTGCAATGCGGCTTGCGATTGAATCCGTGCTTCGCCGATAATACCATCTCTCTGAAAGACGGCTGAACCGCCTGGAAAATCAAGAGAGTTGAAGGTTGAGACTTGATGGTTGAGAAAATTCTGGTGCGAAGGCCCCTGTTTTCACAGGTGGTTCCCGGCTGCCTGTTGCTGGCGTGGTTTGTCGGCAGCGGATGCTCCATTCATCGCTATGCACTGAACAAGGCGTCCGACGCCGTGGCCCAAAGCGGCGCCACTTATGCCAGCGATGATGATCCCGAGCTGGTCAAGGCCGCGGCGCCGTTCGGCCTGAAACTCACGGAGAGTCTGCTGGCGGAGAACCCGCGGCATCTGGGCCTGCTGACTTCGGCAGCCAGCGGATTTACCCAATATTCCTACGCCTTCGTGCAGGAGGAAGCCGACGAGGTGGAACCGCAGGATTTCGCCGCCGCCGAGGCGATGCGGGCGCGGGCCCGGCGTCTCCACCTGCGCGCCCAAGGATACGGCTTGCGCGGCCTTGAAGTGAAGCATCCCGGCTTCGGAAAGGCGTTGCTGGCCAATCCCAAATCCACTGTTCGCACGGCCACGAAACCGGATGTGCCGCTGCTCTATTGGACGGCGGCCGCGTGGGCTTCGGCCATCTCCCTTTCCAAGGACAACCCCGAACTCGTCGGACAGATTCCGGCCATGGAAGCATTGATGGATCGGGCGCTGGAGCTGGACGAGAGCTACGGCAATGGCTCGATTCACACCTTTATGATTTCTTACGAGATGAGCCGTTCGGGCGCGGCCGGCGATCCGGCGGAGCGCGCCCGCAAACATTTCGAACGCGCCATGGCTCTCTCCAAGGGAACCGACGCCTCGCCGCTGGTCGCCCTGGCGGAGGCGGTGACCATTCAAAAACAGGACGTGAAGGAATTTGAATCGCTCCTGAACCGGGCATTGGCTGTCAATCCTGATGCCAATCCGGACCTCCGGCTGTTGAATACCGTGATGCAGCGCAGGGCGCGCTGGCTCCTGTCACGCCAATCAGAATTATTCTTAATCGAATCAAAATGAACATATTTGCAAAATTCGCATCGGTGGCTTTGGTCCTAGGATGCCTCATTCCGGTTAATCACGTGGTGGGTGCCGAGCCGGTGAAGGTGCGGATGGGGACGCTGGCGCCGAAAGGATCGTCCTACACCAAACATCTTCAAGCCATGGGCGAACAATGGCGTCAGGCGCCGGGCGGCGGGGTGCAGTTGACGATTTATCCGGACGGCACCATGGGCAGCGAGGCGGACATGGTGCGCCGCATGCGCCTGGGCCAGTTGCAGGCCGCGCTGGTGACGACCACGGGCCTCACGGAAATTGAGCCGGCGGTGGGCGGTCTTCAATTGTTGCCGAAAGCGTTCCGCTCACTAGAGGAAGTGGATTACATCGGCGAAAAACTGCAGCCTATGCTCGAAAAACGGCTGGAGGCAAAAGGCTTTGTCGTCCTGTTCTGGACGGACACCGGTTTCGTCCGCTTCTTCTCCAAACAACCCATGCTCACCCCCGATGACCTTCGGAAGACCAAGCTGTTCATCTCCGCCAACCGTCCCGCTGAATTGGAAATTTATCACTCGGTCGGCTGCAATGCCGTTCCGCTGGAAGTCGCCGACATTCTGCCCGGCCTCCAGACGGGATTGATTGATTGCCTGTGCCTGCCGCCGACGTTTGCCCTGGCCACCCAGGTTGACTCCGCCGCTCCCCACATGCTCGACATGAACTGGGTGCCGCTGGTCGGCGCGGCCATCATCAACAAAAAAACCTGGGACAGCCTTTCGCCCGAGGCCCAGGCCGCCCTGCGCCAATCGGCCCGGGAAGCCGGCCGGCTCATCAAGGCCGATGGCCGGCGCGAAAACGTGGAATCCATCGAGGCAATGCGCAAACGCGGACTGAAAATCCACACGCTTACGCCGGAGCTCAATGCCGAATGGGACCGCATCGTCGAGCAGGCCCGGCCCAAAATCCGCGGGACGATTGTGCCCGCCGACATCTTTGACGAGGTCATGAGCCAGTTGAAAGCATTCCGCGCCGCGCCAGAAGGAGCCAGGAAGTGACCAGCGAAACGCCCGTTGCAGCCTCCAAACCAGTCGAACCGGCCGGCCGCTTCCGCCGGCTTTGGGAGGCGGAGAATCTTTTGGTCGCGCTGGCCCTGGCCGCGCTGATGCTGCTGCCTCTCATCGAAATCATCGGACGCAAACTGTTCCACGGCGGCCTCCACGGCGGGGCGTCTCTGCAACAGCATCTGGTTTTGATCATCGGACTGCTCGGCGGCATGTTTGCCGCGCGCGACCGCCGTCTGCTCAGCCTCTCGACGTTGACCAATTTTCTCAAAGGCCGCTGGCAGACGTTCGCCCGCGTCTTCAGCAGCGCCTTTGCCGCGGGCATCACCGTTTTTCTCTGTCTGGCGGCGCTGCAACTCGTGCAGTCGGAAAAAGGGGGCGGCAAAATTCTGGCCTACGGAATTCCGCTGTGGACCGTTCAACTCATCATGCCGCTGGGCTTTGGCGTCATTGCGCTGCGCCTGCTGTGGCACGCGGCGGACACCTGGCGCGGACGGCTGGTCGCGTTGCTCGTGGCCGGAAGCATGGTCTGGATCGGGTTTCATCCGCCACTGTCACCCGCCCGGCTGGTGGTGCCCGGACTGGTGGCCTTGCTGGCGGCGGTCGTGCTCGGCGCGCCCATCTTTGTCATGCTGGGCGGCGCGGCCCTGATTTTATTTTGGGGCGAAGACACGCCCATCGCCTCAATTTCGTTGACGCACTATTCGATGGTGACCAACCCCACGCTGCCGACGCTCCCGCTATTCACGCTGGCCGGCTATTTTCTCGCTGAAGGCGGCGCCTCCAAACGGTTGATCCGGGTTTTCCAGGCTTGGTTGGGGCAATTCCGCGGCGGCCCGGCCATCGTCACCGTCCTGGCGTGCGCGTTTTTCTCTTCCTTCACCGGCGCGTCGGGCGTGACCATTCTCGCGCTGGGCGGACTGCTCCTGCCGGTGTTGATGGGCGCGGGTTATTCCGAGCGTTCCACCTTGGGAATCCTCACCGGTTCGGGTGGCCTGGGGCTGCTGTTCCCACCTTCGCTCCCGCTGATTCTTTTTGCCATCGTCGCCAGTTCCAACGCCACGGGCGCCGGCGTAACCATTGAAAAAATGTTTCTCGCCGGCTTTGGGCCCGGCGTGCTGCTGGTGGGCATGGCCATCTGGCTGGGCATGCGCCTGGGACCGAAAAACACCGGCATCCGCCGCGGCTTCGACCGGGGCGAGGCGGGACGCGCGGTCTGGGCGGCCAAGTGGGAATTGCTCCTGCCCATCGTCGCGCTGGTCGCGCTCTTTGGCGGATTCGCCACGCCGGTGGAAGCGGCGGCCGTCACCGCCTTTTATGCATTTGTAATCGAGACCTTTTTCTATCGCGACTTCAAGGGGCCGCGTGAAATTTCGCGCGTCATGGCCGAGTGCGGGCTGCTGGTGGGCGGTGTGCTGCTCATTCTGGGCGTGGCACTGGGATTCACCAATTACCTGATTGACGCCCAGATTCCCAGCCGCGCGGTGGAATGGGTCACCGGGACGGTGCATTCGAAGTATGCCTTCCTCTTCGCGCTGAATGTGTGTCTGCTGGTGGTGGGCTGCGTGATGGACATGTATTCCGCGATTGTGGTGGTGGTCCCCATCATCGTGCCGCTGGGAATCGCTTACGGCATAGACCCCATCCACCTGGGGATTATTTTCCTGGCCAACATGGAACTGGGACTGTTGACCCCGACCGCCGGCATCAACATCTTTCTTTCGTCATACCGTTTTGGGAAACCGGTCCTGCAAGTTTCGCGGGCCGTCATCCCGATGCAATGCGTCCTCATCGTTGGCCTGCTGTTAATCACTTATTTTCCCGCCTTGACCACGTTCCTTCCGCACTGGTTGGGAAGATGACCAGCCGGTTGAGAGTTGAGGGCGTAAAGCCCCGTGGGGGCCACGCCCCTTTACGGGGTTGAGTGTCTGCTCGCGACGCAAGTCGTTTTGCACTGTAGGGGCGGTCCTGCGACCGTCGCCATTTATGACGCGGCGGCCGACTCATACCAATTCCCAGAGACAATCGGTGTAATGGGTAGGGCGGCGCTGCTGCGCCGCCGGGCATGATGGCCGCGCAGCAGCGCGGCCCTACCGTCTGGAATCGGTGCCCATTATTATCTGGAATTGGTATCAAGTTGTCCGATGATTTCCCGCAAAACGGCGGCGGACTTTACCAGGGCGTTCTGCTCATCGGGTGGCAAAGCAACCTGCAAAACCTTTTCAACGCCCTTTTGGGAGAGGATGCAGGGAATCCCCAAACTCACACCGCTCAGGCCGTATTCCCCTTCCAGCACGGATGAAACGGTGAGCACACCATGCTGGTTGCGCAAGATGGCCGCGGCAATGCGTGTCAAGGCCAGGCCGACGGCAAACCAGGTGGCCCCCTTGTAATCAATGATGTGATAGGCGGAATGCTTCACTGCCTCCGCGATTTTGCGGCGCGCCGCCTGCCAGTCGTCGCATTTCAAACACAGGCGGCAAAACTGTTCGATGGGCATGCCGGCCATGTTCGTCATGGACCAGGCGGCAAATTCACTGTCCCCATGTTCACCCAGGATGTAAGCATGGATGTTATGCACATCCACTCCGCAGTGCTGGCTTAATAAATGACGGAAGCGCGCGCTGTCCAGCACGGTGCCCGACCCGATGACACGTCCGCGCGGCCAGCCGGACCGTTTGTGGGCGACATACGTCAGGATGTCCACCGGATTGCTCACGATCAAAACGACGGCCGGCGACTTCTGGAGCACGATTTCATCAATGATATCGTGGATGATTTTGACGTTTCGTTGCAGCAGAGCCAGACGGGACTCGCCCGGCTGCTGTTTGACCCCGGCCGTAATCACAATCAGGTGGGCATCGGCATAATCCGCCGCCCGGGCTTCACGAATCTGGACGGATGGGAAAAAGGCCTGGCCATGAACCAGATCGAGGACCTGTCCCATGGCCAGTTCATGCTTGGCATCGCGCAAGGCGATCTCATCGGCCAGACCACTCTGGGCCAGCGCGTAAGCAAAAGTGGAACCCACCGCACCGGCGCCAACAATCACGACCTTTCTTGGTTTCCAAGAGTCATCATTCATAAATGTTCCTTAGTTGTGGCAGACTGTCTTTGGCAATGGAAACGTCAGTCACTTGCCTAGACTTCAGTTTGCCAGCTTCCCTCTCGAATGTGCGATGAAAAAACGTCCAGCGAACGGTGGTCGTGAGTCTCACCCCAATTGGATGTTGAGTGTTTCCCTTCCTCCTCGTTCCTTGGCGCGGCGCAGTGTAACGAAGACGGCTCGTCCTCGTCCTCGTTCTCGAATTTGATAGGGTTGAACACGGATGTTCCCAAAGTGGCACAGGCATCCTGCCTGTCTCTTTCCGCGCCCCTCGCCCAGCGGATTTCCCTTCTCCGCATCCGATGGGGAGAAGGTGGCCGCAGGCCGGGTGAGGGTTTGAACTTGTGGGTGGGCATGGGGACGATCCCGCCAAAACTTCAAATACCGCACCACCCATTCCCAATACGTCTGCTCGGTCCGCAGCGAAAGGTGTTTAAACCGGGCCACCTCATGGAATTGATCCCTCAATTTGGCTTTGGGATTGGGTAACAAGCGGGTCGGAATCTGAGCATTCATAAAATTATGGACAAAACTAAACAAGCCAGCTAATATGGCTGTCAAGGTGAAAAGATTAGGCTGCGAAATCCCGGAGATAGGCTGCGAACAGCCTGCCTTTCGCAGCCCACTTATATGTTAGGCCGTATGGCGCTTGAAAAGTATGATACTTTTTGGCATATATTATTTAGCCGCCGTTGATCAGACGGTGGACGCGCAACAGCAACGAGTCCCGTCAACCGAAAGGTTGAAGGCTGAAGGCTAGTTGCATTGCACGTTGGCGACCGCGCTTGTACGCGGTCGCCACTTTTTTTGTCCCGACTACCAAGAAGGGACGGCGGAGGGTTTGGGGTGCTGGTCAACCCCGAGGCGGCTGATAACCGCCGGCGTACAAGCGTCCGGGGGTTCGATTCCCTCACCCTCCGCCAAATTTTATAATGCGAAAAATGTGGCCTAACAATGCGCTGGAGGACAACAGCCGCTCGCCCCTCAGTTTTCGGTTGGTTACTTTTCATTTTCGCATTTTGGGTTGTGCCGGGCATCAGTCGCATCGGCGCGGCTGTGTCTCAGCTTTGCGTTAGGTGCCTTTGCGGGCTGTAAGGATTCTCAATTGAAGAGCTATCCATTCCCGCACTCGCTTAATCCGCTTGTGTAGAATTTTCGGAGGTAGGTAGTTATATTTTGTATGACCGTCCCAGACTTCGAGTTTGAGTTTTGTTTTCATAAAATGTTTTGTATCCAACTTAACAGGGCAGCCATGCCGTAAATCACGCCTACCACGATTATCCAAGCGACCGCACCGGAGATGACCAGTAGGCCCAAGCGCACAGTTATTTCTTGGCAGCACCTAACAAATCGGTGCAGACCAACAGTCGCTTGCCCCTCGGCTTCAGCTATGGCTTCCGGTTTGGCGATGTCAGTTTGCGTTATCACGGTTTCTGGTTTTCAGCGCGGCTGTGGCTGACCTCCGCGTTAGGCTGCTTGAAAGCCGCGTGACAATTCTGCAGTTGGTTTGTCAGATTTAGCATGAATACATTTGAAAAGCATCCCACACGTTGGCGCCGTTTTGTGCAGGTCGGTCTCGTCCTAGTGCTGGGCTGCCTAGTCACTTCAGGCAGCATAGCATTGCATGTTTTGCGGGCGGAATCGGCGAGGGCATCTGTGATGGTATTGGCTGGAGGACTTCTCTGGATTGCCATTCTGTTGTGGGGCATATTGTTTGTGCAGATGATGGCATTTCTAAATACGAAATGCAGAGCAGCCTAACAATTCGCTGCAGGCAACAGCCGCTGGCCCTGCCAGTTGCGGTTGATTTTATGAAATTTGTTTGTCATTTTACTTTTCAACGTCCCGCTCGGCGGCTGTGCCTGAGCTCTGGACGTTAGCCCGCATTACCACATCACTATGAAACGCGACATGGAAGTGATTCGGCAGATACTTTGTGATGTTGAGGCGCATGATTCCAGCAAGCCATGCTTGCAGGTTGATGACGCCAATCTCGCATATCAGATTGCGTTGATGAAAGAGGCCGGACTGGTGGAGGCCATCGTGCTCGAAGATGGGCAAGGATTGCCCAGGGCGGCGGCACTTTTGAGACTGACTTGGGCGGGCCATGATTTTTTGGATTCTTCCCGCGATAGCAAGATATGGAAGATGGCGATGGAGCATATTATTAAGCCCGGAGCGTCTTGGTCGTTTTCGATTTTGGCTGAGTGGCTGAAGCAGCAAGCTCATCAACGAGTGTTTGGAGTTCCTCCGAGCAGTTGAAGTAGCACATCGCACCATGTTCTATGAGTCTTTTGCCCATCACGTTTTTTTCGATTGCAGCATCTTTGAATTTTCGCCCGGCGCGTTTTCGCCACGTCTTGATGATTTCGACCATGCGGGCTAACAAATCGCTGCAGGCAACAGCCGCTGGCCGCTCCAGTTTCGGACCATTATGATTATCGTTTGTCATTTTTCCTTTCCACGTCCCGCTCGGCGGCTGTGCCTGAGCTCTGGACGTTGATATGGCTTGAAAATGTCAAGCAAGCGATAGGTCTGCTTTCCGAAAAATTTCATTTAGTTTCCGGGTTGCGACACCGCGAACCGTTCTGAGTCAGAGACAGGGACGCTAG
>Ga0208321_1000111_pt1 | contig 97374 bp, 73 predicted proteins | sample June2015DPH_4_15_FD_184692 | JGI IMG/M metagenome (GOLD analysis project Ga0208321, IMG submission 184692) | Peatland microbial communities from SPRUCE experiment site at the Marcell Experimental Forest, Minnesota, USA - June2015DPH_4_150... | ecosystem: Environmental > Terrestrial > Soil >... | reverse complement strand
CCCGTATCCCACAATGCCAGCGCTCTTCGGCGACGGTCCTCCAGCAGATCGGCACTACCCTTCAGTCGGGGCATAAGAGTTCCCCCCTGAAGGTCAGTGTATTGCATTATTTATGCAGTGGTCAATAGTGTGATTAAGGAACCATTGGAGGCAGTTGGCATTAAGGAATCCTATCGAGTTGTGATTGATCCGTGTCGCGTTCCAGCACTCGTATTCGCCCATTCTCGAGGGGGTTCGTATCATTCACTGCGGCCTGGGCCCCTTTGACGAACCGCGTCATCGACCTCGACATGTGAGCAAGGACGGTGACCCACTCTTCAAGATGCTGTTTTCCCCGGGGCGTTAGTACGTATAACCTTCTGGCGGGTCCGCTGCCTTCCACGTCCCATTTAGAGGTTACGCAATTATTCTGCTCGAGCTGCCGAAGCGTTCTATATAAGGCGGAGACTTCAATTTCGGCATCGGTCAGCGCGTACTTCCGGACATCGCCCGCCAGTTCGTAACCGTGCGATTGGCCCTTCTTCTTCAATAGGAACAACAGCACGGGCTCGACGAATCGGTACAAGTTGCCCATTGCGCAGGTGCATGGATGTTCATTTCCGTGGCGTGGGCAAGTGCGTTGAGGCATATCCATTTTCCTCTTGACGCAGAATAGCACATATATGATTATATATGCAAGTTGCATTTATAAGGCACCTGCTCTGGCTCTCATCGTCGTGTTTGAGAGCCTGGATTAAAGGGGAAACGGACCATCGCGGCATGTGACCGGCTGTATTGTCCGTGCCGGAAAGAGAAGGATTCAATGCCCAGAGGCTGAGCCTAGGATGCAGGGATGGACCTAAGTGGCAACAACCAAAGAGCGTTGGCTGGTTTCGACGGCCTTTATCGGGCAGTCCCGGCGTTCCTTTTCCGGGATCACGTCACACTCGCGCCTCACGCATCATCAAGTGCGTGCGGCGTACTGACAACTTCCGATTTCGGCCTCAGTTCTTAGCTGCAATGATGGGGTGTGATTGTAGCATCTGCGCATGGCACAGAGACGACCATTACGCTGTCCCAACTGCGGGAAAAATCTTCCTCGTGGACTTCGCCACTTGGACGCAGATCTTGCTTGCCTGCGGGGGATGCTCCACTTCGCCGTCACAGGGGAAGAAGCTTTTCGATGCCCTTACCGTTCTTGTGTGTGGAAGCAGTCAGTGGGTCGGGTTTTGAAGATCGAAATGACGCCCTTGGGTTTTTACCGTTCGGATTCGAACCACGTGCACCCACTACCAACAGGGTTCAAACCCTTCGTGCTCAAGCCAACGGAGATTAAGCCGCTTCCCCGAGTGGCGGTGAGGAAGTCTCGCAGTCGCCGCAGGAGATCGAAGAAGAACTAGAGCTTACATAAGTGGGATTTGTTGCTTATTCGCGCCTGCATCACGACGAGCGTTGACATTCGCTATCCATCGTTCCTTTTGGACTAATCCAAATCCGGAAGGTGCGGCCGCATTTTGCCCATGCCCTGTCCAGACCCGGACCGCATGTCGACCCGCAATCGGTTGCACAATTCAAATTCCTGATTGGCCTGCGCTGTCTCGCCGAGCTTGCGAAGCGCCAGGGCCAGATGATAGTGCGCCTCTGATTGCTTTGGGTCGAGCCGAATCGCCTCCCGAAACTCTACTGCTGCCGCTTCAAAGTTGCGGTTATATTCGTTCATCTTCCCTACGCCGAAATGGTAAAGATAGGTTTTGGGGGCTTCGCGGCCCATCCGCTTAAGAACTGCCTGGGCCTCGTGGAGCTTTCCTTGCACCTCCAGTGTTTCTGCAAGGTAGTAGAATGCCAAGTCCTCTCGCGAGTCGAGGGCAAGCTCCCGGCGGAATTCCTTTTCCGCGCTCTCGAGGTCACGGGTTGTCCAAGCGATGAACCCGAGGGCAAAATGCGCTCCCCGGCAATGCGGGTCGATTGCAAGGGCGCGCTGGAGTTCGCCCCTCGCCTCATCCAACTTGTCCTGCGCGTCGAAGGCACGTGCCAGGAGCAGATGGGCCCAAGCAAAATGGCCAGCTAAGGAATCCTGGCGGCTGAAAAGCTCCAGCACTTTCTGGGGCGCACGCGCCCGAAGATAGCTCTTGCCCAACCATTCCACGATTTCAGGGTTTCCGGGTTGGAATTGAAGCGCGCGTTCGAAGCTGTCGGCGGCTTCAGCATGCTGTCCGGAGCGAAAGTAAGCGCGTCCCAGTCCGAGGTTCGCTTCGAGGTTTTTCGGCTCTCGTTTCAGTACCCCAAGGTAGATCGGAATCGCCTGTTCGAAATGCTCGGCTCTCTCCAACTCCTGCGCGCGCCACAACTCACTCCGCACTTCTTGCGCGCGGCTCCATGTGACCCCGCAAAGCGGTCCCACCAGAACGACTATGACCCAAATGCCTTTTCGCATCAGCTACCATCTTAGCCGCGGAGGGACATATGTCAACAGCGGCTGCGCCTCGTGCTTGTCATCCTGAGGAGCCCCGCTTTTAGGGCGACCAAGGATCTCGGCAGTTCGCATGTAAGATTGAGCGCTTGGGCGTGGGAAGGAACTGCGGAGATGCTTCGCTGCGCTCAGCATGACAGGGAATGAGGAGTGTACCCTGAGCGAAACGGACGGGCTGAGCATGACAGGGAATGCGGCCGGTCGCTCTCACCTGCAATCGCAAGTTCGAGGTGGGCTGTGTTGTGGGAACAATGTAGCCCACGGCTTCGGACCTGCTGCGCTACTTTGTCCCAGCGGGGGTTGAGGGAGCGGGGCTGGGTGGCGACTTCCGGTGCGCAGCCTGAATCTCTTCACCGCGGAAAAAGCGGCCCGGCGCGGCGCGCATTTCCGCCATGGCGGGGAATAGCTTTGAGTAATCGCTTCGCGCATTCCAAAAAAGGAACCCCACCCCGCCTTGTTCCCTGGCCACGCTGACTTCGGTTCGAATATAGGCATCCGAATACGTTTTGGTGCGCCAGGCAAAGGCCTGAAGCCATGGCCGCAGAACAACCTCAGTTTCCGCTGTAATCTCGCCGAACCGCTGCATGGACTCTCCGATAAAGTGCTCAGGCGCATCGCCCGGCCTCGCGTATCCGTCCATGCCGAAGAAGTGTGACGGATAAATCATCGGGGAAAGCACGTCGCAGAACTGCGCCATGGCTGGGATGTCCTGGCCGGTGTGCTCCAAGTCAACCGGGCGTTGCCAGGCCATCACTCCGAAGACATCCACTGAAACCAGGACCCCAAGCGGGCGCAGTTCGTCATAGGCGCGGGAGAGAAAATCGCTGATTACATCGGACCGCTCCCAGTCCGGATGCGAAGACTGGAATGCGAATCGGGCATCCTTTTGATCGCCTTCTGCGGGGAAGCGCACATAATCGAACTGGATTTCGTCCATCCCGGAGGTCGCCACCGCTCGGGCCAGCGCCAAGTTATAGTTTTGAACTTCCGGTCGTGAAGGGTCAGTCCAAACCAGTTTTCCGTTTTCTCTCCACGGCTGACCAGTGCGGTGAGATTGCACCGCCAACCCAGGATGGTTTTGTGCAAGATATTCGTCACGGAAGAGCGCAATGCGCGCGATCGCATGCAAACTCAGGGAATGGAGGAAGCGGGCGAACTTGGGAAGGTTCCGGATGGGAACGTACTTCCGCTTAGGCGCCAGCTCGTGCTCGAAAGGTACGTCAACTAAGCCGTCCATGTCCTTTACGTCGAAGGCGACGGCATTGCCGCCGGCTTCCCGCCAACGCCGAATCAACTGAAAACCACGCTCACTGCCAGCCATGTAGCCGGTAAGGTAAATACCGCGCATCTCGAAATCCTTGGCGACGGGAACCGGCTGCTCGACGAGCGGCGCTATAAGAACGCCGGGGATAGTCACTTCGGCGCCGGGCCGAAGGTACTTTCCTATCTTGCCGCCGTTCGCCTGTCTGATTGCTGCTTCCAATTCCGCCGTGGTCATGTAAGTTGATTGGGGCAGGTAATGGCGCGCCAGCGAGGGGAGGCTTTCGCCCCGGTTCACGGTGTGGACTACGGTCTGCGTTGGAGCCTCGCCGGGTGCCGGTGGCGGGACGTTTTCAGTAGACTTTGTTCCAGGTTTCTGAGGTATATTCGTGGTCACAGCCGGTGGGGATTCGGGCAGCGAATCCGGCTTCTGGCCCGCGGGTTGCGCCTTTCCTTGCGGGGGAGCTGGCTCAGGAGGAAAAGTCGGCGAGCCGCCGAAAAGCATCATGGCGACGAGAACCAGAAAGAATAGACTGCCCAAGAAATCGAACCTGGGACTGCCCAGCATCGTTTTTTTCGCCCTGCGCTGCAAGCCTCATCATAGCAGGCTGAAAGGAAGTAGCAAAGCACGGCGTTGTGGGAGTCGCTGAGTTCACAAGCAGGCTGGATTCCTGGTTCCGGAGGTTAAGGTGACAAGAGCACGAGTCATGGTGTGGTGTGCGCTAATGCCAGTTGCTTTGATTTCGGCGCACGTGGGCTTGGGGCAGATAGGCGCAACGGAGCACAAGCTTGTGCTTCTTTGGCCGGGTGGGGCGCCGGGAGCAGTGGGCAACCATGATGCTGATCGGCCATCGCTGACGCTTTACGTTCTTCCTCCGAGCCAACCGGCCCGCAGCGCAGTGGTCGTGTGCCCGGGAGGCGGCTATGCCATGCTGGCCATGGACCACGAAGGACGCCAAGTGGCGGAATGGCTGAATTCCTTAGGAGTCGCTGCATTCATCCTGAAGTACCGCCTCGCGCCGCGCTACCATCACCCTGCCATGATGGAGGATGCGCAGCGCGCCGTGCGCTACGTCCGCGCGCACGCGCAGGAATTGGGGATCGCTCCGGACCGCATCGGCATCTGGGGTTTTTCTGCCGGCGGGCACTTGGCTTCCACGGCGGCAACACACTTCGACGCCGGAAACCCTTCCGCCACCGATGCCATTGAACGCGCGAGTTCACGGCCGGACTTTGCCATCCTGGCTTATCCGGTGATTACCTGTAGCGAATGGTTCCAGCACGAGGGTTCTTGCAAGAGCCTGCTGGGTAATAACCCCGATCCCAAGCTGGCCGAGTATCTCTCCAATGAAAAGCAGGTCACCGCTCAAACGCCGCCAACTTTTCTTTTTCACACCAACGATGACGAGGCTGTTCCGGCTGAAAACAGCGTGGCGTTTTACATGGCCCTTCGAAAAGCGCGCGTGGCGGCGGAACTCCACATTTACGAGCATGGGCGGCACGGGGTGGGCTTGGCTCCGAAAGATCCCGTATTGTCATCCTGGCCGCAACGGCTGGCGGATTGGCTTCGAGTCCGTGGGTTATTGTCGCCCGGAACGGCCCGCACGGACGCGGCGAAAACTCCTTGACGCCTTCGCTGCGCAGCGGCCCTACGTCGCATATTAGGACACCACCTATTTTCTTGTTGGCTCCTGATGATAGCTGAGCGTATGATAGACGCACGGGGAAGTCCTTTGTCGATTGAAATTCCTCCAGCCGAAGGGAGTTAAGGATGGGACGCAAGTATGGACAGCGGGGATACATGGACTCGGACCGCGATCGCGAGAGGTCCGAGAGGAAGCCTGCCCCCAGGAAGGAGCAGTTCGGGCCGAAGACTCCGGCCATGCCGGGAAAGCGCGAGGTGGTACGGTGTGCTTCCTGCGCAATGATCTTGCCGGTCGGGATCGACCTGCAAGGACGCTGTCCAAAGTGTGGCTTTGAACTGCACAGTTGCAAGCAGTGCGCCTTTTTCGACACTGCCAGCCGGTTTGAATGCACCCAGCCGATTGCTGCCCGCATCCCGAAGAAAGACGCCCAGAACCATTGCAGCTTCTATTCGCCGCGGACGACCATCGAGCGGGAGACCTCCACTTCCAGGCCTCTGGATGCACGCCAAGCCTTCGAGAACCTTTTCCGAAAGTAGCGGCGCTCAAGTGGCCGCTCCGAGTCCCGCTACATTGTTAGTTAGAGACCAGGAATCGACGTCGAAAAGTGCCGAAGCCACCCAAGAGTAGGGTGGGATCTTAGGCTCACTGCTGTTCACTTAGGCTTTGTGAAGCAGGCTGTTCACAGTTCGACCCTAGCCCCCCCCACCCCTCTCCCCCAAGGGGGCGAGGGTAGTAAATTCAGATTAACGCCCCCCGCGCCCCCTTGGGGGAGAGGGGGGACCGCCGCCGGCGCTTTCTCCAGCCGGGGCCCCGCACCGTCCGGTGCAGGGCGGGGCGGGCCGGGTGAGGGGGTCACCGCGGAACGAATTGGGAAGGAGTTTCCTGAACACCCCTTATGTGAACAGTATTGATCCTAGGCTGGAACCTACCAATGACAAAATGTCTCTATCTCCCTTCTTTTCAATTCTTTAGCCATTCCATTCAACCTCTCCTCTTTGCCATTCGCTGCTTAAATGCCGCCATTCGAGACATATGAATTGCTCCCGGAAAGATTGGGATGGTCTAATTCGGGCCGGGGAGGAGATGCCTTCTTCGGTTAGCAGACTTCATCTCTCGCCACCTTAGCTTTACGGTTGTGGCCTCAGTGTTGTCCCGTGTCCCCGCCACCCGACCGTACGTAATTGCGCCAGGATTATTCTTTACGGAGGCATTATGGCCACTGTTACTATCACTCCTGAAGTGCGAACCCCGCGACGGGGGGATTTCCAGAACGTCCAGCCAGAAGCGACTTTTACGGGCGCACCTATCGAACCTTTACAGAAGGGCCTGCCCAAGACCACGCAGTCGGTCTGCCCGGAATGCCTGAAGGTGATCGAGGCGCGGTTGTTCGAAGAGCAGGGCGCGGTTTACATGGAAAAAACCTGTGCGGAGCACGGCGACTTTCGGGACAAGATCTATTCCGACGCCAAGCTCTATCTCAAGATGGAGGAGTTCGAGTTCGGCGACAACCGGGGACTTGAGAACCCGCAATTCCCCGACGCGACACGTTGCCCGGAGGATTGTGGTTTGTGCTCACTCCATACCTCGCACACGGTGCTTTCCAATCTTGATCTCACGAACCGCTGCAACCTCACCTGCCCGGTGTGCTTTGCCAACGCCAACACCGCGGGATACCTGTACGAGCCTTCCTTCGAGCAGGTGCGCGGGATGCTCAAGACGCTTCGTGAGCAGCGCCCGGTGCCCAACCGCGTGGTGCAGTTCTCAGGCGGCGAGCCCACCATTTATCCGCGTTTCCACGACGTCCTGCGGATGGCCACCGAGATGGGCTTCACCCACATTCAGTGCGCGACCAACGGCATTGAATTCTCCGACCTGGAGTTCGCCCGGAGATGCCGGGAAGCCGGCCTCCACACGCTTTACCTTCAGTTCGACGGCGTCAGCGATGAAGTTTACCTTCGCACGCGCGGCCAGAGGCTGCTGGAGAAAAAGCTGGCTTGCATCGAAAACTGCCGAAAGGCAGGCCTGAAGATCATCTTCGTTCCCACCATCGTGAAAGGCGTGAACGACCATCAGATCGGTGCTATGATCCGCTTGGCCATCGACAACGTCGACTGCGTCAGTGGCTTCAGCTTCCAGCCGGTTTGTTTCACGGGGCGCATCAACCGCAGAGAACTCGAGAGCAAGCGCTTCACGCAATCGGATCTGGCGCACGCCGTCGCCGACCAGACCGGCCTGACCGACAAGTATGAGGATTGGTTCCCCCTGTCCTGCATATCGCCCTTCTCGAAACTGCTGTCGAACTTGCAGAATTACGAACGCCCCAACCTCACGTCTCACCCCCACTGCGCCATGGGGACCTACCTCTACGTTCACCCCGACACGAAGAAGGCCATCCCCATCACGCGCTTCTTCGATATGCCCGCCATGCTGCGCGATATCGACCGGCTCGCCCGGCAAGCCCAGGGAGCACGATTTAAGATGTTCACTAAGATCAATGCCTGGCAAAAGATTCGCCGGCATTTCAAGCCGCAGTTTGCCCCGCCGGGTTTGACCTTCGAGCGCTTCCTCCAGACCTTGCAGGGCATGACCGACCACGAATACGGGCGGGGCAGGGGCGACGGCACATTCACCTACAAGACGTTGCTCGTGGCGGGCATGCATTTCATGGACTCCTACAATTACGATTTCGCCCGCGTCAAGCGTTGCGTGATCCACTACGCTGCCCCCAATGGCCTGGTCTATCCCTTCTGCATTTACAACTCCGGGCCCTGCATGCGCGAGAAAATTGAGCGGCAATTCTCCGTGCCCTTCGACCCGAAAGCCGCGAAGCAGAATGGCAACGGCTTGGTGCAGGTCGAGAACTAGCCAAACGGATTTCATGTGCTTTGACTCGGTGATTGTGGAGCTGAAAGCATTGGCGCGGCTGACGGGGGTCGAGCACGCTCAACTCATCAACTACCTCAAGGCCACGGGCTTTGAAGTCGGCCTGCTGCTGAACTTCGGCGCACCGGCACTTGAAAACAAGCGATTTGTCCACAGTAAGTGATGCGCAGAATTAATAGACTGTGCAGACCACAAAGACCCCGGCTGCTGACGGTAATCTGTGTCATGTGCGGAATCTGCGGATTATAACTTCAATGTGCCGGTTGAAACGGGCCACCCACTCCTGATACTGTGGACGAGCGGGACAGAGTCGCCCGCAAGAAACCTACATGCTCGATCTTGGAGGGGAAACGAAGATGAAAAACGCAGCCATAGTTCTTACATTCCTGGCCTTCCTATCGCTAAATGTGTGGGCTGCGCAGGAACTAACGACCACACCTGCGCCCGCCCCGAAGGCCCCGTCCTCTACTCAGAAAAGCACCGCTCCTACGGCAAAGGCCGGAGCGGCCCATCCCAGCGCGGCTCCGCTGACCACCACGCCCACGGGACTGAAATACAGAGACTTGGTGGTTGGCCAAGGAATGCAGCCCAAAGCTGGCGACACCGTGGTGGTGAACTACACGGGAACGTTTACGAACGGCAAGGTTTTCGACACATCCGTGGGCAAAAAGCCGTTTGAGTTCAAGCTGGGTCGCGGCAACGTGATCAAGGGTTGGGACGAGGGTGTGGCCACCATGCGCGTGGGTGGAAAGCGCAAGCTGGTGATCCCTCCCGATTTGGCCTACGGGCCGGGCGGCTACCCGGGAGTGATTCCTCCCAATTCCACACTCACTTTTGTCGTCGAACTGCTGAAGATCAAATAACCGTCTTGTCGTCGCACCCCTTCCCGTTGCACAGGTCCAAGTACGCCTGTGGGTTCAAAGGCAAAGGTTTGAAAAAGGTTTGAAATTGGAAACAGAGGGCTGGAATCGAGTTCCCGCTGTGCTGAGAATACGGATTCCAGATCTGAAGAAAAGGGCCCAGAGCGCTGGGCACGAATCGGGAAGTTATGCTAATCTACCCAGTGCGTCCCACGATAAGGGCCTTCCCTGTGGGACCTCACTTATGGCCCTGATTGCTCCCTCGCTGCTGGCGGCAGATTTCGCTCGACTCGGAGAGGCGCTCCACATTATGGAGGCTGCGGGCGTACCGATGCTCCACCTGGAGGTGATGGACGGCCATTTTGTGGAGGAAATTAGCGTCGGGCAGCCGGTCGTCCGAAGTCTGCGCAAAGCCACGAACCTGGTTCTGGACTTACACCTGCTCATCGAACGTCCGGAACGCTACATTGCCGACTTCATTGAGGCGGGTGCGGATCGTATCTCGGTTCATGTGGAGGCCACGACTCGCCTGCACCGAGTTTTGGACCAGATCCGCGAGCAGGGTGCCAAAGCCGGAGTTGCCTTGAATCCGGCGACGCCCGTCGCAACAATTGCGGATGTGGTGGGGGAGTTCGATTTTCTCTCAGTTTTGTCCTCTGATCCGGGGTTGAGCGAGCGAACCTTCGTCCCCAGATCGGTGGAGAAAGTACGAGCGGCGGCATTTCTGCGTGATGAGCGTCGTGCGGATTTTGCCATTCAAGTCGAAGGTGGAATCCGCTTTGAGCATCTGGAGCAACTTACTCGGGCAGGCGCAGACATCCTGGTGGCCGGTTCAGCCATCTTCTATAGCGATGACCCAAAGGCACGGCTGAACGAAATGCTGCGCCTCGTGTCCGCATCGCGGCGGATGTCCCAAGTATGATGGGCGCGAATCAGGAGTGAAAACACTGGCGAAGCGAATCAGCAAGACCGGAGGGAAGCGTCTGCCGCTGTTCTTGTGGGTGGCTGTACTGGGTGGCGTGTTCCTGCCCGGATGTCTTTTTCATCGCCATCGGCGCGCGGATTTAGCCGCGGTGGTTAATGCTGGCGATCAGCCGGATAAGATTCTTTACGAAAGGTCGACCAACGAAATTGCACACGGTCGTTACGACGTAGGACGTCTCACTCTCCAAACCCTCATCAACACCTACCCGGATAGCGAGTATCTGGCAAAAGCAAAACTTGCCATCGCAGATTCTTACTATGCCGAGGGAGGGGTCTCGGGCCTGACCCAATGCGAGGCTGAATACAAAGACTTCATTACCTTCTTCCCTACGGCGCCCGAGGCGCCTCAGGCGCAGTACCGCATCGGCATGGCGCATTTCCGCCTGATGGCCAAGGCCGACCGGGACCAGGCCGAGGCTCGCCTTGCGGAAGTCGAGCTCAAGGAGTTTCTGGTGAAATACCCCGACAACCCCGTGGCGGTCCGCGTCAAGGCGCGCCTTCGAGAAACACAGGAAGTCCTGGCCCAGGGGGAGTTACAGACCGCGAGTTTTTACCAGATGAGGGGGGCATATCGCGCTGCACGGGGACGCTTCCGGGAGATGGTCGAGAAGTACCCCAACTTCAGCGGCGGGGATCAGGCCCTGTATGGATTGGGCCAAACTTTGGAACACCTGAAAACCCCCAAGGAAGCGGTTCCGTACTACTCGCGTGTGGTTCGTGATTTTCCTCTCAGCCCGCGTGCGGCAGAGGCCAAAGATCGGCTCGTGGCCATGCACGAACCGGTTCCAAAGCCCACCAAAGCGACGTTGGCGCGAGCGCAGGCGGATGCAGCCCGATTGCGCAGCAAGAACCTGCTTGGAAAATTGACTACGGCGATGGCCAGTACGCCCGATACAAGCGCCACCTTGCGGGGCCCGGTTCGCCTGGGGGCGGCGGAGGCGAGTGGTGTCGAAGTGGCGAAACGTACTCCTGCTGCTCCATCTCTCCCCAATGCTGCGATTGTTGCTGAGCCAGTAGGCGATGCTAGCTTGAATTCCGGAAAGGCGGTTGATTCCAAGCCTGCCGTCGACAACTCCAACAAAGGCACCAGCGCAAACACTCAGGACAACAATGCAAACTCTCCAGGCAGTGAGAGCAGCTCGAAGGCTCCGGAGAACAAGGTGAACTCTTCCAGCAATGAAAGTAGCTCGAAGGCACGGGAGAGCAAAGCAAACCCTGGTCCTCAAGACCAATCTGCCACGGTCACGCCTCCGAAGAAAAAGGGCCGATTCCACCTCCTCAAGAAGATTATCAAGCCCTTCTGATTTGCCTTTCTTTGTCTCTCCAGGGTGGGGCTGTGTTCGCAAACGGTCACGCCAGCCGATTCTGTCGGGGCGTTTTTTTGGACCTTGTGCGCCCACTGAAGACTCACAATCCCTTCGCGCCTTGACTTTCTCTCATTGACATGGTATTCGTTTGGCAAGTCATCTCGCGACACAAGGTTGAAGGGAGGCCGTGTGGCTCGGTTGATCCTTCTCGCAGACGATAGCCCTACTATTCAAAGGAGAGCCCAAGGGATTTTGCAGGGTGAGGGCTTCGAGGTCGAAACCGTTTCCAACGGTGTCGCGGCGATCAAGAAACTACCCAAAATGCACCCTGTCCTCGTTCTAGCCGACGTGTCCATGCCAGGCAAAGATGGCTACGAGGTTTGTGATTATGTAAAGACCTCAGCGGATCTTCACCACGTGCCCGTGCTGCTGGTGGCCAGCGACCTGGAGCCGTACGATGAGCTGCGGGGTGCGCAGGTCGGGGCGGACGGGATTATCAAGAAACCCTTTGCCCCCCACGACTTGATCGCTATGGTTGCGAAATTCGCCGCCCTCGGCGAAGCCTCAGCACCCCCACCCGCGCTTCCTGAAACGCTTGCTCCTTGGTCCCCTGTGGCCCCGCCTGAAGTCTCCCCAATGGGTTCCGAACCGGAAGGCGCCACAGGAAAGCATGAGCCGGATTTGGCCGCGCCTTCGGCTGGTATGGCCTTTGCGGAACCGCCTGAGATACCGGCGACGCCGCCTGGGCCTTTGCCCGATATTTCCCTCCAGCCTTCGCTTCAGACCCCGCTGCCAGTCTGGGCACAATCTTTACCCGAACCTCTGCTTGCGGCTCCGCCCGAGGACCTGCTGGGAGGTTCGTCGGAGCCGGTACTTGTACCGACCGAACCGTTCCCAGGGTTGGCACTCGAGGGGACGCCTGAGCCAACCCCAGAGCCCTGGTTGGAGGTTGCAACGGAACCAACTCCAACTGCTCCTGAATCAATTTCTGGGAGCGGTGTGGAGCCTGCGCCTGAGCCCACCGTGATCGCTCCTGAACCAACCCCAGAGCTCATCCCTGAGGCTGCGCCTGAGTCGGTTCTGGTCAGTCCTGAATCAATCTTCGAGACCATTGCGGAGCCTGCGCCTGAGCCCACCGTGATCACTCCTGAACCCACCCCAGAGCCCATTCCTGAGTCTGCACCTGAGTCGGTTCAGGTCAGTCCTGAATCAATCTCTGGGACCGGTCGGGAGGCTACGTCCGAGCTGGCATCGGTCGTGTCAGAACCACCCGTTGCAGAATCAGGCGTGCCCCGCGCGCCGGTGCCGGTAACCGAAACAGTTCATCCGCCTGCGGAGGCTGCGCCCGAGGCGCCCCCGGCTGTCGTTGCTGAAGAGCCTCTTCTTCCAACCGAACCCGCCTTGGCGGAACAACAGGTGAAGCCGCTTCCTCCGCTGCGCCCGTCGCCTGAACTCGTCAAGCCGGCAGCCGATAGAACCCTGGCGTCCGGCGTAGCTGCCGAGACGGCGGGGCCGATGCTGATTGATGAGCTGGCTCCCGCTCCCCCTGCACCCGAACCGCCTCCTTTCGTCGAAGGACAACAGCCGAAACCCATGGCAGCAACCAGCTTAGATAGTTTTTCCCTCGCCGAAGCCGCGGAGGGCCAAGTTTATATCGCCCCGCCTGGAGCGGAGGCGGCGCCATCGCCCGAAGCTGGGGTTGTACAGCCGGGCGAGTCTCCGGAGCACCCGCCTTCCGTGGTCAACCCGGAGTGGGTTTACGTGATTGTTCACAAGGTCGTTACGAAGATGGCTCCTCCCGTGCTACCCCCGGACCTTGTTGGGGAACTCATCCGCGAACTCACCGAAGAGATCACCGCAGAACTTAATTCGGAATCGTCTCAACCTTATTAGCAACTCGATCGTTTCAGGCGAAGGGAACCTGCGCCGGCGGCGCGACATTCACGCGCGATGAACCGTGGAGGGGTTGAAGATGAGTAGCCGTGGGCAAGGGCACGGTTTCTGTGCCCGCCGCCCACGGATTACGTACCAAGCAAGTTTCTGAAAGGGTCGAACCCGTCAACTGACGGGCCCCACCCGCGCCGAGATGTTTTTCCCCCGTCTCCGTACGTTTGACCTACTGCTTACATCGCTGGCCTGCGACGAGCGGGGAGCAGCAGGTAGCGCAGCGCGGCGGAGCCGTGGGGTGGCGCAGACATCGGTACTGAAGCTGTGAAAATATTGATTTTGGCCTTTTTCGCCCTCGTGTTTTCAGTTATTTGGAGGAGAAAAAAATCCGGTTTTTTCAATATTTTCACAGCTTCTACTTTGATGTCTGCGTCCTGGAAGGTCGGGCAGTCAGGCGAATCCTTCTGGGGGAACCGCAGACATGCCAAAAAGCGGCATGTCTGCGCCACCCGCCGTTTCCCGAATTCCGAATCCCGAATTCCTGAATCCCGAATCCCGAATCCTGAATCCCGAATCCTGAATCCTGAATCCTGAATCCTAACCCTGCTCCTTGACATCCTGCGCGCAAATCCTCAACAATGGCGGATTCTCGCCTAGCTGTCAGCGTTCAGCTATCAGCAGTCAGCAAGGCACGGGCTGATAGCTGAGGGTTGATAGCTGAAGGCTGATTGCCGTACGCTGAAGTCGAAAGGTCAAAGTTATGCGTTGGAGTCAAACATTCATTCCCACTTTGCGCGAGGACCCTGCCGAAGCGGAGGTTCCCAGTCATCGTTTGCTGTTGCGGGCCGGTTACGTTCGCCAGGTGGCGGCGGGAGTCTATGCCTATCTCTTCCTGGCGCAGAAATCCCTTCTCAAGGTCATGCAAATCATCCGCGAGGAGATGAACGCCATTGGGGCGCAGGAGTTTCATTTGCCGGCTTTGAATCCGGCGGAGCTTTGGAAAGAGTCCGGCCGGTACGAGTCTTACGGCGAGACGTTGTTCAAGTTCATGGACCGCAACCAGCATGAAATGTGCCTGGGCGTGACGCACGAAGAGGAGATGACGAACATTGCCCGTAGCGAGCTGCGTTCGTACAAGCAACTGCCTCAGATCTGGTACCAGATCCAGGAGAAATTCCGCGACGAGCCGCGGCCCAAGTCGGGGTTGTTACGGCTGCGTCAGTTCTGGATGAAGGACTCCTATTCCTTCGACCTTGACGATGCCGGACTGGAGATCAGCTACCAGAAGCATTACGGCGCCTACGGGCGCATTTTCGAGCGCTGCGGGCTGAAGTACGTCATTGTGGAAGCGTATTCAGGGACTATGGGGGGGACGCACTCCCATGAGTTTGCCGCGCCGACGGACGCGGGCGAGGATTCGCTGGCCATTTCTGAGTGCGGCTACGCGGCCAACCTGGAGAAAGCCGAGGCCAAAGCGCCTCGAGTCGAGGACCTGCCCGGCGACGCGCCTCCCGAGCCCTTTCCCACTCCCGGCCAGAAGACCATAGATGATTTGGCAAAGTTCACGGGTGAAAGCCCGGCGCGGCTGATGAAGACGCTGGTTTACGTGGTGGAAAGCAAGCCTATGGTCGTCTTGCTGCGTGGCGATCACTCGCTCAGCGAGACGAAGCTGGCCGCCGCGCTGGGCACGGATGTATTCCGGCCCGCCACACCCGAGGAGGCATGGGCGCTGCACGGCGCGCACGTGGGCTCGCTGGGGCCGGTGGGGCTTAAGGGAGTAAGGATATTGGCGGACCGGGCGTTGGAGGGACGAAAGAACCTCATCACGGGCGCCAACCGTGATGATACGCACCTCCGCAACGTCACGCCGGGGCGTGATTTCCAGGCCGAGTATCATGATATGCGGGTGGTGACGGCTGGCGATCTCTGCCTGCGCTGCGGCAAGCCCATTCAAATTCGCATTGCGGTGGAATTGGGACACATCTTCAAACTGGGAAGACGGTATTCCGAAACGATGCATGCGACGGTATTGGACGAGAACGGCAAAGAGACCCCGCTGGTCATGGGGTCGTATGGAATTGGCGTGGAGCGCATCTTGAGCGCCGCCGTGGAGCAGAACCACGACCAGGATGGCATGTTTCTACCGCGGCCGATTGCTCCTTTCGACGTCATCCTGACGGCGGCCAACATGGATGATGCCCGACTCCGCTCGGCGGCGGAGAAGCTTTACGAAGAAATGCTCGCCAACTCGCTGGACGTGCTGTTTGATGACCGCGCGGAAAGGCCGGGCGTCAAGTTCAAGGATGCGGACCTGATTGGCGTGCCTTACCGAGTCACTTTGGGCAAGCGGAAGTTCGAGCAGGGATTGGCGGAAATCTTCCAGCGCTCGACAAAGAAAGTTCGCGATGTTAAGCTCTCAGAGGTCGTAAAATGCCTGCAAGTGGAGTATCTTGTATAAGGAGCAAGGTCTCCACGGAGTAGCGGTATGCGACGGTCGGAAGAGGCTTCAGGACGGTTCAAGGCTCTTTTATCTTTGGCATTCCTAGCGGCCATCATCTTCGTTGCCATAAAGACCCTCCCCGCTTACGTGAACAATTTTGAGCTTCAAGACCACATCCAGAGGCTTTCCACTCAGTTGGCGGTTCGAACCAAGCCCATCACGCCGGATGCCATACGGAATGAGGTGGTCGCGTTCGCACAGGATCACGGAGTTCCGCTTACCGCCGACAATATCAAGGTCACTATCGCAAGTCGCGTATCGATCAGTGTGGACTACACGGTGCCGGTGGACTTGATGGTTTATACCCTCGAGCTTCACTTTACGCCATCGGCGGAGAACCTGTCGCTATAACCCGTGGTTCGAAATGCGCCAGCATCGCGCTCGAATCCCCGTCCGTTCCGGAAGCAGGGGCAGTCACGTCTTGCCGGCGTGGCAGGTAGGAAGAGAGGTCTAGTCGCTGCCTGCTTACTGGTTGTGCTCGGCTTGGCGGGCATTTTCGTTTACTACTACGTCCGATTCTCCCGCCTCATTGACGCGCGTCTGAGTGGCGACATCTTTAACAATACTTCCCTGGTCTTCGCCGCACCCACGCCGGTTTCCGTGGGTCAGGCGAGCACGCCGGGGGAGGTCGCCGCACGTCTCCGCAGGGCCTTTTATGCCGAAAGCAGCGGGACCTCCTCCGTTGGCGTCTATAAGCTGGCGGAAGACAGGATCGAAATCACCCCCGGCCCCATTTCTTTCTTCGCGGGCGAAGTCGCCAAAGAGGGCCCGGCGATTTTGACCTTCCGGGACGGCCGCATTTCTTCCATCGCCTCGCCTGACGGCGCCACAAGTTTGGAAAGTTACAATCTCGAGCCCGAGTTGATCACCACCCTGTTTGACAACACCCGCTCCAAGCGGCGCTTGGTGCGTTACCAGGACCTCCCGAAAGTGCTGGTGGATGCGGTGCTGGCTGCGGAAGATCATCACTTTTTCTCCCACCACGGAGTGAATATTTTCCGCATTTTGGCAGCGGCCGCGGCCGACATCCGGGCGGAGGAGATAGTGCAAGGCGGCAGCACGCTGACGATGCAGTTGGCGCGCGGCTTTTTCTTGACGCCCCAACGCGTATGGCGGCGAAAACTCGAGGAGATCTTCCTGGCTCTGCTGCTGGAAAAACGCCTGACCAAGGAAGAGATTTTCGAGCTTTATGCGAACCAGATATATCTTGGCCAGCGGGGGAGTTTTTCCATTTATGGCCTCGGTGAGGCGGCCAACGCTTATTTCGACAAGGACGTCGGCAGCCTGACGTTGCCCGAAGCAGCCTTTTTGGCAGGCCTGATCCGCGGCCCGAATCTGTATTCACCTTACCGGCGGCCGGCAAGAGCCTTGGAACGGCGCAACTATGTGATCAGGCAGATGCTGGAACTTGCCATGATCAGCTCCGCGCAGGCCGAGAAAGCCTCGGGGGCGACTTTGGGGGTGATCAATCAGAACGTGGAAGGTCTCCAGGCGCCTTACTTCGTGGACATGGCGCGCGATCAGTTGCTCGCCCAGTTCTCCGAGCAGGATTTGATTTCGCAAAGCTATCGCATTTACACCACACTCAATCTCGATTTGCAAAAGGCGGCCTCCGAGGGCGCACGGCTGGGCGTTGGCGAAGTGGACCAGGAGTTAAAGAAGTCAAGGCATGTCAAGTCCGGCGTGACCCAGGATGCGAATCAGCCCCAATTGGCGCTCCTGGCGCTGGACTCCCACACGGGGGAGATCAAAGCTCTGGTGGGCGGGCGCGACTATGGCAGCAGCCAACTTAACCATGTTCTGGCAAAGCGACAACCGGGTTCATCCTTTAAACCCTTTGTCTATGCAGCCGCTCTCAGTTCGGGTGTGGACGGCTCGCAGCCGCGCGTGACCCCGGCAACCGTACTCAACGACGAGCCAACTACCTTCCAGTTCGGCGATCTCACTTACGAACCTGAGAACTACAAGCAGGAATACCACGGTCTCGTAACCCTGCGAGAGGCCCTCACACACTCACTGAATGTGGCGACGGTCCACTTGGCGGAAATGGTTGGGTATGACAAGGTAAGGGATCTGGCGATAGCCGCAGGAATCAACAAAGACCTGCTGGCGACACCCGCCATGGCGCTGGGCGCTTATGTGGCAACGCCGCTGGAGATTGCCGGGGCTTATACTATTTTTTCGAATGGCGGCCAATACGTCGAACCGAGGTTCATACTTGCGGTCAACGACTCCGCGGGAAGGACTCTCTGGCGGGATTCCGTAGTAACCCGGCAAGTGCTCGACCCACGCGTCTCTTATCTGATGGTGGACTTGATGGAAAGCGTGATCAACAACGGCACGGGCGCCGGTGTGCGCAATCGAGGCTTCACGCTCCCTGCGGCGGGGAAGACGGGGACTTCGCACGACGGTTGGTTCGCGGGATTCACCGCAAACCTGCTGGCTATCGTTTGGGTGGGCTACGATGACGACCGCGAACTGAGGCTGTCAGGGTCGGCCTCCGCATTGCCCATCTGGACGGAGTTTATGAAACGCGCCGCACAAGTTCCCGGTTACGACGACCCGAAGGCTTTTACCATGCCGGAGGGCGTGGTTGCCGTTCCGATGGAAACAAACTCCACCACCAGTGACGCAAGAATCGTGCGAAATGAAGTCTTCATTGCGGGGACAGAACCCCAGGCGCCTCAGGTCTCGCGGGGAATCCTGGGAAGGCTCTTTCATCCCCAGGGTCAACCCAACCTGCCTGCAGCGGCTGCTATTCCCTCAGGAGCCACAGAGGCGCCGCCGCAAGGTACGGCCAAGCCGCCGGAGGTTCCGTCAACGGCGGGCAGGCACGGGATCATAAAAAGGTTCTTATCGATTTTCAAAGGCAAGAAATCGAAGCCCCCGGCGCCTCCGGAACCGGAGCATAAGACGGCCTCTCAAGAATAGGATCGGGGTCCGGCGGCCAGTGATTGTCTTTCGCCATTGCGAGGTTCGGACATGAGAGTTGAAAACTTGGCTCAATCCGCGATGAAGGGGTTCATCGCTCCTCTGCTTTTCCTCTGCCTCTGCATCCCCAGTGCGTGGACACTTCCCGGCGCACAAGAAGGCCAGTCTGCGCCGCCTTCTGCCACGGCTGGCCAAGCGCGCGAAAGCCCCGCCAAGTCCCGCCCACTCAGCTTCGAGGAGCGTGCGGACATCTATATGGCTCGCAAGTCTTACGAGGATGCTGTGGATTACTATTACCGGGATCTAAAGCAGGGCCACTTTGCAGACGCCAGTGTGTGGAACAAGCTCGGGATTGCCTATCAGCAGCTCCAGAATTACCACGCGTCTCGCAAGGCGTACAACCAGGCGATGCGGCACCAGAAGAACTATACGGAGCCTTTGAACAATATTGGAACCACTTATTTCATGCAGGACAAGTACGGGAAGTCGGTTAAGTATTACTTGAGGGCGATCCAGCTGAATCCCAACTCGGCTTCCTACCATTTGAACCTGGGAACCTCTTACTTCCACATGAAGAAATACAAGGAGTCTGTGGAGGAATACCGCACGGCCTTAAACCTTGACCCGAATATCTTCGCGGAACGCTCCGCATTCGGGAGCATCATCGAGGCGCGGGGGAGCGATCCCGAATACTACTTTTACCTGGGGAAGGTTTTTGCTTCTCTGGGGCGTGCGGACGATGCGGTGCGCAGCCTGCGCCGGGCTCTTGAGGACGGGTTCAAAGACCGGAAGAGAATCCTCAACGATCCGGACTTTATGAAAATCAGTCAGAGCCCTGCTTACGTCGAATTGATGAACAACCCCCCGGTTGGGATCAAGGATTGAATCCGAATACGCCTTGGGTGATAAAAGCATGCCTCCAGCGTCGCATAGGGGATCGAGGAGATTCCTCTGCCACGCGCAACGCCAGAGTCAATGCTATAATGCAGGTTCCGGATTGAGTCTTGATGCGAAGAGCGCTCCGATTACTCTTACTCTTGTTGATCCCCTGGCGAGTCGCTGGCGGCTCCGAGGTACATGCCGTCCTGGTTTTTCCCTTTGAAAACCAGAGTAGCCGGGCAGATCTGAATTGGGTCTCGGAGAGTTTTGCGGAGACCCTCTCCTCCCGACTTTCCGGGCCCGGCCTTTACGTTTTGGAGCGCGGGGAGCGCAATGCCGCCTATGACCAGTTGGGTATTCCTGCGGGTATACCTCTGACTGTTGCCAGTGAATACAAGGCAGCTCAAACCCTGGGCGTAGATTGGGCTGTCTTGGGGAAATTCAATGTGGAGGGAAACCGCCTCAGCGCAAGTGCCCGGTTGCTTGACCTCCGCCAGTTAAAGCTCTCCCCCGCCATCGAGGTGAGCGGTGAACTGGCCGAACTGGTGGACCTCCAGACACGATTAGTATGGCGGCTGATGGCCTCTTACGATCCCAATTTCACGGTCGGCACTGAAGAGGATTTCGACCGCAGGTTTCCTGAAGTGCGGCTGGATGCTTTTGAGAACTATATCCGGGGCATCCTGGCCACGGACGACCCCACCCGTATTCACTTCTTCCTGGAGTCTGACCGGTTGGCTCCCGCTGATCACCGGGCGGCATTTGCCCTTGGCCAGCTCTATTTTGCTCAGAAAGATTATGCCAACTCGGCGAAGTGGCTCAGGAAACTGGCCCCCGACGACCCTGACTACCTTGAATCGCTTTTCCTCTTCGGGGTGGATGAATTCTTCCTCGGCCATTACCCATCGGCTGAGAGGGCATTTGAAATGATCGGCAAAGAAATCCCGCTGGACGAGGTAGCGAATAATGCGGGCGTGCTGGCGGCCCGGGGTGGACGGTATGCAGAAGCCCTGGACGATTTCGAGCGGGCCTTTAAGAGCGATCCGACCGACGGCGATTTTTGTTTTAACCGCGGCGTCACCCTCTGGAACCTCCGCCGATACGGCGAGGCGGCAAAATCGCTTGAAGAGGCGATCCGGCTGAATGACAACGATTCTGAGGCCCATACCCTTCTGGCCGTTGTGTTGGGGAAGCTGGGCGATGCGGCGGGGGAACGGACTCAGCTCGAGTGGCTGGGCCAGCACGAAGTGGGATCGGAAGCCGGACTATCACGGGACGTCTTGCCGCAGCCGCGCCTCAAGAAAAATTTCGATGGACGCGCCTTCCGCTTGCTCTCTCTAACCGTGCACAACGCGCTCGAAGAGCGGCTCGCAGGTATGCCGGCTGACGAACACGCCGCGGTCTACAAGTCTCGTGGTGCGAGGTTCGTCAATGAGGGGCGCTTGTCCGAAGCGGAGCGCGAACTGGAGGAAGCGACGTCGCTGGTGCCTGGCGACAGGGATGCGCGCATGAGCTTGGCGCAAGTTCTCGAAGCGGAGGGCAAGCACCAGGAGGCGGCCGGGGAATTCCAAATCGCGCTGAAGCTTCAGGACAGCTTTGCGGGTCGCATTGGTCTGGCCCGGGTTTATATCTCCCTCGGTCGACCGGAGCAGGCGCGCCAGGAGGTCGAGGCGGCCTTAAAGCTCGACCCGGAAAGCCGAGAGGCGCAGGAACTGCTCCGCCAAGTCTCCTCGCACCCCTCGGCAGCAAAGAAGGTACCTTGAGATTGCGACGTTTCCGATCGTTGGTTGTTTTTTCCACCCTTTTAATGGCCGCCGAGGGTTGTCTGCCCGCGGCGATGGCCCAGACTCGCCCTCGAGTGGTTGAAATCCGCCTGGACATGATGATTCACCACGTGAGCGCCGAATTCGTGGTGCGCGGCATAAAATCTGCCAACGACAGCCATGCGGATGCGGTCCTTCTGGAGTTGAACACGCCGGGCGGCCTCGAGAACTCGATGCGCGATATCGTCTCCGCCATCCTCAATTCGAGCGCGCCGGTCATCACCTACGTGGCGCCCAGCGGGGCGGGTGCAGCCTCCGCGGGCTTCTTCGTTCTGGAAGCCGGCGACTTGGCGGTGATGGCCCCCGGGACGAATTCTGGCGCGGCTCATCCCGTGGTGCTGGGCGGGGCTGACATAGGCAAGACGATGGAGGCCAAAATCGAAAACGACGCGGCGGCTTACATGCGCTCCATTGCGGGTAAGCGCGGGCGGAATTTGACCCTTGCCGAGGACGCGGTTCGCAAGAGTTCGTCCTATTCGGATAAGGAAGCCCTGGAGGGGAAGCTGATTGACGCGGTGCTGAGCACCCCCTCCGATATCTTCGAGAAATACGACGGCCAGACCATCAAGAGGTTCAACGACACGACCACAACCCTGCGTTTGAAAAATGCGGAGATCGTGTCTTTTGACATGCCCACCCTCGAGAAATTCTTTGCCTGGGTGGCGGACCCGAATATAGCCTTTATCCTGGGTGCGATCGGGCTGGCTTGCCTTTACATTGAGTTTACCCATCCCGGTTTGGTGGCGCCGGGGGTTGTTGGGGCGGCCGCCCTGGTCTTGGCGATGTACGCCTTTAATCTACTGCCCATCAATTCTATGGGTGTGCTTCTGATTCTCGTTGGACTGGGGCTGTTGGCGCTGGAAGTCAAGGTGATGTCGCATGGCGTATTGGCGGCGGGTGGCATTCTCGCCTTAGTGCTGGGCGCGCTCATCCTTGTGAATTCCCCCTGGCCACAGGCGCGAATTCACCTCTCCACAGCGCTCAGCGTTGCCCTGCCGCTCGGTGTAATCATGGTCGTTCTGCTGCGATATGTCATCGCGGCAAAGAGGCGCAAGGCAGTGACGGGAGAGGCCGGGATGGTCAATTCCTTGGGTGTGGCGAAGACCGACCTCGAGCCTTATGGCACGGTTCTAGTCCACGGTGAACTGTGGGAGGCGCGCGCTGGGCAGCAGATTGCCAAGGGCACGCGGGTGCGGGTTCGGGAAGTGGAGGGATTGACTCTGGTAGTTGAGCCTGTCCCGGAACGCAAATAGACTTGCAAGCAAGCTAGGAGGGAATGAGCATCGCCGCTCCCCTTTTGGCCGGATACCAGATAAAGAGAATGCTTCGGGTCATCGCCTGGGATTCCGTGGTCGATCATTCGGAAACCGGCATCTTAACCGCGTCAAGAACGCGAAAAGGAGCGCAACATGGTCTACATCGTCGTGGCCGTCATCATTTTCCTGTGGCTTTCGGCTTGTTTGAATGTATTGAGGGAATACGAGCGGGCAGTCACTTTTCGTTTGGGCAGGCTTTTGGCAACGGACAAAGGGCCTGGGCTGATCTTCATCCTCTGGCCCATTGACAAGATCATTAGGGTCACGCTGCAGGAGGTGGCTTGGGAGATCCCGCCGCAGGATGTCATCACTCGGGACAACGTTTCGTTGAAAGTGAATGCCGTGGTTTTCTTCCGGGTCCTGAGCGCCCAAAAGGCGATCGTGCAGGTTCAGAACTACCGCTACCAAGTTGAGCAGCTCGCGCAAACCTGCCTTCGGTCGGTGCTGGGTGAAGTGGAACTCGACGATTTGCTTTCCCAGCGCGAAAAGCTCAATTCGCGTCTGCAAAGCATTCTTGATGTACACACTGAGCCCTGGGGCATCAAGGTGACCAAGGTGGAAGTGAAGCAGGTTGACTTGCCACAGGACATGCAGCGCGCGATTGCGCGGCAAGCTGAAGCGGAGCGCGAGCGCCGGGCCAAGATCATCAACGCCGACGGGGAGTTTCAAGCTTCAGAAAAGCTCTCCGAGGCCGCCAGCATTCTGGCCAAGGAGCCCATCACCATCACCCTGCGTTACCTTCAGACTTTGGCCGAAATCGGAACCGAGAAGAATACGACCATTGTCTTTCCGATCCCGATTGAGCTACTGAGTGCTTTGCTCGGAAAGGCCGGCGCCCACACTGCGCCCGGAGGAGAAAACAAGTAATGGGCGGGAGACACCAGGGGCCTGAGGCAAGGTATCAAGAGGTTGACCATGAATGCTGACCGTGTTCCTGGCGACAAAGGGCTATCCACGCGGCACCTTATCCTGGTGTTCTTGGCGGGGGTAGCCGTTTGCGGGGTTTTCTTCTCGCTGGGTTTCCTGGTGGGATTCAACGAAAGGTCAGCGCGGATGGCGCCGGTCACGGAGCGTGTCGCAACTTCTGCCACGATTCCGCCGACCGTCAATACTCCCCTCGAGACCACGCCGGTCGGATCCAGTGGTGCGACGCCATCCACAACCTCTGTTCCGCCGCCGCTCGCATCCATGGAAGCCAGCGCCCCTGCTTCACCACCCGGCGAGCAGAAACCTGTAACGGCGCCCGGCACCGCGTCACCCGTGACGGCGCCTCACCCATCGCCCGCGGAGGCCGAAAGGGAACCTGAACCTGGCGCGACCTCAACTCGTCCTGCCGCGGTCGGGGAAGTCGGCGTCGGATTCACGGTCCAGGTTGTGGCTTCGAGGACCAAACAAGATGCCGACGCGCTTGTGAAAATCCTGGAAGAGCGCGGCTACCCGGTATTTCTGGTTACGCCCGAATACGCGCACGCCAATGACAACCTGTACCGGGTTCAGGTTGGCCCGTTCAAGTCGAAGGATGATGCGGAAAAGGTGCGGACGAAGCTCACACAGGAAGGGTTCAAGCCCTTCATCAAACACTGAGCTCTCTAAAGAGATTCCGGTTCGGCGGGTCGCCCGCGCCTCAATGAATGAATGAACCGATGAATCAATGAATCAATGAATCTGTTCAAAAAGACTCCGGTTCGGTGGGTCGCCGGGGCCCTCAGTGGTTTCTTCCTTGTAGCCTGTTTCCCGAAGCTTAATCTTCATCCCTTGGTCTGGATCGCCGTCCTCCCGCTGCTGCTCGTATTGGCGGGCGAGGCGAGTCCCTGGCGCGCTTTTGGTTGGGGGTATCTCAGCGGGGCCATCTTTCTTGCTGGGAGTTGCTACTGGTTTGTCGAGGTCACGCGGCAATACGGCGGGCTCAGTCTGAGCCTTGCCGTGACAGCGCTGCTGCTCTTCGTGATGGTCTGTTCTGTCTTTTTTGGAGTATTCGGCTTGATTGCAGGGTGGGTGGCTCGCCGGTCGCCTGCACTCGCCTTGCTACTTAGCCCATTCCTGTGGGTGGCCATGGAGATTGCCCGCACGTACCTGATTACGGGCTTTCCTTGGAACCTCCTCGGCTACGGTGTGCAATCTGCTGGCTTAAGGCAAATCGCCTGCGTGACCGGGGTTTACGGGCTGTCGTTCCTGGCGGCCACGACGAGCGCGCTGGGGGCATGGGCATTGCTGCACTGGGGGACGAGATGGCCTGGCCTGGTGCTGGCTGGGTGGATTGCGCTCCTGCTCATTGGGAATTGGGCGTTCGCGCCGCCCGTCCCCACTAAAGGCCCGAATCTCGCGCTTTTGGTGCAACCCAATGTGCCGCTGGATGAGGGATCGGCCACCACCTGGGCGCCCTGGCTTAATCCCGCAAAGTTGAATCAGCTTGTGAACATGTCCTTGGATGCACTTTCAGACCAAAGACGGAGAGAAAACATCGCATTGGACGAGAAGGGGGCGCCGCACATCGTTGCGCCGCCCCTTATTATCTGGGCGGAAAACCCTGCGCCCTTCTATTTCACCCGCGATCAGGTTTTCAGGAAGGCTGTGGGGAGGATGGCGCGCCAGGGCGGGGCGTACGTAGTGGTGAACACGGTTGTGCCGCTCGGTGTAGGACCCTCGGAGATCACGAACAGCGCCGTGGTTGTAGACCCGGAGGGGCGCGAAATCCTGCAATATGATAAAATGCATTTGGTGCCGTTTGGTGAGTACGTTCCGGCCTGGGCCTTTCCAGATAAGATCGGAAAGATTACCGCGGAAGTGGGGAACTTCGTTCCTGGGACCAGCTACCGCGTCGCGGAGACGCCAGAAGGCACGATTGGCATCTTCATTTGTTACGAGGACATCTTCCCTCAACTGGTCAGAAGGATTGCCTTGACGGGCGCCCAGGTGCTGGTGAATATTTCGAATGATGCCTGGTATGGCGACTCAGCCGCGGCCTTTCAACACCTGGAGATGGCGCGCTTCCGGGCGATTGAGAATCACCGCTACTTGTTGCGCGCAACGAACGACGGCATTACCGCATTGATAGATCCCTACGGGCGGGTGGAGAAACGAATCGCGCGCCATCGAACGATGGTCTTACCTGCTAACTTCAGTTACTGTCGAGGCCAGACCTTCTATACCAAGCGCGGCGATGTCTTCGCGTGGCTGTGCGCGGCCCTGGCTGTGGTGATGGTCCTTGGCGCGGCGATTTTATCCGTCGGCTGACGGACCAGTAGCGGCGAATGGGCACAGCGAGATTCCTCGCGCAGTTTATCCTGAGCGGGCAGAGCGATCCCGCTGTAGCGGGACCGCAGGGCGGGATCAGAATGACAGCGAAGGACTCGGAATGACAGCGTAGCGGCGATTACATCTTCTACATTTCTGCTGAGACGTTTCTAACCCTCTCCCCCTTGGGGGAGAGGGTGGCCCGCGATCCCGATGCACTTCATCGGGACGCGGGACGGGTGAGGGGGTCGCAAGCCTGGGATTGGGCAATGACCACGCGTCCTCCACCATTTGGAATCAGGAGCAAACGTGATCGAAGAACTGCAAAGGGAATATGACGACTGGAAGCGACGCGCCATCGAACTGCGGAGCTTTCTTTGACGCCCCTCAGCGCCGCAAAGAATTTGAAACCCTCGATAAACAAATAGCCCGGCCTGATTTCTGGCAGGACCAGGAAGCTTCCCAGAAAATCCTGACCGCGCGGAAGCGTTTGAGCGAGAAGATCGAAGAAGACGACAAACTCGCTCAGCGGCTGGCCGATGTGGATGCCTACTTCGAATTGGCACGCGAGGGCGAACCAGTTGAGGGTGAGTTGAGGACCGAATTAGAGGCACTTCGGCAAGAGGTAGAGCGCATTGAGACGGAGACCATTCTCGCCGGTGAAAACGACCGCCTGAATGCCATCGTCGCGATTCACCCGGGAGCGGGCGGGACCGAGTCGCAGGACTGGGCCGAGATGTTGCTCCGCATGTACAAGCGATGGGCGGAACGTCACGGCTTCGCCTTTACACTGAATGATTATCAATCTGGGGAGGAGGCGGGGCTTAAATCCGCCACTTTTACGGTGGCCGGCGATTACGCATACGGCATGTTGAGCGGTGAGACTGGCGTCCACCGGTTGGTACGGATCTCGCCCTTTGACCAAGCCGCCCGCCGGCACACCTCTTTCGCGTCTGTATTTGTCAGCCCGGAGATCGATGACACGATCAATATTGAAATCAAGCCGGATGAACTCAGGGTTGAAACCTATCGCTCAACCGGCAAGGGCGGGCAGCACGTCAACACGACGGACTCCGCCGTGCGTATCACCCACATCCCCACCGGAACTGTCGCCCAGTGTCAGAATGAGCGCTCGCAGCACCGCAATAAGGAAATGGCGATGAAGTTCCTGCGTTCGAGACTCTACGAGTTGGAACTGCGCAAACGGCGGGAAGCGGCTGACAAGCTCGAGGCCGCAAAGGCGGATATCGATTTTGGCAGCCAGATCCGGTCCTACGTTTTACACCCCTATCGGCTCATTAAGGACCATCGAACGAAATTTGAAATGGGAGATACTGACCGCGTCCTCGACGGAGACATCGATCCCTTCCTGAAAGCCTACCTGTTGTCCCGCCGGAGTCTGGTAAAGCCGGCGTAGGGACGCGCGGCGGCCTGGTACTGTCCTAATTTGACGCTCACAATGGGACACCACCAACGGATTGAAAGCGTTGACACTTTTCCGCAGCTTATGCTAGGGTCAGATGTTTGTGCTGGCCGTCACATTCCTAGTAAATACCAAGGAGGCTCTGCGTGTCTGGGCCGAAGCAACATCATCTCTTTACGTCTGAATCCGTCACCGAGGGGCATCCCGACAAGATTTGTGATCAGATTTCCGATGCGGTCCTGGATGCTGTCCTGACCGAGGACCGGTTGGGCCGCGTCGCCTGTGAGACCGTTGTTAAGGACCAGAACGTCTATGTGGTCGGCGAGGTAACGACAAGGGCAAAGCTCGAGATCGATCCACTGGTTCGGGAGACGATTCGCACTATTGGGTATACCCAACCGGATGCCGGGTTCACGGCCGATACATGCAGAGTAATCCCAAATCTGACTAGACAAAGCGCGGATATTGCCATGGGGGTAGACACGGGCGGGGCCGGAGACCAGGGACTGATGTTCGGCTATGCGTGCGACGAGACCGAAGAGTTGATGCCGTTCCCCATCATGATGGCGCATAAGCTTTGCCTGCGTCTTGCGGAAGCCCGCCGCCAGGGAATTCTCGGTTTTCTCCGTCCGGACGGCAAGTCCCAGGTCACCGTGGAGTACGAGGGAGCCAAGCCCGTGCGCGTGGAAGCTGTCGTCGTTTCCACCCAGCATTCTGACAAGGTGGCGATTGAAACGGTTCGCGAGGGCGTGTTGCAGTGCGTCATCAAGCCGGTAATTCCCGCCCACATGCTCGACCCGGGTACTAAGTACCACATTAATCCTACCGGGCGTTTTGTAATCGGCGGGCCGGTAGGTGATTCCGGACTTACCGGGCGAAAAATCATCGTGGACACTTACGGTGGCATGGCGCACCACGGGGGCGGGTCTTTTTCCGGCAAGGATCCCACCAAGGTGGACCGTTCCGCCACTTACATGGCTCGCTACATTGCGAAGAACCTTGTTGCATCCGGACTAGCCAACCGCGCGGAGGTCCAATTGGCCTACGCCATCGGAGTCGCGGAACCGGTTTCCGTAATGGTGGATACCTTCGGGACCGGCAAAGTCGATGACTGCAAGCTGGAAGTTTTGGTTCGCGCACACTTCAGGTTGACCCCCAAAGGAATCATTGAATCCTTGGACCTGCTGCGCCCGATTTACAAGAAAACCGCCGCCTACGGCCACTTTGGCCGCTCGGAGCCCGAGTTCACATGGGAGCGAACGGATAAGGCGGAGGTATTGCGAAAGGAGTTCGGAATCTAGATGCCAACCAACCAAGGACTTGCTTGTGACGTTAAAGACTTCGGCTTGGCCGCCAAGGGCAAAACCCGGACCGAGTGGGCAGGCCAATGGATGCCCGTCCTAAACCTGATCCGGAAGCGGTTCGTTGAAGAACAGCCGCTGAAAGGCATAAGAATCTCTGCCTGTCTTCATGTGACCTCGGAAACCGCAAACCTGGCCATTACACTGAGGGATGGAGGCGCGGATGTAGTGGTCTGCGCGTCGAATCCGTTGAGCACTCAGGATGACGTTGCGGCCTCCCTGGTACAGGATTCTCACATTCCAGTTTTTGCCATCAAGGGAGAAGATAAAGACACTTACTATTCCCACATCGCGTCGGCGCTGGATCACAAACCCCAGATTACCATGGACGACGGCGCTGACCTTGTCACCGCCATCCTGAGCAAGCGGCAGGAACTGGTTCCGAGCGTCCTTGGCGGGACGGAAGAGACCACCACGGGCGTGATCCGTTTGCGCAGCATGGCGAGAGACGGCGTGCTCAAGTATCCCATCATTGCCGTGAACGACGCCGACACCAAGCACCTCTTCGATAACCGCTACGGCACGGGGCAATCCACAGTTGACGGGGTGATCCGCGCCACAAACCTTTTGTTCGCCGGCCTGCACGTGGTAGTGTGCGGTTACGGCTGGTGCGGGCACGGCGTGGCGATGCGCGCCAAGGGGCTAGGAGCCCAGGTCGCCGTCACCGAGATCAACCCCACGCGGGCGATTGAGGCTGTTATGGACGGCCTGCAGGTGATGCCGATGGCGGAAGCGGCTAAGTGGGGAGACGTTTTCATTACTGTCACTGGAAACAAATCGGTCATCCGGGGTGAGCATTTCCAGGCGATGAAGGATGGCGCAGTGGTAGCGAACTCCGGCCACTTCAATGTTGAATTGGACCTTCCTGCGATCGAGGCAATGTCCATCGGCAAGCGCCAGACTCGCGAGTTTGTGGATGAATATACTCTGCCCGACAAGCGCAAAATCTACGTCCTCGGCGAAGGCAGGTTGATCAATCTGGTGGCGGCCGAAGGGCATCCCGCAGTCGTGATGGACATGAGCTTCGCCGACCAGGCGCTTTCCGTGGAATACATAGTCAAGCATGCCCAGCAACTCACGCCCAAGGTCTATCCCGTCCCGACGGAAATTGACCAGACCGTCGCGCGGCTCAAGCTCGAATCGTTGGGTGTGACTATTGATAAGCTCACCCCCGAACAGGAGGAGTACCTAGCCTCCTGGTCGGAAGGAACCTAGAGGAATTGAGTCATTGAGTCATTGATTCATTGAGCCATTGATTCATTGACGATTGAAAAGAACAGATCGCGGGGGTGCTGCCTCCCGGTCCGGCGGCTTGGTTGCCTGATCACGCGATCTTGAAATGGTTTAATGACTCAATGATCCAATGACTCAATGACTCAATTATTTCTGAGGGTAGTGAAAGAATGAAGGAGATCGCCCGATGGGCGCTGGACACCGCCAAGGCACACGGCGCCAGTTATGCTGATGTCCGCGTTGTGGACCTGCGGCAGCGTTACCTTTCCACCAAGAACGGCCGGCCCGCACAAGTGAGGGAATCCCAATCCATGGGAGTGGGGGTCCGTGTAGTGGCGGAGGGCGCCTGGGGCTTTGCCGCCACTGACGATCTCGCGCGCGCCAGCATCGACCGCACAGCGGCGCGCGCGGTCGAAATTGCGCGCGCCAGCGCCACCGCGAAGAAGCACGACGTTAAGTTGGCCAAGGAGCCCAAGATCGTCGACCGCTGGGAAGCCCCGTGCCGGATTGATCCCTTTTCGATTCCCGTGTCAACGTGCCTGGAATTGATGCTCGACGTGGATGCAGAGCTTCGGCGGGTGAAGGGTGTGACGCTTGCCGAAGCGTCCATGGATTTTCGCCGCATCGAACAACTCTTCCTCTCCACCGCCGGTTCTGAGATCGACCAGGTGAAGACCCAGACCGGAGCAGGTTTCGTCGCCACCTCCTTCGCCGGAAGTGAAATTCAACGGCGTTCCTACCCGAATTCTTTCGGGGGCCAGTACCAAACCCGGGGATATGAACTCGTGGGGGAATTGGACCTGCTTACAAATGCGCCGCGCATTGCCGAAGAAGCGGTGGCGCTTCACAAAGCCGACCAGTGCCCAACGGGTGTGAAGGACATCATCCTCGAGGGCTCGCAACTGGCCTTGCAGGTCCATGAGTCGATCGGTCATCCCATCGAGCTCGACCGGGTGCTGGGGACTGAAGCGAATTTCGCCGGCATGAGTTTCCTGACGCTGGAAAAGCTTGGGAGTCTTAAATACGCTTCTGAAATCGTCAACGTGGTTGCGGATGCCACGCCCGCTCACGGACCAGGGCTGGGAACGTTTGCCTACGACGATGAAGGCGTGCCGGCTCAGTCCACGGCCATTATCAAGGATGGATTGTTCGTGGGCTATCTGACCTCGCGGGAGACCGCAGCAACCATCCGGCAGGCGCGCTCGGGCGGCGCCATGCGCGCCGAAAGTTGGAATCGCATTCCTCTCATCCGCATGACCAACGTCAGCCTGCTCCCCGGCGCCGGGAAGTTGGCGGACTTGATTGCCGATACGGATGACGGCATTTACATGGAGACCAACCGCAGTTGGTCTATCGACGACCGGCGTTACAACTTCCAGTTCGGGACCGAAATTGGCTGGGAAATCCGCGGCGGCAAGAAGACGCGCATGCTCAAGAACCCGAGTTACGGCGGGATGACCACCGAATTCTGGAATTCCTGCGATGCCATCTGCGGCCCCGAGCACTGGACGCTGTGGGGCGTGCCCACTTGCGGCAAAGGGCAGCCCATGCAGGCTATGGGGACCGGCCACGGCGCATCCCCTGCGCGCTTTCGCAAAGTGCAGGTCGGAGTCGCCTACGGGGGGAATTGACCCATTGATTCATTGAATCATCGGTTCATTGATTCATTGCGCCATTGGCGATGGAAAGGACATTACTGGGGAGGGTGCTTCGCACTGGGTCGGCAGCCCAATCCCTTCATCACTTAGTCTTGAAATGGATCAATGAGTCAATTCTGAGACGGCTCCCAGTCAATGGCTCAATGATTCAATGAGTCAATGAGTAAATCCTGAAATGACTTTGTCCCGTCAACGAGCCGAAGAGATCTTCGGTCAAGTCCTGAAATACTCCATCGCCGAAGAGACGGAGGTCTTGGTCTCCTCCTCCTCCTTCGCGCTAACCCGGTTCGCCAACAACACTATTCATCAGAACGTTTCGGAAGAGACCACCACGCTTTCGGTGCGCGTGGTGGCGGAGGGCCGGATGGCGCGTGCCAGCACCAGCAAGTTCGATGAGAAGTCCATTCGGCAGATTTGCGAGGGCGCCCTTGTGCTGGCACGCCTGCAACCGCCTGACCCAGACCTTCTGCCTATGCCGGGCCCGCAAACTTACCGGGCCGTTAGCCGTTTTTTCGGTGAGACGGCGGAGTTGAGTCCTGCCACTCGCGCCGCAACCGTCGCGAGTGTCATCAAGCGCGCGGAAAAGAACCGGCTGACGGCGGCGGGCGTTTTTTCCAGCGGGGCCAGCGCCTACGGGCTCTTTAATTCCCGCGGCCTTTCCGCGTTCCATGAGGAAACACTGGCGGAATTCTCCGTCACCATGTTGGCCCGGGAAGGTTCGGGCTGGGCCAAGAAGACTTCTCCCTACTGGCCCGAGCTGGAACCGCAGGAGTTGGCCGAGCGGGCGGCTCAGAAAGCTCTCAACAGCAGGAAGCCGCGGGAGATTGCGCCTGGAAAATACACCGTCATCCTCGAGCCGGCGGCCGTTCTCGACCTTCTGGGCTTCTTAGTTCTCGATTTCAGCGGGCTGGCGGTGCATGAGCAGCGGAGTTGCCTTACCGGCAGGGTAGGGGAAAGGGTCTTTGGCGAAAACATCAGCCTCCGCGACGATGTCTTTCACCCCTCCCAAACGGGAGCTCCGTTTGACGGCGAGGGCGTTCCACGCCAGCGCGTGACCATCCTGGAACACGGCGTGGTGAAAAATCTGGTTTACGCGCGCCAGACCGCCCACACCATGGAGACGCAGCCCACCGGTCATGGTTTCGCCCTTCCCAACGAGCTTGGCGAAGCTCCGTTAAACATTGTCATGGAGGGCGAGCGCTCCAGCCTCGAGGACATGGTGAGGTCCACTCCAAAGGGTTTGCTCGTCACGCGCTTCTGGTATATCCGCGAGGTGGACCCGTATCAGAAAATACTGACGGGCATGACGCGTGACGGAACCTTCTGGATCGAGGATGGCCAGGTGCGGCACGGAATCAAGAACCTGCGATTCAATCAGAGCGTCGTAGAAATGCTCCGTCAGGTGGAAATGATGGGCCAGCCGCAGAGGACGGCGGGGGAAGAGTCCTTCGAAATGGTAGTACCGGCCATGAAGATTCGCGAGTTCAATTTTTCGTCATTGACCAAGTACTAGCGGAAGATATTCGATATTCGCACCTGCCTGACAAGTCGAGAGTCGAAGGTCCAAAGTCAAAAAAGTAGCGCCGACCCCGCAAGCGCGGGGTCGGCATGTGCCGGTCCCGCAGACGCGGGACCGGCGCTAGGAAGGCGACAGGGGAGGAGGGTAGGCGCTATGACCGGACTCTTTGAAACAGAAACTCCGAGGGGCTTTTGCGGGCGCAGGGAATTCCTGCGAACCCTGGCAGGTCTGAGTGTCGCGCCAGGGGCGCTCGCGACGCTGCGCGCCGGCGCCAGGGATGTCTTGCCGAATCCTGTCGGGTACGCCACCATCGCGTGGCCTCGCGAGGAGTTCACCCATGCGCTCGACACCATCTCGCGTTTGGGCTACCGGGGCGTGCAGTTGTTGGGCTGGGTTCGCGAGGCTTACCCGGCAACAAAAGCGCAGCAACTCGGGGAACATCTAGCCGCTTTGAAGTTGAAAGCCGTAGCTCTCTCCTGTTCGGCCGTACAATTGGCTCCGGAGCGGCAAGGAAATGAGAATGCCGAGGTGCGCAGCTATGCGGAGTTTTTCTCTCGCCTCGGCGGGACCTTCCTCCAGGTAACCGACCGGGGTAATCCCTCCAAAGAGTATTCAGCGGAGGATATAAAGAACCTCGGGTCACGAATGAATACACTCGGGAAGGTGGCGCAAGACTTTGGATTGACCCTGGGCTACCACCCGCACTTCGGAACTATTGGAGAGACTCGCCAGGGATTAGGGCGAGTGCTGGAAGCCACCGACCCGCGATGGGTGAAGCTGATTCCCGATGTCGCCCATCTGGCGCTTGGCGGAGCGGACCCTGCCGAGGTCATTCGTACTTACGGGGAACGTTTGTGCTTTCTCCACCTCAAGGACTTGCGCAATGAAATAGCGGCCGTTGCCCGGCAAGACCGCAATTTGGTGGGCGGGAAGGGCCCTCCCTTTTGTGAAATCGGCTTGGGCATCGTGAATTTCGCTGCGGTGGTGCAGGCATTGCGCGCGGTCCGATTCCCTGGCTGGGTGGTGGTCGAACTGGATGGCGGGAATTCAACGCTAGTCGGCCCGGATGCCAGCGCCGGCAAGAACCGAGACGAAATGCGTAAGATGGGTTTCGAGGTTTAGAAAGAGGCTTGCGAGTTCCGATATTCCTTCTGAGGTGACTTTCCGGTGCCTATCGCAGTACGCCTGAACGCCCGGCTCGAGGAGCGGCTGGAAAGGTTAGCCAAGCGCACGGGCAGGTCAAAGTCCCTGTACGTTCGGCGTGCGCTTGAAGAGTACCTTGATGAGCAGGAAGACTACTTGATCGCCCTCCAGCGACTGGAAGAAAACCTTCCTCCGATTTCTTGGGAAGCCGCACTCAATGAACTCAACGTACGAAATAAGGTTCGATCCAAAGGCTCTCGCTGAGCTGAAGAAGCTCGACCGGACCTCACAGGAACGTATCACTAGTTTTCTCTTCGAGAATATACAACGCACGGACAAACCGCGTCGGTTGGGTAAGGCCCTCACCGGCGGGAAGATCAAACTGTGGCGGTGCCGGACTGGTGCTTTCCGCGTGGTCTGTCAGATCGACGATGTGGAGAAGATAGTCCGGGTTCTTCGAGTCGGGCACCGCAAGGATGTCTACCGCTGAGCGCTTGGGTAGTGGGTCAATTTGATGTAGAGGCGGCTTTACGCCGCCATTTGGCGAGATAAACTCGCCGCTACAGCATCAAATTAACCCAGTACCAGCGCTTGACAAGCTTTCCCAGCCGATGCTAGAAAAGTTGAGTGGCCTCTTTGGCGCTATCGTCTAGGGGTTAGGACGTCAGATTCTCAATCTGAAAACCCGGGTTCGATTCCCGGTAGCGCTACCAAATCTTCCCCTCATACGGATTGTTCGTCATCCGTAAAGCAAAACCCCGCCGCCTGTCATTCTGAGTCCTTCGCTGTCATCCTGATCCCGCCCTGCGGGAGAAGGACCTCGCTCTGCCCGCTCAGGATAAACTGCGCGTAGAATCTCGCTCTTGAGTCTTCCGCCGACAAACAGCAGGGCGGTCCCGCCACGCGGGATCGGTCCCGGCGGCATCCCTTGGCGCCGGCAAGACCCCGACACGTCTGGGCAGATTGCCGACCCCACCCCCAAGACATCGCCAGATCACGTCATCATCAATCGATCAGTCCTATCGCTGACCCCCTTGCCTGTCCCCTGACACCTGGAACCTGCTCTTCCCCACCTACCCGCATGTGGTAGGTAGTAGGCGGTAGGGGGAGCCACCTACCGCCTACGACATACAATCTACGTCCTTTGTTTTCAGCAACATTCCCGCTCTTAAGGGCTAAGTGCCTGTGTTTTCATAGACATTCCCGCTTTGCCCCCGAGTTTTCCACAGCGGTCCTTTGTTTTCATAGACATTCCCGCGTCGTTCCCTCACTTTTTAAAGTTACTTCGCTCGTCGTGGCACAGAGACGCAGTGACATGCTGTCGGTTCGGAGAGAAGGGTGGGGGAGTCATCGGTGAGGTCTCTCGGATCATGGCGGAACAGCCGAGCATCATTGCGTAGGCTACCATATTAAGCATAGCTTGTCAAGGCTCTTTTTTGAGGCAGGGTCATCGCTCCCTCGCGGCAGGTGAAGCAAAAGTCTCGGAGCAATCGGTCGGAAGAGAGGCCGTTACGGGCTTAGGCATTCTCAGGAGTGGTAAAACTGGCCCCTTCCGTGGGGGCCGGCGGCACCGAACGCTGAAAACTCGATTGGCCATTGCATTGAGAAGCGGCTAGGGGTATATTACCAGTCGAACGGGAAGTCAAAAGGAAAATCTTGACTATCCTGGCAGACAAATGAGAAAAGAGAAAGACGTTCTCTCTACCAAAGAGCGTTGGTGGGCAAGTACCGTAAACTGCGGGGAGGAAACCCTATGAGAACATTGCGTCGAGTGCTGTTAGGCTTTGTGTTGTCCCTTGCGGTTCTACTGCTGGGAGCCACACCTCTCCTGGCAAAATGTGGACATCTCAAGTTACACGTAACCCCCAAGCAAGCGTACGTTTTTATTGATGACGTGCCGCTAGGATGGGGAAGCGGCCTTTTCTGTGCCGACCCAGGCGAGCATACGCTAGCTGTTTACAACTATGGTTACAAACCGTATACGTCGAAGTTCACGGCCGAGAGCGGAAGAACCAGCAGCCTGTCTGTGGCGCTGGAGGCTATTCCCGGGACCGTACCAGGCCCTTGGGGGCGGATAGAGCTTAAGGGTCCGCAGGGGGCCGTAGTGCTCTTGAACGGGGATACGCCGGACTTCTTTGTCGGCAACGTGGGTGAGTTCAGCAGCGGGAAGCGACGACTGCTGGCGCCCCCCGGAGATTATCAGCTCACCGTTCTTGGCTGTTGCTGGGGGACAGTCTATTCCGGGCCGATTACCGTGGGCGGAAACCAGGGAACGATTATCCCCCTGGTCAACCCAGGAGAGAAAAAGACAGTGGACTGGTCAGAGGGCAAGTCTCTGGGTTCCCTGCCGCGCTTTCAGGCAGAAGCTGGCGGCATCACCGTGGCCGTGGCCAAGCCCACCGCGCAGTTATCGAGCGCCTCAGCCCAAGTTGAATGTGGGGGCTCGACTCAACTCACGTGGTCCTCGACCGACGCCCCGCGCGTCGAGCTCAGCGGAGTCGGACCCGTGGCCGCCTCCGGCGGGCAAACGGTCCAACCCAAGCAGACCACCGACTACAAGTTAACCGCCACCGGACCGGGCGGCGTGGTGACTTCCGACGCCACGGTCACCGTGAATTCGAACATTCAAGGTTCGCTGAGCGTGACACCGGCGGAGATTCGTTACCACAAGGTAGGTGACAAAGTCGATCAGCAAGGGAGCGCTTCAATCTCCTGGTCCGCCCCCGGGGCTGACACCGCTTCGCTTGATCCGTTCGGTTCCGTATCGCCCACAGGTAACCGCACTGTTCAACCTACGCCCAGCAAGACCGACGTGGGACCGATCGACGAAACCATCACCTATGCGCTCCACAGTTCCAATGCCTGCGGGGGTTCGGACACGCGGACTGCCGCCTTGCACATTGTCGGGTCCATTGAGGTGGCACAAGGAGCGACCGCTGAAGTCCTCGAGCTCAAGCTTTCTCTAAACAGCGTCTACTTCCCAACCGACCTTCCCACCAAGGCAAAACCGGAGGGCGGGCTGGTTCCCAGCCAGCGGCAGCGCCTGCAGGAACTCGTGACGAATTTCAAGCAATACCTGCAGTTGAGGCCGGACGCTCACTTGATCCTGCAAGCCCATGCGGATAAGCGCGGGTCTGTCGCATATAACATGGCGCTTTCCGAGCGGCGCGCCGCGGGCGTGCGAAGCTTCCTGATCGAGCAGGGAATCGCCGAATCCAACATCGAGAGCAAATGGTTCGGCAAGCAACAGAACCTCGACGCCGCAGCCGTCAAGCAGTTGACCGAGCAGAATCCCAACCTCAGCCCCGAGGACCGCGAGAGGGTTCTGAGGCACTTTCCCACGTTCATGCTGGCCAACAATCGCCGGGTGGATGTTGTTCTCAGCACGACGGGGCAGAAATCTCTTCAGTACTACCCTTACAACTCCGAGGATTTGAAGGTGCTTCTAGGACCACCTCCCAAAGCCAAGGCCGCACACAGGAAGGCCAAGGCTGAAGTAAAGAAATAGGTGCTGGCAGGCGCACGCATGGCCGAGGATCGCCATGCGTGCGACCGTCGCAACCTGGCCGATTCAAGCTGTCATCAGTTCCGAGGTGCATGGCGAGCAGCGCCTGGCCTTCAGGGGAACGTTCGACTAACAGTGCCGGCGTTCCTTCGTGGCCGAAGATGGCAAGGCGGTGGGTTGATGCGAAGCGCTCGCAGACTCTGCGGGGGAGTTCCCCTCAATAGCCCATCATCCAACCAAGCGAAATCGGGAAAGCGCCTCCACGCCCCAATTCGATCGTAGCCTGATACTTTTTTGAACGACCGCACGCGGCCGCATAGATTGCGGCAGATCCCGTTTAATACTACCTTCGGGTCTGTCATGCTGAGCCCATTCACTTCGCTCAGGTAAACTCCGCGAAGCATCTCGACATTTCTTTCGCACTGATTGCGCTGTCAAATGTGGGGATTCTTCGCTTCGATCTCCAGAAACTCGATGAATTACTCGTTTCAATTGAGCAATTTAGGCCGAGCGGACCGGAAGGCCTTTTGCCTGCTTTTTGCGCCCCCAGAACCTCCTCGGGACGGTCCATCCTTGATCCCCGCAGGGGATCCATACAGTAGCCGGGGGCAACGCCCCCGGAAAACGCGCCCCACACAAGGTCCGACCCTGAAAGGGTCGAATGCGGGTGACGTCACCCCGGTCTTGCGGACCACGGCCCAAGGGAATACGACCCCTCCAGGGTCGGGGATCGAGCGTGGCGCTTTCCGGGGGCGTTGCCCCCGGCTACCATCTTGTGCCCTTGCAGGGCACGACAAACCTACCCTTCGGCCTTACCCCGCGGCACCCCGTTTCTGTCATCACGGATAGCCGTTTTCCGCTATGGATGCTCAGAATGACACAGGGAGGGGTTAACCTCTACGCTGGATGGCGCAGAGCGAAGCTCTGCGCTTTAGCAATGTACGCGGCGTTGCAGGCGCTATACTAACACCCATCATGGCCGCTTCAAGGCAGCGTTTCCATTCCGGACAGCTCCAGTTAATTACCTACTCATCCCATATGAGCAAGGACCAATTCCCCTGATTCCGCGCCGTGTTTTCCCAGATCGCAGAGCTTCGCTCTGCGCCAGCCCGCGTCCAACGGGATCGATTGGCACACAGCCGTTTTGCAGGTACAATTACAAATTGATGGATACTGCGCCCCGAATCGAACAGCGCTGCGTTTGCATCGCCACGAACGCTCAGGTCGTTCTTGCAGCCGTGGTATCGAGCTACTTTCAGACCGATGGTGTTTACTTCCCGGTTTTCGAATTTCCCCCGATCGACACACCCTATTCCCCTTCCTGTCAGCTCGGGAAGGACGGGTATTTTGCGCACATCCTGGGAACGAGAGCCGCCATTGCTATAAACAATGCCCTAGCTCGGATTCATCCCGAGGTGATTTTGTTTCTGGGGCTCACGGAGGCGCAACAGAGCTATCTACGCGCTATTCTCCCATCACAAAAGCTGATCGAGATCAACTCAGTTGACGACTTTTTGAAGCGGCTGACATCCGCAGAGTTGCAGGCCGACCGGATTGCATCCAAGTCGTCGCAAATAATCGAAGGTCTTCTGCTTGCAAAGTTTACACACAAGCGCCTTGTGATCGACGAGAGTGCGCCGCCGCTACAGGAAACATACCTGCGTCGCGGTGAGGGTATGGTTCTTATTGAAAATGCCGGAAGTCTGGATGACGTTGCAGCGGTCAACTACGCTTTTGCTATCGATGCAGATGTGGTGCTTGTTCCTCCGGTTGACAGAGAAGAGATTAGGCTACTTCCTCGACAGCTTCACGATTGGGGCAACGATCACTCTCACGCAGCGTTCCACGAAGTCAGGCGGATGATCTCCGCAAGAATCAAATGCATTAATTTCTTACAATACCGGTTCGCCACCTTCTTCACCGTGGGTCTCCCATACGGGCTAAGCATCAAAAATATCATCCCGTGCAGCCACGTTATGAAGGACGTGAATTGCGGGGTACTCATCGCGAATACCATCATTGAGGAACACAATCCGATGAACTTCGGGAGCGCCCTGGTATTCTCTCCCCAACAGTTCGCCACAGAGGAAACGGACGACGTTTGCACGCTCCTCGATGACAACAATTACATCATCAAGCAACTTCTCGGCAAGAACGCGACGGTCAAGCAGATTGAGAACTATGGGAGCCACTTTCCTTTCGACGTGATGCACATTTGTGCTCACGGGGGAGAGACTGACGGGTATTATGTGATCCAAACTTTTGACGACAGGCAGGGGAATCAGCACAAGCTCGAGTTTTATGAAATTGTGGGATTCTCGCCCTCCGGTGGCGACATGGTGCATGTCACAAGGAAGGCGCTATTCGCGAAACTAGATGACTACGCCTGGCGGAGCCAACGCCTTGAGAGCTATCCAAAGTATGTTTTTGAAGACATGATGAAGGCTTTGAAGGATGAGGGCGACCGTCCAAGCGGTGTAATACGGTCCAAAGTCAACGCGCCAATCGCCACTTCGTGTCACATTCAATGCTACGACAGCATCCATCAAGGTTCTTTCGACTCGCTCGCTGGTTTCGGCTGCCCTATTGTGTTCAACAACACTTGTTCATCTTCGCACGAGATGGCAGCGATGATTATCGGTGCAGGCGCGCGGGCTTATGTCGGGACGCTGTGGAGCGTTGGAAATGCGACAGCAACGCAGGCAGCAAAGGTGTTTTACAAAGAGGCCCTCCGGCAGGGCAAGGCCTTGGCGGCCTACTCTGAAATGAACAAATCGATTCGCGACAAGCACGATCAGAACGTGTATATCTTCTGGGGTTTGCATTTCGTTTCATTTCGAACGCCGCCCAAGAAATCCGATGAAAGAATATTTCTCGCCCTAGTTGCGACTTACTTCATGTGGTTGAAGAAGATTGCCACAGCCGCGGATCCGGAGGTCAAGCGAAACAGCCTTCCGATAGCGAAGTTTTTGTTAGATGAAATCGTCACGAGGTTTCCTGATGACCGGCTCCGTGAAATCAGAGATTTCGACCCGGGGGCGGTTGAAGACTACGAGCGATCCTTGCCTGCGGCCCAGGGAGAGGATTTCTGTCGGGGTGTAACTGAGATGGAAATTAGCGAGCGCAGACCTTACCCATAGGAGTCTACGCTTGGTGCGCCAAGAAAACCGACCTTGGCTACCGGCTCTATTAGCATTTTCGCGGGTGGCATACATTGTCTTTCATGTATGCGCCCCACGAACACGCGCAACATCTCCGTCGCCGCGTCCTATCCGTGGCCTGTCCTGGCTTCTTAAAGGTCCCGCAAGGCGGGATGTCGGCGCCACCCGGGAGTTGTTGCAACACATCCGTTAATACGGCTACCGCGGCTTGATGTGGCGCTCTTCGAGTATCAGGATTGCGCTCGGTAGAAGACGTAAAAGAACACCAACACACTGAGGCTCGCGAACACATGAACCAGCGACGTCAACAGCGCCATCGCCGGAATCAGATCACGCATAACCCCCAATACGGTGGAAATGAAACCTACCACCACCAAAACCGTTAGCAGGACCATCCCGATCAATGCCAGCAGTGCCGCATTCTTGACGCTCATGTTGGGAGTATGAATGCTCTCAGCGTCATTTGCAAGCGGTAACCCGATTATCCGTCCAAGTGACGTCGGGGCACTGTGCTGAATCCGCCCGCCTAGTTCCGGTAGATCACGCCACCCTTCATGACAAAGCTGACACGCTGTAGCACGCTGATGTCGTTGAGCGGATCACCTGGAACAGCAATGACGTCGGCCCAATACCCCGGCTTCAGCGCACCAATCCGATCTTGCCAGCTCCCCGCAGATTCTTATGCTCCGCCGGGGGAGTCCGCTGGAGAAGTCGGGCCGCAGTCTACGGTCGTTCGCGGAAGGCTAGAAAGCTGTGGGGTTCGATCTGCAATTCATAGCCACACTGGCGAGCCACCTGGGTGGTCTCGGAGGGACGTGGGCGAGACAGTGCCCATCCCGCTGGGGCAAGCGGATCGCCGCTCAACGTCACTCCGGTGATCAAGTTCTCAATGTGACCGAAGCTGCCGGCGATCCTTACCACGACCGGATTATCGAGGTAAGACTCAACGACAAAGGAGCCGTTGTTGTATTCAAACAGGCTCACTTTCGCCGGGCCTTCGAGCCTCACGGGCAATTCGGGCCCGAGATATCTCCGAATGGCGTCCAGCACGCCGGAAGGCAGGCGATAGAAATCATACATGCTCTCCGGCACGGTCAAGACGGAGAGCTCTCCCTTCCCGTAATGATCCATCAGCAACAGCGGCACGCCACGGCCGTTGGCCAGACCGCGCACGACCGCCCAATCCTCGTTCGTGTAGAAATGGATTTCGGGAAAGAGAATGGGACTCGAGGTGCCGACTTCGGCGCCGGCTCCGAAGCCGGAGCCCTCCACATAAGAGGTAGCTGCAAGGACGCGGCCGGTGACGCGCATATCTGTAATCTGGTCCAAACCTCGGTCCTGGAGCGCGCTCAGAAGGCCGGAGGTAATGACCACGTTGTCTCCCGCGCGCAGGTGTTGCTCGATTTTCGTGACGATGTCGGGATCCTGCTTGGCCGTCTCCGTCAGCAGCACGGTCTTCGCTTGCGGCCATTCCGGATACATCTCGACCGGAATTCCGATCATGCCCACTACGTCGTGGAGAAAGTCCTCGCCGTTTGAGTGATACGGCCGGTAGCTGCTCAAGCCAACGGGCGTACCCAGCGCGCCCGCCACCTGGTCCACCCGACGCAGGGCGTAAGCAGCCGCATCAGCCAGCCGCGGCTCTTTCGCCCCCGGGCTGCCGGGTAAGCCGCAACATTCACGCACCATCTCAAAGAAATCGAAAGACGTGGGCCGCGTCTGCCAGGCGGTGCGATCACCGGGCTCCGCCAGGCGCAACAGGTCCGCGTACTCAAACAGGTTGATGGCGGGCGCCTTGGCCAGAATCGTGTCCCAGAGTTGCTCGGCGTACCGATCCAGGGAGCCCATGGCAATGGGATCCACCCACCCGCCGCCGTTGCGTCCCGGCGCGATGTTTTCGAAGTAGCGGAAGATCTCATAGCTCTCGTACTGCTGCAATTGCTGGTCCGTGACCACGGGATCGCGTGTTTCGTCGCCGGTCCAGATCTCGGGAAAGATTTGCGGTTGGCGCTCGAGATCGAATCCCATTCCCTGAAACGACGGATAAAAGTTGGGGAATTTGATGATGACGTGCACCTTGGGATTGGCGTCCTTCGCGGGCTTCATAATCAGATCGCGAGACACCTCGTCCATCATCTGCATGCGGAACTGGTCCCAGGTGCGGTTGCCCTTGGCCGCGATGTCGGAGTCACTCTTGGTGTTGGTGAAGAAAAGGTCGTCGAGAATGAACTCATCGAAATGCCGCGCCGCCTGGGCGGATATGCGCTCGACGAGCGCCCGGTCCTTGGGGTCGTTATAGTCCAGAGTGCGAAACTGCCCTTGGCCGCCTGGTCCCAGCAACGCCATGCCGCCGGCCACCGCCACGCCGTGCGACTGGAAGAAGCTCTTCACGTGGGCAAGCGTGGCGTCATCGGCGCTCGTGCCGCTGCGATAGTTTTCAATGAAGACTTTGTCCACATGCAGGCGGCTGCTGATGGTCTCCCAGCTCGATTCCATCCACGCCGGATCGTGGTCCATCCGCTCGACGACCTGTACGGGAATAAAGACTGTGACTTTGAAATTCTGGTACGGTTGCGGCTCAGCTCCGGCCGAGGAAACAGCCATGAGCACAATCACCACAGCGGCAAACCAAAGCCTACGCATCATCGCCTTATCCTCCTTCCTTCGGATACACGATCAGTTGTTCGGAACAGGGCGGAATCTCTATCTCCCCGCCGCCACCCCGTTCGGAACCACTCGATTTCTAACCCGGTGGCCCTGGGTGGAGAGCCAGCATATACCGAAACAGGCAGGTTGCGACAGCGACTTTTCTCCATTTTCAGGGTGGATTATGTCAGAACAGCCTGGGTTGCGCCCTGCCTGTCGGGGCATCGTGGGCCAGGTTGACCTGCGCAAGCTTCAATGGAGCATCGGGTTTGATGTAGTTGGCCGCTACCGACGCTTGCGCGACTTCCATCGGCAGGCAGGGTTTGAAGACGAAGCGCAGTGGCTGGACAAGCGGCTTCGAAACCTCGCGCCGCCGCGCTAGCCCCTCTCCTCGAACAACAGCATTGATCGCGCGCAACCAATGAGGTACCATGCTCTGTAACTTCTAGGAGAAAACATGAGTCGATACTTTCGCAGTGTTCTGCTGGGCGCTGGGGTGCTGATTTTCGTCTGTGCGGCGTTGGTTCGAGCGGCAGTCCCGGAAAAGCAACTTGACGGGATCTTGCTTCCTATCGGTAAGGGGTTCCTCAAATTGCAGGTCCGCGCGGACAACATCATTCGAGTGGCGTACTCTAACGACCGGTCCTTCTTCGACCGCCAGAGCCTGGCTGTCTTGCCGCGACAAGCTCCGATCCCTGCTTGGCGCCTGTACAACACGGGGAGTCTGGCAACCATAACCACAGCGAAACTCACAGTGCGCCTGAATCTTGCCTCGGGCGCGGTGACGTTCCTGGATGCATCGGCTAAGCCCATTCTGGCTGAAAAGAATGCTGGCCGTTCTATCACCCCCGCTGAGGTGCTGGGAGAAAAAACCAACCATGTGCAGCAGCAATGGGAGCCCAACGCGGACGAGTCGCTTTACGGCCTGGGCGAGAACCAGCTCGGGCTTGTGGACATCAAGGGCTACGATCTCGATTTGTGGCAACACAATGGAACGGCCGTTATCCCATTGTTGGTTTCGAGCCGCGGTTACGGCATCCTGTGGGACAATACCTCGCTTACGCGCTTCGGCGATTTGCGCCCGTTTGAGGCAATTCCCGCCGCTCAGCTTTTCGATGGCGCAGGCAAACCCGGGGGCCTGACCGGTTCCTACTACGCTGGAGCGCACTTCGACCGGCTCATCGCTCTGCGGAGTGACGCCAAAATCGACGTCTACATTCCCGACGGCAATCCGCACCCCAATCGGATCATCCACCCCGATCTGCCTGACGGTGACGTCAGCGTCCGATGGGAAGGCGAGCTCGAACCTGCGGTCACGGGGGACTATCTCTTCCAGACCTTCTCGAACAACGGCATCAAACTTTGGATCGGCGATCAGCTCGTCGTCAACCACTGGCGCCAGTTCTGGCTGCCTTGGAAGGATTTGGCCCGAGTCCACTTGCAGGCCAAGCGCCGCTACCACGTCCGCCTCGAGTGGACAAAGGACCAGGGCGCACTGACCGCGGTGAATCTATCGTGGAAAACTCCCGCGCCTGAAGCCGCAACCTCGCTATGGGCCGAGGTGGGCGACGGCGTCGACTATTACTTCGTGTACGGGCCGGAAGTCGACCAAGTGATCGCAGGATATCGGCAAATCACGGGAGCGGCGCCGATGATGCCGGTGTGGGCTTTCGGCCTGTGGCAAAGCCGGCAAAGGTACAAGACGGCGCAGGAAAGCTTGGACGTCATCGACGGCTTCCGGTCGCGCGGAATTCCTTTCGACAACATTGTGCAGGACTGGTTTTATTGGAAAGAGAATGCCTGGGGCTCGCACCAGTTCGATCCCGCCCGCTTTCCTGATCCGGAAGGCTGGATTCGCAGCATTCACCAGAAGCATGCGCGTTTGATGATTTCCGTTTGGGGAAAGTTCTATCCCGGCACTGAGAACTTTGACGCCCTGCACTCGCGCGGCTTTCTTTACGAACCGAACTTGCGCGAGGGAATACGCGACTGGGTCGGCTATCCGGATACGTTTTACGATGCCTTCAATCCGGAGGCCCGCAAGTTGTTCTGGTCCCAGATCAATCGCGAATTGTTCGGCAAGAATGTCGACGCTTGGTGGATGGATGCGACAGAGCCGGACATGCTTCCAACGCCCACGCTCGAGGGCCAGCAGACCCACATGAATCCCACCGCTCTCGGCACGGGCGCACGCGTGCTGAACGCCTATCCCTTGGTGAACAGCGAGGGCGTCTACAGTGGGCAGCGTGAAGCAGCGCCGCAGCAGCGTGTGTTCATACTCACTCGGTCGGCGTTTGCCGGCGCGCAGCGCTACGCGGCGGCCACCTGGTCGGGTGACACCTCCTCCACTTGGACCGCGATGCGGGCGCAGATTCCCGCCGGATTGGGCTTTTGCCTCTCGGGAATTCCGTATTGGACGATGGACGTGGGAGGGTTCTCCGTGCCCGAGCGTTTCTCGGTCGAACATCCCAAACCCGAGGATGTGGAAGAATGGCGCGAACTCTACACACGCTGGTTCGAGTTCGGCGCGTTTACGCCGCTTCTGCGCTCCCATGGCGAATACCCGAACCGCGAAATGTGGTTTCTTGGAAGCGAATCGGATCCCGCCTATCAGGCTCAGCTCAAGTTCGACCGGTTGCGGTATCGTCTGCTGCCTTATGTTTACTCCCTCGCCGGAGATGTGACGCAAAACGCCGGCACCCTGATGCGCGCGCTGGTGATGGATTTCCGCGCCGATCGAAAGGCCCGCGAGACGGCCGACGAGTACATGTTCGGCCCGGCGTTTCTGGTGAGCCCGGTCGCCACCTACAAAGCTCGGAGCCGGGCGGTTTACCTGCCCGCCGGAGCGAACTGGTATGACTTCTGGAGTGGCACTTTACATGCGGGAGGTCAGACGATCGAAGCGCCTGCGCCTTACGACTCCCTGCCGCTCTACATCCGGGCAGGTTCGATTGTTCCTTTTGGTCCGGAGATTCAGTACACCACCGAGAAAAAATCCGACCCAATCACTTTGTTCATTTACCAGGGGTCGGATGGCGCCTTCACTCTCTATGAGGATGACGGGCTTACGTACAATTACGAGAAGGGCATGTTCAGCCGTATCCCGGTCCACTGGGACGACGCCGCGAGGACACTCTCGATCGGAAAACGGCAGGGCTCGTTCGAAGGCGCGTTGTCCGAGCGTACTTTCAATCTAGTGCTTGTCTCGAAACAGAAACCTGTCTCATTTTCGTTCAGCCCCCGGGTCGATCGCACGGTGCATTACAGCGGAGACAAGGTCGTCGTGAAGCTCCAATAAGCGGCTTGTCCGGTCAAGGAGCTCTAATGAAGCGAAATCCAGGAGTAATTCTGGCACTCATACTGTCGGCGTTCGCTCTGCGCCCCAGGGCAGCCGCTCAACCTCCCCAGGGCCGGCCTGGGTCCGTGCCGTACACATGGAAGAGCGTGCAAATTGTGGGTGGCGGGTTCGTCGACGGGATCATTTTTCATCCCACCGAGAAAGGTCTCCGCTACGCGCGCACGGATATCGGCGGCGCTTATCGCTGGAATGACGGGACCAAACGATGGGAGCCGCTGTTGGACTGCGTTTCCTACCCCGACCTGAACTTGATGGGCGTGGAAAGCATTGCGGTTGATCCCTCCGATCCCAATCGGGTCTATCTCGCCTGCGGCACTTACACCAACCCGGCTACACCGAATGGCGCGATTTTGCGTTCCCGTAACCGTGGCAAGACTTTCCAGCGCGCCGGCATCCCGTTCAAATTCGGCGGCAACGAGAACGGTCGCGGCAACGGCGAACGTCTGGCGGTCGATCCCCATGAAGGGAACATCCTATTTCTGGGCACGCGTCACGACGGACTGTGGAAGAGCATTGACGCCGGAGCGACGTGGAGCCGCGTGGAGAGTTTTCCCGATGTCACCGAACCGCCTGACGCTTCGCCTGACCCGAACCCTTGGGTGGCGGCTGCCCGCCGCGGCGCCGGAATCGTGTTTGTCATCTTCGATCCGAGGAGCGGATCCGAAGGGAAGGCCAGCTCCATTATTTACGTTGGCGTTTCGCTCCTGGGGAGAGACAACCTTTTCCGCTCCACCGACGGGGGCAGGAGCTGGCAACCAGTTCCCGGCCAGCCGACCCAATATCGTCCACACCGCGCCGCGCTGGGTTCTGACGGCACACTCTACGTGGCCTACGGCACCAACCCGGGGCCTTGGAGGATGGCGGATGGCGGCGTCTGGAAGTTCAACACCAGATCAGGCCAGTGGACCGATGTCACGCCCGATAGACCTGTCCCTGGAGACGCCGGCTTCGGTTACGTCGGGGTCGCGGTGGATGCTCACCATCCGGAGGTGGTGATCGCCAGTTCGTTCGATCGCTGGCACAGCGGCAGAGGGAACGACGATATCTTTCGCAGCACCGACGGCGGCAAGACCTGGAAAGCGGTTTTCGGGAATGGCGGTACTTTCGACTACTCCCTGGCGCCCTATGTAGCCGACACGCCGATTCACTGGCTCTTCGACATCGAGATTGATCCCTTCAATCCCGATCACGCTATCTTTACCACCGGCTACGGTGGGTGGGAGACGGTCAATCTCACCGCCCTGGATGCCGGCCAACCGACTCGATGGAGCGTGATGAGCACAGGGATCGAAGAGACGGTGGCGCTGGAGCTGCTCAGCCCGCCGCAAGGCGCGCACCTGATTTCTGCCATCGGCGACTACGGTGGATTCGTCCACTGGGATCTCGACAAGCCTGCGCCGCAGCGCAGTTCTCAACCTCCGCTCTTTGGCAACACCAATGGCCTCGCGTGTGCCGAGAGGAATCCGGAGGTGATTGTCCGCGTAGGTCGAGCTTCCGGCCATCACCCTGGCCGCAACATCGGTTACTCCCTGGACGGCGGCAAGTCGTGGCAGCCGGCCGCAGCGACGCCGCAGCCTAACAGCAGTCTGGGCCATATCGCGGTTTCTTCCGATGGCAGCACCTGGGTGTGGGCGGCGGAACGGAGCCCTGCTTACTTCACACGCGACCGTGGCGCCACCTGGATCGAGTCACAAGGCGTTCCGGCGAATACACGGGTGATTGCGGACCGTGTGAATCTGAAGAAGTTTTATGCGCTCGCGCTCTTCGATGGCAAGTTGTTCGTCAGTACGGATGGAGCGGCGACGTTCGCTGCGCAGCCGCTCGTGCTCCCCGGAGGATTGCCGAAACGCGGTCGAAACCGCGGCGACGACCGCGGCGGACAGGATCGCATTTATGCCACTCCGGGCAGGGAGGGCGATCTGTGGCTCGCCGCCTTCGACGGGCTGTACCGTTCCACTGACACCGGCAAGACATTCATCCGGCTCGAGGGCGTCGAGGAGATTCATGCTTTCGGTTTCGGGAAAGCCGCGCCCGGGGCCGACTTCCCCGCGCTCTATCTGATCGGTGTGGTCGACGGCCTGCGCGGGATTTTCCGTTCCGACAATATTGGCGCGAGCTGGGTTCGCATCAATGACGACCAGCACCAGTGGGGTCTGCTGCTGCACATCACGGGCGATCCCAAGCAGTACGGCCGCGTCTACGTCGGCACACACGGACGTGGAATCGTTTATGGTGATCCTCTGGGACCGCCGAACTGAGGGTGACAGAATTTGGAGGCGCGACAGCTATGCGGGGATTCCTCTTACGTAGCAACAGCCTCGGCCGCAGTCTTTGTCCCCGCGATCGTCTCCAGATGCCGGCGCCACCCCCGAGGCATCGCCAGATCACGTCATCCTCAATCGACAATTCCTATCGCTGACCCCTTGCCTGTCCCCTGACACCTGGATCTGCTCTTCCCCACCTACCCCCCTACCCGTTGTGGTAGGTAGTAGGTTGTACGTTAGGGTTTCCCCACCTACCACCCACCACCTGCTACTTACGGCATACAATCTAAGTCCTTTTTTTTCACCAACATTCCCGCTTTTAATGGCTAAGTGCCTTTGTTTTCATAGACATTCCCGCTTTGCCCCCGAGTTTTCCACAGCGGTCCTTTGTTTTCATAGACATTCCCGCGTCGTTCCTTCACCTTTTAACCCGAATTCGAAAGTTGGGAGCCGCCGGTCGAGCCGAATCACTTGATTAGAGGCCCGTTTGACGCAGATACCGGAGGAACAAAATGGCGCGGGGTCGGGCGTAGGGGCACAGCGCGCTGTGCCCCTACAGGATGTACGTCGCACCCACGGTAACTTCCGAATCCGGGTTTAAAGTTACAGCGCTCGTCGTGGCAAAGGAAGGCAGTGACGTGCTGTCGGTTCGGAGAGAAGGGCGGGGGAGTCATCCGTGAGGTCTCTCGGATCATAGCGGAACAGCCGTGCATCATTCCCTAGGCTATCATATTAAGCATAGCGTGTCAGGTTGGATCGCTTGGATTCTTGTTCCCTTGCTTTGCCCGCTGCCACTGCTCGCCGTGGCTGCCACTGAGCAGGCGAAACCGTCTGAAGCGAAACTGGTGTCCTGAGTCAGAAGTTAGCTGAGAAAGTCTTCCCCTTTCGGGTGGTCGTTCGACAGCCCCGGCGGGGGTCCCGCAGGGCGGGATAGCCCATGGCGTCAGCCCTGGGTCCAGAAAGCCCTCTGGTTGGCGGGAGCCCCAGCGGGGCGAAAGAACAGGTGTCGACGCGGGAACTCTCCCTGGTTCTGCCGCCCCTTGCGGGGCTTGGCCGGCGCTTGGGCTTGGTTTCCCAGGGCTTGCGCCCTGGGCTAAGTTCTATCGCCCGCCAGGCGGGCTCCCCGGACCACCCTGCTGCTGCCGCCGTCAGCTTTCACAAATATGTCATGCACCAGCGGCAGGACTCCCACCTTTATGTCGCGCACCAGCTGCAGAGTTTGCGAGCGGCGAGACTTTGCGCCACCTTCCTTTTCACGCACAAACCGGGCGCAGTCAAAAGCTGAATTCGCTTTACACTGCACGGGAGCGGGCCCGCCTCACACATCTCGACAATGAGCTTAAGATTGCGAGTGAGGATCAGGTCCAAGCGATTTGCCGCGAGCAGTCCCGAATATCGGACCGGCTATACTTGTTTCACCCCGAAACCGATGATCTTGGGAAGTGGGATACCTGCGATACCTCGCCGGCCGGCATTCGGAATGGCTCTGTGGTCTTTTCCGGAGTTGTCAAACCGCTGGGCGATTTGGTAGTGTCCTAAAATAACTTGATGCGCGAAAGGAACAAGTGCCGATGCAACCAAAAGCGTACATGGCTGCGGGACTATCGCGTAGGAACCTCCGCCCCGAGCCGTCCAGATGACAGGAGCCACTAAACGTACGAGTTGAGGAGCGACCCAACCTTGCCGAAGGCACTGTTGATGGCGCTTGCCAAGGTGTGCATCCCCGCGGTGGCAGCGAGGGCAACCAAGGCGATAATCAACACATATTCCACCATGCCTTGGCCTTCCTCGTCCCGGTGGAACCGGGCGAGAATGCTCACGAGTGAATTAGCCATAGCCAAACTCCTCAGCTCTTTCATCTCGACACGAGTAGGCGATACCAGCTCTTCGACGTAGCAGCACCCTAATCTGTGTCGCTTGTTCCTCCATCGCATTACATCGGCTGCCTCCATTTAAACCTTTAAGGTTTAATCTCAGAAACTCGACGTCAACAACACACTTTTAGCCCACTATCCACAATTTTCATGGGCAAATGATGCCATATTTCACCAGCCGATTACGGTTCACATGCTTCAAGGGATTTTAGGACACTACCGGCGATTTTGATCCTCGTCCCATGGTCTCCAAGCTGCAGGTTCCGGTACTTGTGATCGAGGGCGAGAAGACGAACGTGCCACTCGATGGCACAGAGGAATGGGCCAAAACTCCTTAGGACGCACGGATGGTCGCGATACCCGATGCAGGTCACGCCGCCTTCGTTGATGAGCCACAGGCTGTCGTGTACGGCATCCGGGTTTTCTTGAATGGTGAATGGCCGAAGATGGCAAGGCGGTTGGTTGATGCGAAGCGCTCGCGGACTCTGCGGGGGAGTTCCCCTCAATAGCCAATCGTCCAGGCAAACGAAATCGGGAAGGCGCACCAACGCCAGCGAGGCCGCGTGGCCACTTCAACGGGTAGGCCGTTACACGGCCAGCTGGGTTCGGGTGTCTGGGAGATGTGGCGACAGCCGTGCCGCTGGCTGGCGCAGAGCGAAGCTCTGCGCTTTAGCAATGTACGCGGCGTTGCAGGCGCTATACTAACACCCATCATGGCCGCTTCAAGGCGGCATTTCCATTCCGGACAACTCCAGTTAATTACCTACTCATCCCATATGAGCATGGACCAATTCCCCTGATTCCGCGCTGTGTTTTCCCAGATCGCAGAGCTTCGCCCTGCGCCAGCCCGCGGGAAATCCGCACGTCCGGTTTGACGAGGGGAGAGGAAGTCGTGCTTCGGCATCGCTTACTCTCCTACTCTACCGCCGCCCGCGGTCAGCAAGCCACTGACCGTGGCTACCCGCTTAATTGCGGTGTTTGTTGCCAAGCTGCCATACGTAGTATTGCAGTTGGTCATATCTGCGCCGAAGTTTTTCGACGACAGTCAGTGTGGCGTTAGTATAGATATAGGATGTCTTCGGCAAATTCTCCCTGAAATATTCTTTTAGCCATGGCGGGGCAACCTTGAACATGAGCCGTTTGCTCAGGTGCCTGTTCTTTAAATTGTTCAGTACGTACTCGGCAGCGAATTCTGCATTTCTGAGATGCTGATCGTTGTCATCAAACCTTCCATTTATCACGTGTTCGAAATCCCGGTAGTGATTTTCAATCCAATACAACTCATCGAAGCCAAGACTATAATAGGCGGCGGCATCCTTTTGGGCCAACTCGTACGCTAAACGTTTATAAGACATTGCAAATCGTCTGCCGATGCCATCCTTCATTTGGATATCGTGCTTCGCCATTTCAACTTGGCTATGCAATGCACCGAAGTTGTTCACAATCTCATTGTACAAGGCTCTGCGTAATTCCTTGCGCCTCAGATGTCGTTGAATGAATGCTTTTATGGGCTCAGCGATGGCAGCAGTGAAGAGCGAACTGATAAGAGCAGTTGCCAAGATTGTTGCCCACCCAATTTGATCTGCCATGTTCTTCGACGCCACTAATCACACAATGCGAATAGCAACTGCTTAAGTGTTTCGACCCGTGCCAGAACCTTCTCGTCCATAGCTTAATTATATCAGCGCTTCAGTGCACGGCGCAGACCGCGGCGTCTTTGAGCTCTGGTCCGGTCCTTTGCATAAGAACAGGCGGCGTCCACACCCCGCCCCGCTTGCTGGAGGACTTCCGCAACCTCAGGCAAGGGAAGCGCGCCCCGCCGCGAGAGGGCTTCGCGGAGAGATTCACCTTCCAGAAACTCCATGGCGATGTAGAGCGTGCCGTCATCGCCCTGGCCTGATTCGCGGGTGGCGCCCCGATGCATCGGGGCGCCCCACCAACACGCGCAACATCTCTGTCACCGCGTCCTATCCATGGCCTGTCCTGGCTTCTTAACGGTCCCGCGAGGCGGGATGTGGGCGCCACCCGCGGTAAGCCGGCTATCCGTCCAGGCGACCTCGGGGCACTGGGCTGAATCCGCCTGGTTAGTTCCGGTAGATCACGCCACCCTTCATGACAAAGCTGACGCGCTGTAGCACGCTGATGTCGTTGAGCGGATCACCTGGAACAGCAATGACGTCGGCCCAATACCCGGGCTTCAGCGCACCAATCCGATCTTGCCAGCCGAGTAACTTCGCGCCGTTGAGCAGGCCGGCTTGCAGCGCGGCCAGCGGCGACATGCCGTACTTCACCATCAACACAAACTCCCGTGCCTGCGTGCCGTGGGGAAAAGGACCAACATCCGATCCCACGGCCATCGGTACACCCGCTGCAATCTGCTTATGAAACTCCTCCACATGAAACCCGAGCATCTGTCGCAGCCGCTCGGCTTGTGCGGGCGACGCCGCATGATCCGCGAAGTACTCGAGGATCGTAAACGTGGGCACGGCGAAAATCTGTTTCTCCCGCATCAATCGCATGGTTTCATCGCTCAACTGATCAGCGTGATCGATCGACACGACGCCCGCCTGTGCCGCATACAGCGTGCCCGGCTCGCCCGTCGCATGAACCGCGACGCGCTTGCCGGTGCGCGCGGCTTCGCGCACCGCAGCCCTTAGTTCGGCCTCGGTGTACTGGTAGGGCGTGGAAAAGTGACCCTCGTGAAGTGAGTCCGGACCAGTTTCGTAGATCTTAATGAAGTCAGCTCCCTCCTTTAGTTGCTGGCGGATCACTGTCACCAGTTCGGCCGCACTATTCGCGTAAGTGGCGTTCGAGAATATGCGCTGTTCGGGGTTGTAGGCGATGGCATCTTCGTGTCCGCCCAGAATGTCCACCGCATTGCCGCTGATTCGCAAGCGTGGTCCGGGAATTGAGCCCTGATCGATCGCATTGCGCACCGCTGTGTCGGCCGAGCCTGCCCCTTCGGTCCCCATGTCCCGCTCTGCCGTAAAGCCCGCCATCAGGTCGTCCCGTGCCGCGAGAACCGCGGAAATCGTGCGCTGCGGCACCGACTCCTGGATGGTCTGCAAATCTTCAGCACCCGGATGCAAAAACAGATGCACGTGAACATCGATCAATCCGGGCAATAGCGTACGATCACCTAAATCGATGACCTCCGCTCCTGCCGGAGGCTTGACCGCCGAACCCACCTCGGCGATTCGTTCCCCTTGCACCAGCACTTCGCCGGGCGTGATTACTTTCCCGCTCTCGATATCCAGCAGCCGGGCGGCACGCAACACCACCGCGTGCCCCGATGTAGGCGGCGGAGATTGAGCCCATACACGGGAGAAAAGAATGCAACATACGAAGAACCCAGACAGCATTGCGGAGATGGAAGGTTTTGTTCTCATAATGCCCACGATAATACCACTAGTGTCCTGTCCCGCGTTATTGTTGACAACGAGCAGCTTGGCACGCACCCCCTCACCCGGCCCGCCCCGGCTGAAGAACACGCCGGCGGCGGTCCGCCCTCTCCCCCAAGGGGGAGAGGGGCAGGGGAGTGAGGGGGTACTGTCAGCAATTAGGTGGGACAGGACACTAGTGAACCAAAAACCCCCTTCCCTGAAACTGGACGAGACGATGGCTTGGTATTCGGAAACCTGCAACCCGATTTCTCCCGGGTGACCGCGCACTGGGAGGAGACCTTGCCGCTCTTGGGGCAGCGCGCGCTACTGCGCGGCGTAATGCGCTGCCCGCTTAGGCTTTGTTTCAATTTGGGTCGGCTCGCTGCCGGGAAGCGGCGTAGGGCAGAGTCCGGCCGTTTCGAACCCTGCGGCAGATGGTTTGAGCAATGACTTCGTGCGCGTTGTCTATGAAGACCATCAGGGAATCCTGTGGGTGGGAACAGATGACGGACTGTTCCGGCTATCCGGGGATCGCATCCTCCGCGTGGACGGGCAGGGCAACATTCCCTCGCTTGCCGTCCACGCGATACGCGAAGACGACACCGGCGGTCTGTGGGTCGGTGGATCAAAACTGGTGGTGATCCATAGAAGGGATTGCAAAGAATACCCGCTCAAGGGTTATCCCAGTGCCAGCCGCGTCAAGTCCATTCTCCAGACTCGTGACCGTATGATTTGGGTGGGAACGGTCTCGGGGCTACAAGAGGATGCGCCTCAATGCAACTGGGGACGCTCGCTTTGAGAGAATTGCGGAGATTACCAGCACGGTGCGGACCTTGCACGAGGACAATGCGGGCACTTTGTGGATCGGCACCATCGGAGGCGGGTTGCTTCGCTATCGCGATGGGCGCTTCTCCCGAGTCAATACCCCCGAAGACCCACCCAGCAACACGGTCCTCGCTCTATACGAGGACAGCGAACGGAACATCTGGGTGGGGCTCCAGACTGGATTATTGCGCCTCAGTCGAACGCCTATGACTACCTTTCCATTGCCGGGCGCACAAAACGCCGATTTTGGGACTGTCTATGCGGACAAAGACGGATCACTCTGGGTGGCCAGCGCAAATCTATATCGTATTAATCCGCGTCGTAGCGCCTCCGAATTGATTCCGCCACTCGGCCCCGGAATTCGAGTTCGCGATGTCCTTCGCGACCACACGGGAAGCCTTTGGGTGGGCACGGAAGGTCACGGAGTCTTCGTTTCAAAAGGGGGAACCCAAGTTCACTACACGACCCGCAATGGCCTTACGAACGATTTCATTCGTGCCTTCCTGGAGAGCCGCGACGGCAGCGTTTGGATCGGGACCGACGAGGGGCTCAACCGCTGGCACGATGGCGTATTGACGAACTATCGTATGTCGCAGGGCCTCTCTTATTTCAGCATTCGCGCTTTATTGGAAGATACGCAGGGCGACATCTGGATTGGAACCGAGCAGGGTGTAAGCCACTGGCAGGATGGGAAATTTGTCGAGGATGCGGTTACGGAGCGGCTCCGGTCCGAGAAGGTTTGGACCATGCACCAGGATCGCGATGGCGGGCTGTGGTTTGGAACTCGCGGGGGCGGCTTGTTTCGGTGGCGCGCGGGGAAACTGTCCGCCTTCACCAGCGCACAGGGGTTGGCGAGCAACAGCATCTATCAGATTCTGGAGGACCAGCGAGGGACCTTCTGGATGAGTGGTCCGAATGGAATCGTGTCCGTTGCCCGCGCGGATTTAGACAAGCTGGCCGAAGTAGCCGAATTTCGCCCGGCAGTGACTCTGTACGGACTCTCGGACGGTGTGGAAGCGACCCAGATGCACGGCGGGGTGGCGCCCGCTGGTTGCCTTACCCCCAGCGGTGAACTGTGGTTCCCCAGCAATCGTGGACCGGTGCGCATTTTGCCAGACCAGACGAGACCGGGTGTTTTGCCTCGGGTAGTGATCGAACAAGTGCTGGTTGACGGCCGCGAGGTGCGGAATTCCGGACATCTGGTGGTGCCACCGGGGGAAGGGAAGCTCGAGATCAACTACAGCGCCATCCGCTTGCGATCCCAGGAACGCATCCGTTTCCGCTATAAGTTGGAAGGGTTTGATCGCGACTGGACGGAAGCGCTAAGTACTCGGGCCGCTTACTATACGAGTTTGCCGCCGGGACAGTATCAATTTCGGGTCCAGGCGTTTGAGATGAACATGCCGGAAAAGGCAACGGAGGCGTCCTTGCCCGTTGAATGGCGCCCCCATCTGTACCGCACCGCATGGTTCCTGGCGCTATGCGCGCTGTTGATGGTTGGCGGCATCTTCCTCGTCCACCAGCTTCGGTTGCGGCAGGTACACGCCCGGTTCGAAGCTGTGCTAGAAGAACGAAATCGTATCGCGCGTGAAATGCACGATACAATCATCCAGGGCTGCGCGGGCGCCTCGGCATTGCTCGAGGCTGTGGTAGTGCTGGAGCCAGAATCGAAGGGGCCGCGAAAAGATCTGCTGGACTCCGCGCGCCAACAGATTCGCGTCACTGTCGATGAGGCGCGGCAGGCAGTCTGGAACCTCCGCCAAAAGGGAACTGCTTCGCCCGAGATAACTCAATTGCTGGGGAACATGGCCCAGCAAGTTGGCCACATGTCTCGCGTACCGGTGCGATTTGAGGCTTCAGGCAAGCCCTTGCCGCTCGACCGGACGGTGGAGTATGTACTGTTGATGGTGGCACGGGAGGCCGTCTCCAATGCCGTGCATCACGCCCAACCTGAGGAAGTGCGCATCAAGGTCAATTTTGACAAGGACAAAATGCGAATGCAGGTGGTGGACAATGGCAGAGGATTTAACCTGGACGAGGCCCTCGCGAGCCAGAGCTCCCACTTCGGGCTGGTCGGGATGCGCGAACGAATCGAGCACTTGGGGGGCCGCTTCGAGATTGAAAGTGCGCCGGGAAGCGGGACGCGCCTCTGTGTGGATGTGCCAGTGCGTCCTTCCGTCTCCTAATTCAAGGGCAGATGATATCCATGAACCCCGAACAAAGAACCCGCATCCTGGTGGTGGATGACCATCCGCTCCTGCGTTTGGGGGTCGCCGCAATCATCGACGCTCAATCGGACATGCGCGTCATCGCGCAAGCCGGGTCGGGTGAGGAGGCGGTACGGCTCTTCCGGAAGCACCGTCCCGATATCACGATGATGGACCTTCGCCTGCCAGGGATGAGTGGCCTGGAAGCACTGCGCGCCATCCGCCAGGAGGATCCTCGCGCCAAGTGCCTGGTTCTCACCACCTACGAAGGGGATGAAGACATACATCAGGCCCTCGCCGCCGGCGCGCTTGGCTACATCATCAAAGGAATGTCGCACGAAACGCTCGTCGACGCATTGCGCCGGGTGCGTTCCGGATCTCTGTTTCTCCCGCCACCGGTGATGCGCAGTTTGGCGGATCGTACCCCAAACTTGGATCTGAGCCCGCGCGAGCGCGAAGTGCTTTCCCTGATGGTGCGGGGAGAGAGCAACAAAGAGATTGCCAACGAGCTCGGGATCACAGAGGCGACGGTGAAGTGCCATGTGAGCGTAATCCTGCAGCGGTTGAGCGTCAATGACCGTACCCAAGCAGTGATAGCAGCTCTCCAGCGCGGCCTAGAGCATCTCTAAGTCAGCCATTTCCCGCCGCCTCGAAATACGACCTTAGTCGGATGGCAAAGCTGCCCGCCACGTATAAAGTCATAGGCGCCTGCGGCGAAACATCGCAAAAAGATTTGCGATTCTGAGTTGGCAGGCCTGGGCCGGTCGCCGCTGCTTACGGTCCAGCGAGCTTAATGGCGGGCGACCCTTGGAGTGCTGTCGTAGGGCCAATCCCGCCATGCGGGATTGGCCAGGGCCGGGGCAAGCCCCGGCCCTGCACGATCGGCAATTTGAAAGCCGTCCCGCAAGGCGGGACCGCACTCCAAGGCGCTTCGCGCCAGCAGCATTTTCCGAGCGCAGTCTCGGAAAATACTTAGTACCTTGGTCGTGGGATTCTGCCTGTTCCTGGCAGGATACTTTGAGCCACCATTGTTTGGCCCTTTGTTTATGCGGCTCAGGACGATATTTTGAAATCGTCCAACTTCCTTGTTTGGTTCCGGCTATGCCGGGTTAGGATTTTGGTGATGAGAGACAACCTTGGAGTCCGTTTGACGTTCGCGCTTCTGGCTGGCATCGGCGTCCTGTTCGCCACTCCCTTCAGAGGACTGTGCCAGAATGCAGATTCATCCCTATTTATCGACGTAAGCCAACCTCCCGCTCCACCAGAACCTCTCCCCTTTGCAATCGGTGGACGAGCACCTGACGGACACGTGCTTTCGGCGAACAGCCGCTATTTAATCAAGGACGGAACTCCGTGGTTTCCCGTGATGGGGGAGTTCCATTTTTCGCGCTACCCAGAAAGTGGTTGGGAAGAAGAAATCTTGAAAATGAAAGCCGGGGGTGTGCAGATTGTTTCTACCTACGTCATCTGGATACACCATGAAGAGACGGAAGGTCAGTTTGATTGGACGGCTCGACGCAACCTCCGTCGGTTTGTCGAATTCTGTGCGAAGCACGGAGTGTACGTCTGGATCCGGATCGGACCGTGGGCTCACGGTGAGGTGCGCAATGGCGGCCTTCCCGATTGGCTGATTCAGAAATGCCCCACGCGCCAAAATGATCCGGTTTATCTTCGCTATGTTCGTCGTTTCTATGAACAAATCGGCCAGCAAACGAAGGGATTGTTCTGGAAAGATGGTGGCCCCATTATCGGTGTTCAGATCGAGAACGAATATCACGAGCGTGGACCAGGCAAAGGGCCCGAGCACATGCTGACTCTGCTCCAGATAGCGCGCCAAGCAGGCCTCGACGCACCCTTTTATACCGCCACCGCCTGGGATGCCGCAGAAGTTCCGCCGCAGCAATTCCTGCCGGTGTTCGGGGGATATGCAGACGCCTTTTGGAGCCGAACTGTGCAGGAACTGCCACCTAACGCGAACTACTTCTTCACCCCCATCCGGTGCGACGAAAATGTGGGCGACGATCTGCGTTCAAAACGCCCGGATATTGACGCCCGTTTCGCTTCCTATCCTTTCCTGACGGCGGAGATGGGTGGTGGCATGGAGCTGTCTTATCACCGGCGGCCTCTGATCAGCGCAGATGACGTGGCCGCCATGATCCTGGTGAAATTGGGCTCGGGCGTAACGTTGTACGGCTACTACATGTTTCATGGAGGAACGAATCCGGACGGCAAGCGCACAACTTTGCAGGAATCCCAGGCAACGGGTTACCCCAACGATCTCCCGGTGAAATCGTATGACTACCAGGCTCCCCTCGGTGAATTTGGCCAGATGAATCCTTCGTTTCGAGACCTGAAGACGCTTCACCTGTTCCTTGATGATTTCGGTTCCAGTTTGGCCACTATGACTCCGTATTTTCCGGACCGCATGCCTGCCAGCAAAAGCGATACCGCGACGCCTCGGGTGGCAGCGCGGTTCCAGAAGGATCACGGCTTCGTCTTCATCAATAACTACCAGCGGAACTATCCGCTTGGCGCACGAAAAAATTTCCAGCTTCGCTTGAAAACAATGGCAGGCGAAATGAAAGTGCCGCGGCGCCCGACGGAGATTCCCAGCGGGGCCTATGTCATGTGGCCGGTGAATCTCAATCTGGGTGGAACCGTGCTCGAGTATTCCACCGCGCAACTCCTGTGCCGATTGGGAGAACTCAATACTTATGTGTTCTTCGCCTGGCCGGGGTTGCCTGCGGAGTTTGCCTTCGATTCCGCTGTGGATGAAATCATCGAAGCTCCCCAAGCCAGAATCGAGCGTGAAAATGGTCACGTCTTTGTCGATCGAGTCGAGCCAGGAAAGCAGACCGCCATACGCATCCGAAAGCCCGGGGGCCAGGAAATCCAGATCGTCCTACTCTCCAGAGGAATGGCCCGCGATGCGTGGAAGGCCAATCTGGCTGGCGGCGAGCGATTGTTGCTTTCTGCCGCTGACCTCTATTTCACTTACCACGCCGTACATCTCAGCAGCGTCGACCCCAGTCAGTTAAAGTTCGAGATTCTCCCGAAGCCCGATGTCACGCCGCCGGGATTCACCGCCTCCGGTCCTGATGGTCTCTTTGAGCAATACCAGACCCACGTGAGGCAAGAAAAGATTAAAGCGCTGGTCGAAAAACTCCGGGATGCGGACGTCCGCCCACCGGTTCGTATGGGCAAGGAAGTGGCCGAGGCGCCGGAGGCCGAGGCATTTCAGGGCGCCGCCGAGTGGAGCATCGAGGTTCCAACGATCACCTCTCCCGCAGTGCGAAATATTTTTCTGCGAATCACCTACATTGGTGACGTCGCCCGCGTCTATGCCGATGGCAAGCTGGTGGCCGACGACTTCTATAAAGGAACACCCTGGCAGGTTGCGTTGCGCCAGCTTTCGGCCCAAGTGACCGACCCGACCCTGAAATTACAAATCCTCCCGATCAGGAAGGACGCGCCGATTTACTTGCCTGCCAGAAGCCACATCTCTTTCCCTCCCTCTGGCCAAGTTGTTGAATTGAAAGAAGTTGAAGTAGTCCCGGAATACCAGGCCGTGGCCCACTTGGGCAGATGAGGGAGCCTCCAAGCGGGGAAACTCCTGCCACCCGGGCAGCCGGATAACAATCTCTTGCGAACACGAACGGCCTCCCTCCGCCCACAAAATCTAGCGTCCGACACAAACCATTCGTGCTTGGCCCGCCCCCGGCTAAAGTGCTAGTATTGCCTCCACTGTTATGACCGGTCGCAATCTTGAGGTCGCCTACAACTGGAAAACTGCCGAGTACCTGAAACGGCCGCCACCCTTTCCCGAAACTCCGGAGGGACAAAAAGAGTTTCTGGAGGAAGTAAATCGTGTTGTGCAAGAGACGCCGGGCGGGCTCGGCAAGGGCGTCTTCTGGTGGGAGCCTGCGGTGAGCGGGCCGCTTGTTTCGCGAAGCTTTTTCGATGACGACGGCAATGCGCTGCCGGTAATTAAGGTTTTCGATAAGTTTACGAGGCATTAGCGCTGGATGTACAAAGCTGTTCGTGGTCGCTGAGTCGGTTCTCGGTTTTAGAATTCATAATTCAAAATGTTTCCCACCCCCGTTGTTTCAGCAGGCAGTAGGCAGTGAAGGCTGTGGCACTCAAACCGCAGGAAGGCTGAAAGCTGATAGCTGAGAGCTGAAAGACACAAAGAAAACGCGCTTTCTTCTCAGTTCGGTGCGCCTCTGCGCTACTATTCCCAAACCTCTTGTCGGCGCGCGAAGATTTCTTCTCGGACCAATAACGCCTCCGTGTCCTCCGTGGCCAGGAAAGACTCAACACAGAGGTCACTGAGATCCTCCGTGGTCTCTGTGGTGAGGCTTTGAAGGGGTCGGAGAACACGGAGAAGCCCGTTTTGGTTGCGGCCGCAGGCCGCGCTGTGTCTCTGTGGTGAGTCTGTATGGGCTTCCATCGAGTTGCTTTCCTGTTAGAAAGACCGGATAATCTGTGCGGTCCGACCCAAGACAACCAAATTCAAGAGGAGGAGCGCCATGTCTCGAAACAGCGAAGCAAGCGCAGGGAACGCTTACAAGAGGTTATTGCAAAGGATAATGCTTTTTCTAGCCGTACTGGTTATTGCCCGCTTCGTGTTGGAAGTTACCGGTACGCCCGCGGCAGTGACTCGCTACCTTTCGAGCACCGCCGGACTGGTTCTCGCGTGCATATACCTTGCCGCTATAGCGCCATTGAAAAGAGGAATGCTGAAGTTCTCCCAACTCTTTCTGCCCGCCTTGCTGTTGTCCGCCTGGACGGTAGGCTGGGTGATTCTGGCCACCTTGGTCTCCGGCGCGTTTCGCCTGGAGCGGAGCCATTTTGCGGGACGCGCGGATTACGGGAGCTGGGGGCACCTGGGCTATCACATCTTTGAGCACCTGGTGGAGATTGGTGTTCTCTTCGTTGTGGTGCTCGTCCTCATGGCTTTGGTTCACCTCCTGTGGCGCTGGCCACTGACGGTTGGGCCAGGAGCGATCTTAGGCGCGGTGGTAATTATCCGTTACTGGTTAGAGGCGATGGGAATGCCCTGGTCGAGCACTGCCGCTTGGAGCTCCACGGTGGGGATTCTGATTGCCGGTTTCTATTTGGGGGGCGTTGGACCCCGCCTGGGGCTAGCCGGGGCCCGGCAGCTTCTCGTCCCGGCGCTGGTGCTTGGTTGGACATGGAGGCTGTGGGTCTTCATCGCTACGGTGGTGAGCGCCCTCCTGCCCTTTTATAAGACCCACTTCTTCGATCCCTCCAGGGGCAACGTGCCGGTGCGACTGCTGGGATCCTTGAGCGGTACCGTAGTGGAAGGCTTTATTGCGGGGTTAATCGTCTGGGGAATTGCAGCCTGGATCGCTTCTGCCACTCGTGAAGCTACAGATTAGCTTCGATATCCAAATAGAGATTCTGGCTAGAAATTAAATGGGAGCATGAAATGGCAGACACGTCCGGCAGTGCTACGGCCCTCTCTCCGTGGTGGCGACACTCGGCGATACTCGTCATGATCGGTGGTTTCTCGGTTCTATCGTTCGTGACCGTCTTGACCTACACGAACGCCCCGCCCATCCCGGAGAAGGCCGTGGATGCGGCGGGAGATGTGGTGTTCACAGGGGCCGACATCCAAAAGGGCCAGGAGGTTTTCTTCAAGTACGGCCTCATGGAGCACGGGAGCCTTTGGGGCCACGGGGCTTACCTGGGTCCGGACTACAGCGCCGAGTACCTGCACAGACTCAGCGAGGTGACTCGGGATACGATCTCGGTAGAGAAGTACGGCAGACCCTTCGCACAGCTTTCGCCGGATGAGCAAAGCGCCGCATCGGCGCAGGTGAGGAGGGTGCTCAAAGAGAACCGGTACGAACCGGCCTCGCGGACGCTCCTCCTCACACCTGGGGAGGTGGCGGCATCCCGCAGCCAGACTGCCGAATGGAGCGAGTACTTCGCCAAGAAAGGCGGCGCCCCTGGCCTGCCTCCCAGCTATATCAAAAACCCTATGGAGCTCAAGGCGCTGAGCGCCTTTTTCGCGTGGGCCGCCTGGGCAGCATCGGCGAACCGGCCGGGTAAAGATTACTCTTACACGAACAACTGGCCTTATGAGCCCATAGTGGGCAACAGGCCCTCCGCTGAGGCTTATGTCTGGAGCGCCTTGAGTCTCATCACGCTCTTGGGGGGTCTGGGCCTCATCCTCTTCCTGGTCGGCAAGTTCGACTATCTGGGCTGGAAGGGTGATGGCGCTGTTGCCCATATCGCCCACTCCGCTCCCACGCCTCTGACACTGACGCCCAGCCAATGGGCCACTGGGTGGTTCTTCGCCGTCGTGGCGCTCCTATTCTTGGCGCAAGCGTTCTTGGGAGGCGTGCTTGCCCACTATCGCGTGGAGCCAGGGGGCTTTTACGGCTTCGACATCGCTCGGTTCCTGCCCTTCACTCTGGCACGCACCTGGCACCTCCAACTCGCCATCTTTTGGATCGCCATGGCTTGGGTCGGCGGCGGCCTATTCCTGGCCCCCTGGGTGGGTGGCGCGGAGCCCAGCGGCCAGAGAACTGGCGTCTTTGTTCTCCTCGGTGCGCTGCTGGCGGTGGCCGTCGGCAGCTTTGTGGGGGAGTACCTGGGCATCAACGACAAGCTGGGGCAGCTCTGGTTCTGGCTTGGGCACCAGGGTTCCGAGTACCTGGAGCTCGGGCGCTTCTGGCAGCTCCTGCTGGCGGCTGGCCTCCTCCTCTGGCTTTTCCTGATGTTCCGGGCCTTGAAGCCCGCCATCAAGAGTCCTGGCAAGCGTGAGCTATCCTCACTGTTTCTCTACGCAGCCGTGGCCATTCCCGTCTTTTATCTACCCGCCCTCTTCTACGGCCCCCACAGCAACTTCGCGGTGATCGACAACTGGCGTTTCTGGATCATCCATCTCTGGGTAGAAGGATTCTTCGAGCTCTTCGCCACGGTCCTCGTAGCCATCATGTTCCACCAGATGGGCGTGGTCAGCACCAAGACCGCCACGCGCCTGATCTACCTCGATGCCATCCTCTATCTCAGCGGTGGGATCATTGGCACAGGCCACCACTGGTATTTCACCGGACAGGGGACGCTCAACATGGGCCTGGCGGCGTGCTTCTCCGCCATGGAAGTTGTGCCCTTGACGCTTCTCACCCTGGACGCCTGGGACTTCATCAAGCTGAAGAACCAGCAGTGCTCCACCTGCGGCCGCGAACTCGCCACCCGCCAGAAGTGGGCCATCTACTTCCTCATGGCGGTGGGTGTTTGGAACTTCGTCGGCGCAGGGATCTTCGGCTTTCTCATCAATCTTCCCATCGTGTCCTACTTCGAAGTTGGCACCACGCTCACCCCCAATCACGGACACGCCGCCCTGTTTGGTGTCTTCGGGATGCTGGCCCTAGCGGTTCTCGTCTTTTGCTTAAGGGCTATGCAGTCCGACGCCGTCTGGAAGGAAACGGAGAAGTTCATCCGAGTGGGCTTCTGGGGCGTTAACGTGGGCCTCGCCCTCATGGTCCTTCTCGACCTGTTTCCCGGTGGCGTTCTTCAGCTTTGGGACTCCGTCGCCCATGGGTACTGGCACGCGCGCCGCCTGACCTTCCTAATGGGCGGCCTCTACCACAAGCTGGAGTGGGTGCGTATGGCGGGGGACATGATCTTCATCCTCGCTGGCGCCGTACCCATCGCGCTCGGCGTGCTGCGCAGTGTGTGGAAGAGGGACTTGGTTCCGCCGGCATAGCGGGTTCACGATCTTGGTTGCACGCTCATCTTTTCATTGCCGATCGCTGATTGTCGATTGAAAAACATGTTGTTCAAGCTGCGCTGGGCCATACCCGAGCAAGGCTTTGGGGAGCAGACTTTCCGCTATGTCGGAGCGCGGGGATTATTTCAGCTTTGCGTATTCCGCCTTGGCTTCCTTCAGGATGGGGGTGTCGGGGTCGGCGTCTTTCCAGAGTGCGAGAAAATCCTGATACGCGGCACGGGCTTTGGCCGTGTCGCCCTGCAGGGCGTAAGCACGCGCCAGTCCCAGCCGGGCCAGCGCGCCCCAGGGAAAGTTCACCACCAGACCTCGGTGGTCGATGAATTTCTGAAATTCCGCTGCCGCTCGGTTGCCGTCGTGGAGCATGAGATAGGCTTCCCCGCGCACATAAGCGGGACACATTGAAATCGCGAGAGTCGTTAGTATGCTAAGCTCGACCGTGCTCGCGGCCTTCAATAGCTCGATTGCCCGGTTCGGGTCTTTGCGTTCCAGGGCGACCCCCGCCCGGATGGTGGGCAGCCAATACCTCTGCACCAGCGTGTCCAGCGGGAAGGTCTTGTCGAGTTCGGCCGCCAGCCTCTCCGCCCCTGCTGTATCGCCTGCCCGCGCCAGGGCCAGCGCCGCAATCGCCCGCACATCGCGGTTGGGGGCCAGCTTCACTGCCGCATGGGCCTCGGCACGCGCCTGCTCCCGGTTTCCCGCTTCCGCCTCGCGCAGCGCTGCCGCTGCCTGGTACCCTGCCGCAGTTTCTTTGGCGTCGTTGTGCTGGGCTGAATCCATCGCCCGCCCGGTCAGCTCGTGCGCGTCCTTCAGCTTGCCGTACCAACCTTCCGTGTCCGCCTGCGTGGCCAGCAACGGGTCTTCAAAGCCCGGCTTTCCCATGGCGGCTGAGACTAATTGCGCCATCTGCGCCGCATCACCCTTCAGAAACGCCAACCAGTACCGGCACTGGAGCAGGCCCTCGTTCTCCAGCTTGCGCTCCTCCGCCTGCTTGTACACCGCCTCCGCTTCATCTGGCCGGTTGAGGGCCGTGTAAGCGAAGAAGAGGTTGACATAGTTGTACACATTACTTGGCTCCAGGCGCAGCGCCTCTCGATATTCCTCCAATGCCTTTTCCCAGTTTCCCAGCTCGGCGGAAATAAATCCCAGCGCCCTGTAAGGCAACGCGTCTCTTGGGTAGATCTGCTGCCACAGCTCGAAGGTCTGCGCCGCCTTCTCCAGCTCTCCCGTCGCGCTAAAGTAGTAGGTCCCCTCGATGGTGAACCGCTCCCGTTCGCTCACTTTCTCCCGCAGGTCGTAAGCCTTGCGTGCACTTTCGGCTCCCCGCCCCACCTCGTTGAGGTTCCAGTAGACACCCGACATCCAGGAGTAGGCCACGGCAAAATTCGGGTCAAGGTCCACCGCCCGTTTGAAGAAGGGCAGAGCGGCTGCGACCCCTTTCGCATAGGTCGTCTTTACTCCCAGGCTGTAGGCTTTCAGCGCCTCTAGCGACGGCGTGGTCGCTTCCTCCACCGGCGTGGCATATTTCTGCACCGAGCTGAGCGACTCGCCCAGCTCGCTCCGCAAGCTGACCGTAGCGGCGTCCAGAGCCTTGAGCACCGCTTCCTTGCCCGCCGCCTGCTCCTGCGCTTCCGCCAGCACGTCCCCCGTGTTGCAGTTCACTGCCTTCAGGCCAATCACGTACTGGCTGCCCAGCCCCGCAATCGAGCCGGTCAGCATGGCCTTGCTGCCCGTGCGCAGGCAGACCTCGTGTGTGACCTCCGGCGTCAGCCGGTCACCGGCGGGACGGCCCATCAGCTTTAATGTCTCGTTCACCCTGCGCTCGGAAACCAGGGCGAGAAAGGGCGATTGCTCAAGCTGCACCGAGAGTCCCTGCTTCAGCGTGTCATCGAATACCGCATCCCCCGTCTTGTTGTCGAAATCGGAGAGGACGATGGTGTCCTTGTCGGTCAGGCGGGCCATGGCCTGGCGCGAGCGGAAGTAGAGCGTTCCCCCGATGGCAGCAACGACAAGGATCAGGGCAGCGGGAACAAGAACCCTCCAGAGTTTCCTGCCCGCTACAGGAACTTGGGTCGCTCTCACCTCGCTCGGTGTCGAAGGCCGCCCGGATTCCGTATCGCGCTTCAGGCGCTTCAAGTCGGTGCGAATGTCGGACGCCACTTGGTAGCGCAAGTCGCGGTCTTTCTCTAGCGTCTTGTTGATGATTTCTTCCAGCTTGGGTGAAAGTTCAGGGTTCAGCCGCACCGGTGGGGTCGGGGCCTGGGTGAGGATGGCTGTGAAAACCATCGCGGAAGTGTTGCCCGTGAAAGGCTGCCTGCCCGTCGCCATTTCGTACAGCACTGCGCCGAAGCTGAAGAGGTCGGTGCGGGCGTCGAGTTCTTCGCCTCGCGCCTGCTCCGGCGACATGTAGGCGACCGTTCCCATCACCTCGCCGGGGCTGGTCAATTGCTCCTCCGCGGTTCCGGCAGTCGCGGTCGGCATCTCTTGCAGGGTTTCTTTCCCCAGCCCCCAGCCCCTAGCACCCAGCCCCCGTTTTTCCGGCGCCAGCTTGGCCAAACCAAAGTCCAGAATCTTGGCCTGGGCCATCCCGCCTCGCGGGGTCACGAAAATGTTCGCTGGCTTGATGTCCCGATGGACGATGCCCTTCGAGTGGGCAGTGTCCAGCGCATCGGCAATCTGGATGGCCAGCTCGAGCAGTTCGTCTGTGGGTAGGGGCACGGTGCGCCGTGCCCCTACGGCGATCCGCTGCTTCAGCGTCTGCCCTTCCAGGAATTGCATTACGATGAACGGCTGGCCTTCGTGTTCGCCGATGTCGTGGATCGTGCAGATGTTGGGGTGGTCGAGGGCAGAAGCAGCGCGCGCCTCGCGCTTGAGCCTCTCCAGGGCCTCATGATCCTTTGCCAATTCCTCGGGCAGAAACTTGAGCGCCACGAAGCGGCCGAGCTTGGTGTCTTTGGCCTTGTAGACCACGCCCATGCCACCGCCGCCCAGCTTCGAGAGGATGCGATAGTGGGAAACGGTCTTGCCAATCATGCGAGGAACCAGCCGTGGGGTACCATCTTAGGCGGCGTTTGCAGCTAAGTCAACGCGATAGGACTATCCGGGACAGTTCAAGTAGCGGAAGGCGCTGAGCCGGCTCTTGCGTCGCCTTGATAGAGCGTCTCCGAATTATTGGAAGTAATTGACAAGGTGCCACCGCGCCCCCTAAAATCACTCCCGTAATCGAGGTTCACTTCAAGGCAAGGTCTGGAGGAAGTGAGCGCCGCCCGGTTCTCGGGTTACCTGCCATGCCTCCTGCTAAAACCGTAGGGAAAGTAGGGATTGTCGAGAGCGATCTCGAGGAGTGCTCCAAGATCGCTTCCGCGCTTAGGCGGGCTGACTTTGAAGTGCTGGAAGCCAACGACTACGACGGGGCGTACGAGATGCTCCGCGAACGCCAACCGGACGTTCTCCTGCTCGAACTCAAATCCTCCCCGCAAGGTATTCGAGAGTGCGTCGAACTTCTCGAGGAACTGGAAGAGAGCGAACTCGATACGGTGGTCATCATCCTCAGCGCAGACAGCACGAAATCTACAGCGCTGCGGGTGATGCACGCCGGCGCTTATGACTACTTCCAGAAGCCCGCCGATCCTGACGTGCTGCGCATCATCATCCTCCGCGCCATCGAGAAGCTCCAAATCGAGCGGGAGCACCAGATTCTACGGGAAGAGCTGCGCCGCAAGGACTCGCTCGGCGACTTGCTGGGTTCGACTGAGGCCATGAAAGGTTTGTTCGACACCATCCGGCGGGTGGCGCGCACCTCAACGACCGTGGTGATTCGCGGAGAAAGCGGCTCCGGCAAGGAGCTGGTGGCACGCGCTATCCACCAAGCCAGCCAGCGGCGCGACCGGCCGTTCGTCAGCGTCAACTCCGCCGCCCTCCCGGAAACCCTGATGGAGGCCGAGCTTTTCGGGTATGAGAAAGGGGCCTTCACCGGCGCCGTTACCACTAAAGAGGGGCGGATCGAGCTGGCACACCGCGGCACACTCTTCCTGGATGAGATCGGGACACTAAGCCTACCGCTTCAGAGCAAGCTCCTTCGGGTCCTCGACGAACACGCCTTGACGCGCCTGGGGGGAAAGAAATCCATCAAGGTGGACTTCCGGCTGCTCAGCGCTACCAACGAGGACCTCGAGAAGGCGGTCCGCGAGCGCCGCTTCCGCGAAGACCTTTACTACCGCATCCACGTTATGCCGCTTTTTGTGCCTCCTCTCAGGGAGCGCGTGGATGACATCCCCCTGCTCGTCGAGTACTTCATCAAAGTTTACTGCGCGGCGAACCATTGGCCCCCAAAGCGAGTGGCCGACGAGGTGATGGAGGCCATGAAACGCTACCCCTGGCCGGGAAACGTTCGCGAGCTCGAGAACCTCGTGCAGCGCATGGTGGTCATGACGGATGAAGATATCATCCCGCTGAAACAATTGCCTCGCGACATCCGCGAAGCTGCCCCTCAGCCGTCAGCCGATGGGTTTCGCCTCCCCGACTCCGGCATCCGGCTGGATGAAGAGGTGAAAGCCTTCGAAAGGCGTTGGGTTGAGACGGCGCTCAAGGAAGCCAAGGGGGTCAAAGTGGAGGCCGCTCGCCTGCTTGGGCTCAACAAAGACAAGATGAAGTACCTTTGCCGGAAACACGGGATCTAAGGGGAATAAATACCCTAGGGGTAGGAATTACCCCTCTGCTTTTTCCTCGCACCACAATTTACTTCCGTAGCGGTTACAAACACACGCCGCAACTTATTGAAACCACGGGGCACGAGCCGCGGCCTAGAAAAATTTTCAGATTGGTGCGCAACGTGCTCTTTCGAAGAACGAAAAGGCGCAAGCGAACGAAGCCAGCTGTCCAGATCGAGGATCAAGCATGCGGGAAAAGAAGAAGCAAATGAAAGCAGCGCCCAGGAAGGATCTCAAGAAGAACCTTCAGGGAGCCAGGGAGGTTGGCGAAAGAAAGCTGATGGTGACGCGTCCCGGGACTTCGTGAGGCCTGGGTACTGCTAGCCGTGCGACCGCAAGTTGAGAAGTTCTTTATCGATGACCGCCACGGCGGTGTGGCGTAACACAAATCAAAAGAAGGGAGAATAAAACCATGGCAGAGAAGAAGGTAAAAGCTGCCCCCAAGAAAAGCTTGAAGGGCAGCAAGAAGCTGGGCGAAACAAAGCTGATGATACATCCCCCGACCAAATAGGCCTGGATACTGCCGCCCGGGCGCGAGAGACCTGCTCTTGCGCCCAGCGGTGGTCTGTTATGCTGTCGCATTGCGCCGGGGGGCAATCACCAGATGAGGCTGCGTACCCCTCGCCACCCCGCGCGTAGCGCCCGTATGGCCACCGGATAGCGCTTCCCATAGATCCGCGCCGTTCCGGTCATTCCTTCCTTTAGCCCGCCGTTAGGATTGGGGAATTCCATTACAACCTCGAAAAAGTTGGTCAGTTCCTGACCCTTGCGTTCAACCTTGTTGGGCTCTGCCAGGGGGCGTTCGGAAGAGGCGGCCGGCATGATCTGGCGAATCGTTCCCGAAAAGGTCTGGAAGGGATAGCTTCGGAGCTTTAGCCCGACCGCCGCACCCTGGTGCACATCCTCAAGTTCCCAGTCCCGCACCAGCACTCGCGCGCGCATAGCCTGGCGGTCCACAAGAAGAGCCAACGGCTCCCCTTCAGTCAAGTATTCGCCCACCCGCTGCTCGATTTGTGGGGTGGCGATTACCCCCGTGAAAGGGGCCCGCAAAACCAACTGCTCGCGCTTCCGGTCAGCCTCTGCCTTTTCGGCTCCCAGACGCCGGATTTCCTGGAGGTATCGCTCGCTGGCGCCGAAATCGGAGCGGGCCAAGGCTGCCCGGTGGGAGCTCTCGGCTAAGTTCAACTGACTGGCAACCATCTCGACTTGGGCTTCAATCTCCGGGTTGTGCAGGACGGCCAGCACTGAGCCGGCGGGGACGGTTTCACCTTCCCGGACGGCTACCGTGCGGACCAAACCCGCGACCGGGGTCTTCACCTCCAGCCTCCTCTGAGGTTCCAGCAAAAAATCCGATGTGGTCTTAACCGCCGTGGGCGGAAGGAAGAGTACGAGAAGAGCTGCGGCCCCTGCCACTGGTTGCCACCAAGTCATCCTCCATGCCATGAACTCCTCCTTGAGTTTTCGCAAGTGAGCCCGCACCGCAGTCTGCCATTGCCCGAGCCGCCTGCGGAATGCGAAGCACAGCACTCCAACGGTTGCCAGGTGCCCCCAGGCGCCCAGCCAGCCTGTAAAGGCGTTGTCCACAAATCCCAACAATAAGAAGAGGACCAGCAGGGAGTAAAGCCCCGCCGAGAAGCCGTACGCCAGAAAAATCCGCTGCTCCCTGCGGCTGGCCGGGGGCAGTTCGACTGCCTGACGAAGTACGCTGCGTTTTAACCAAGCCACAGAATATGCAAACGATTGCTCACGAAGGTTATCAACCTGGAGGTGCTGGCTCAGCACATAGTAGCCGTCAATCTTGAGCAGCGGGTTCAGTTGGAAAAAGCCGATCACACCACTCATCAGAGCGAACTTGTACGTCAGGTCGCCGGCCAGGGAGCCCGGCGGCGACAAGGCCCAAAAGAAGAGCGCAAAACAGCACTGGAGCAGGGTGACCCATATCCCTGCAATGATTGTCCAAATGCGCTGCGAAGTCTTGGCGAAAATGTGCATGTCGGTGCAATCGGTGTAAAAGGACGGAGAGAAATACAAAAGCATGAAGCCCATGTGGTGCACTTCGCCGCCGAAGTGCTTGCAGGCCAGGCCGTGAGCGAACTCGTGAGGTCCGACGATGATAAACAACATCACCCACATAACCAGGAGGTCATAGCCGCTCTTATGTCCAGGACCGTAGATCGCCAGGGCTTCCTGGCTGACGCGCGTGAAGTCGTGGGCCACGATCACCCCAGCCAGGGCGAAGAGGCCGAGCGAGAAGAGGACAAACTGCTTCGTGAACATCCAGCCCAAGTACTTGTCCAGGCGTTCCAGCACCCGGTCGGGATCAAAGGCCGAAAAGTAGATATAAAGCAGGCTGGCGTGGTTCACGCGCTCACGACGCTCGTCGCGGATCTTTTCCAGGATGCAGAGATTTTTTTCCGCAGCTCCGCGCTCCCAGAAGTTGGGATCCACGCCGTCCAGGTACGCGATCACGTCCTGTTCGCTGAGATTCTGGTCCGAGTAGCGTTCGTTGAGCGCCTGCGCAACTTCGGCCGGAGTACGAGCGCCATCGCAAAGCGAGAGCAGTTCCCAATCCAGCTCGCCCAGGCGATTGAAGGAGTCCGTCTCAGGGACTTTGACCACGAAGCTGGTTTCCCCGGCAAACGTCTGCTTGCCGACCTTCAGGTCGGTGCGCAGCTTGGGGCGCCGAAGCCCCTTCGCCACCACACCCGAGAGTCGAATGCTGGTGGGACCGAAACGCATGGAAAATCAGTCCACAGTGTACAGTCGAGGGTCGAGGAGGAGGCCCATGAGGACATCTTCCTGCTGTCCCCCTCGCCCCCTTGGGGGAGGGGGCCGGGGGTGAGGGGGGGTACGTTCGTCAAACTCAGAGAATGCTCTACTAAGGCTCTTGCTTTTGACCCTCGACTCTCGACTTTAGACTCCAGATCACTCGCACCGCCATTCCCGGCCGCAGGTTTTCGAGATGTGGTCCCGTCAACTCTGCCGTGAGGTCATAGCTGGCGCTGGCAGCATCCACGGTAGGGCTGACCAATTTCACATGCGCGTTGTACTCCTGCGACTTGTCATCCGCCGGCACTACTTTCAACGGATACCCGGCTGTGGGCCGTGGGCCTGCCGACTCCGGCAGTAGAAACCGGACCTGGAGCGGGTAAAGCTCGCTCAAGCGAAAGCAAAGGTCATTCTTGATCATGTTCTGTCCAGCGCGGATAGCCCGCCGGACAATGTATCCGTCGAAGGGGGCCACTATTCGAGTCTTTTCCAGCTCGATCTCCAGCTCGTGAACTGCCGCTTTCTTTTGCTCGATAGCAGCCTTCCAGCTATCCAGGTCGAAGCCTGCGCCGGTGGATTGAAACTCGGCTTCCTCGAGCGCCGCTTGACTGCTCAAACCGAACTTGCGCAACTCCTGCTGCCGTCGATAGGCAGCATCCTTGGCTTTTTTCTCAGCTTCCTGGTACTTAAAATTGTTTTCAGCCACCCTCTGGTCCAGGCGAGCTTTTTCCAAACTGGCAAGCAGCTCGCGGTCGTCCAGGCGGGCGAGCACCGCTCCTTTTTTTACCCAACTATCCTGGTCGTAGAAGAGTTCTTGCACAATCCCGTCGCGCTGGGCGAGCAAATCCACAGAGTGTTCGACCGACAATACACTTGGAATCTCCAGAGTGTCCGCAGCCGGCACAGAAGGCGGCTGGGCAGGAGCTTGGGTGACAGTGGGCTGCGGCGATGCCGCAGGGTTGGCTTTTTGTTGAGCCTGGTTCCCGCACCCGGGAACACCCAGAACAGCAGCCAGGATTCCGAACAGGACCCAATCCGATCGTTTCATTGGTTCAGCCTCGCGGTAGTCGAGGAGTCGAGGAGTCGAGAGTTTGACCACTGACCTGCATCCGACTTTTCGACTCTTGGCCGCAGGAGAAATCGAAGATCGGGGATTTCACTTCTCGATTCTCGACTTCTCGACTCCTCGACTTCTTACGGTAGCAGTGCCCAGACCTTCCGCCATGCCCATTGCGTTGGGGCGCGCAGCAGCATGTAGCCCACCGGATACCACCCGCTGTGGAACCAGCCTCCCGCGCTGGTAATCTTCGCCTGACCCGCCATGCCATCGCGGGCTTTGACATCAGGGTTGGGGAACAGGGCACGCGTTACGAAGAACTGCTCGCCCTCGGCAGAAATGGTCTGGGGGGAGACTCGCTCCACCGTTCCCCGAAGCGTTAGGGTGGGATAGGCATTCAATTTGAGGGCCACGGGCGCGTCGGTTCGAATCAGGGATATATCGGTTTCTGGAACGTTCATTTCGACCGCCAAGTGGTCTTGGTCCACAAGCTCGCAAAAGGCGTCGCCCACCTTGAGCAGTTTCCCAATTTTCTCTTCCACCTTAGGTGTCACAACGACGCCCGGGATGGAGGCCCGGAGATGCGCCTTATCGACTTTTTCCTGATAGAGAGTGACCTCTGCCTGGTGGAGGTCCATGTTCAGCCGGGCCTGGCCGGCGCCGGCCCAATCCCTCTTTTCCTCCGCTTCGGCAAGCTGGCGGTGGGCCAGCGCGAAGTCGGTCAAGGCCCGTTCCAGCCGGATTCTGTCATCGCTGTCGTCCAGTCGGGCCAACTCGTCTCCGGCGCTTACTCTTTGCCCTTCCCGGACAGGCACTCCTTGGACAATGCCGCTGACCTCGGCGCTTACGATCCGGCGCTCGGCGGGGACCACGGTGGCGTTCGTCTGGATTCGGTACTTCCAGGGCACGACAATCAAAACCAGCGCAGCTATCCCAGCCTTCGATGCAATCTCGAGCCAGCGGCTGGCTGTAATCCCCTCCAGTTTGCGCTTGCTCTTGAGCACGGGCTGCCAAATGCTCAGCAGCGGCACGTCCTGGTAGAGCCGGGCATTGCGGATGGCCACGGTGGTCTGGCTGGCAAGGATAGCGAGAACCTCCAGATGGCTTTCCGATAGGAATTCTGCGGTGTTGCTCAGGAGGGCCAACACGCCCACGGTCCCCTGTTCATCGCGCAGAGGCATGGCGTAGAAGCCGCTCAGTCCCTGCTCTTCCAAGTAGCGCACCAGCGCCGCGTTCGCTCCCTCCGGCTTAACTTTCCACCCCACTTCAGTCTGGTCAGCCGAGACCGCCTCCGGTTGCTCAGCCACCCACGCCAGCAGTTCACGCAACTGGTCCATTTCGCGGGTCCGCGGTACCTCGGCTTCACCCGACACAGCACCCAGTATAAAGCGGTGGCGGTCATACAAACCGATGACGCACTGATCAAAGGGGACGACGGTGGCGGCTTCGTGAACCACCGTGGTGAGGACATGATCGAGATTGAGCGTGGAGGTTATTTCCTTGCTGATGGCGAGGAGGGCGTCCAGGGTGCGAACCTTTCGCTCGGCCTGCAACAGATTGGCATTGTTCAGGGCGTTGGAGGCCCGCTCGCACATGTTGGTGAGGTAGAACAGGTCATCTTCATCAAACGGCTTTCCATCTGATCGGTTGACGATTTCCACGACCCCCAACACCCGCTCTTCCTTCAGAAGAGGCGCGCACATCAGCGATTGGATTTGATACTCCTTGCTTGCCTGTACGCGGGCCTCAAGTCCCGGCTCATCCTGGGCGCTTGAGACCAGGCGAGCTTGGCCGGTTTGGGCCACGCCCCCAGCCAAGCCCTCTCCAATTTGAAGGCGGCTACCCTTGTTGGTCGTCGGATCCTCACCTGCTTGCTGCGCGCAAAGCAACTCGTTCGTTTCGGAATCTACCAGCCAGAAGTTGCAGGCCAGGGCACCGAGGTTCCCCTGGATCTTCTCGGCCATAATGGGCAGTAAATTTTCAAGCTCCAGCGTTGAGCTGAACGTGCTCGCAACATCGTAGAGCGCAGTCAACCGTTCAATCGTCTCCAGGCTCGACCACTTCTCCTGCTCGACGGCGCGCAAAGCGTCCAGAACCCGGCCCGCCAGCCGGCAGGCTTCTTCAGCGAAACCTGCGTCGTCGGCGGTGAATTCTCCCGTGCGCTTGTTCAATACCTCCAGGACGCCGGCCACGTCTGTAGAGGTCGGGATGGGTGCGTACAAGGCCGTTGCCACGCGCTCCCGGTCGTCCTCCGCAAGGTGCGGGAACATCTCCGGCTCGATTTCCTCCTCGTCGAGCCGCCGCGCACGTGATTTGGCTAGCATCTCGGCCAGAATACCTTCGCTCGCCTGCCCCGGCGCAAACTCCAGCCGAAGTCCGGCCTCGAACCAGCGAGAGCGACAGAGCAATTCCCCGCCTCTCTCCTGACGTAGCCAAACCATCGCCGCACGGGCCTCCAGATTTCGGCCAACATGCGTGGCAAGCGTCTTCGCGAAACTGTCAATGCTGTTGCAGGAGTGAAATCCAACCGATAGTTCAAAAAGGGAGGACAACTGCTCCATAGAAAATGTTGCCGAGGGCGTTACCCTTGCGGCAGGGGCTAGTGAGCCGATACAGGCTAAATTCCAAATGAATCGACTGGGAGGCTACCAAAAACCGGCGGGCGAGTCAAGCAATGTGGTTCGGCCACGTTTTCTCCAGGTTTTTCTCGCCTACTGCCTTGATTTGCTCAACAAGTCGGCGTAGTCTCAGGTGACGGTGTAAATCTCATGCTACGCTTTGAAAGCAGGACATCAGCCGCGAGGAATCCGTGACCATTAATATCAGAACAGTTGATCAGGTGACCATTCTTGACCTCAACGGCCCCTTTAAGGCGGGTGAAGCTGAGCAGGCCTTTCGAAACTCCGTCGGCGAGGTACTCTCCGCCAGCGTCACCAATCTTGCCGTAAACCTTGCGGGCGTGTCTTTTCTCGATAGCTCCGGCGTGGGCGCACTGGTTCGCGCTTTTTCGGCCCTGAAAGAAAGAGGGGGTGAATTCAGACTCTTTGGGGCCTCAAAACAGGCCGCTCAAACCCTCAGGATGGTTCGTCTGGACAAAGTCCTCGGACTGGCGGAAGATGAGGCTGCTGCCCTCGCGAGTTTTTAGCCAGAGGCTGAAAAAAGTCATCCTCCTGTCATTACCTCGTCCCTACCTTCTTAGGACAGTGAGGTCAGCGTCCCGTCGCGCAGAATGCTTAGGTTTTTCACCAGAGTATCAATCCCAAACCGTCCGGAAACAATCTCGGGAATCGCTCCTTCGAGTTGAACGCGCACACTCGCGTCATACATTCGAGCAGGGCGGCTTTCAGGGTAGGGCCAGCAACGGCATGACGTATGATTGGAAGGCCTGGGACGGGACCCCGCATGGCCACGAGGGCCTGCTCGTGGACGGGTTCCGGCACTGCTGGCAGTGTTGTCGCGCTAATTGACGCACGGGCATATACAGTGAACGGCCTCCTTGACAAAGCTTAAGTGAAGAACATGGGGTCCAGGTAACAATCCACAGTTGAGCTAGTCCCTTGAAAGGGTGGAACAAAGGATGGGTTATCTACTTGTAATGGCCGCCGGCATTTTGCAAGGCGCCTTCATACTGCCGATGAAGTCTACCCAGAAGTGGGCTTGGGAGAACACCTGGTTCGTCTATGCCTCAACAGGCTTTCTGATTTGGCCCTGGCTATTCGTGCTCTTGACAATTCCTCATCCCGTCACCGTCTTGGCGACCACCAGCATGCGCTCTCTGTTTCTGGTTGAGGTGTTTGGGCTTGGATGGGGGATAGGGGCTGTTACCTTTGGATTAGGTGTGAGTAGGTTGGGGATGGCCTTGGGATTCACTATCATCATCGGACTGGCGGCAACTGCCGGGGCGCTCATTCCCATGGTCGTGATGGCTCCCGAGAAGTTGGGCCAGCCACAAGGCTTACTGACGCTTGCCTCCCTCGCCCTAGTTCTGGTCGGTCTTACTCTCGGCTCCTGGGGCGGAAAGCTCCGGGAACCCGAACGGAACTCCACAGGCAATGACCCACGGAGTTCCTTCGCCGTCGGGCTTGCGATCTGTGTCGCGTCCGGACTTCTCTCTTCATGCGCCAACCTGGGCTTCACCTTCGGCGGAGAATATGTACGAAGGGCTATGGAGCTGGGCGCGGCAGAGTCAATGGCGGGCAACTCACTCTGGGCTCCACTCACCCTGCCGCTCTTTATTTGCAATGCTGGTTACTGCGTATGGCTAATGAGAAAACGTAAGACGGGCGGGTTGCTACTTTTGAAAGGAACACGCCACTACTGGGCTCTGGCGGCTTTGATGGGGTTCATGTGGATTGGCGGATTTATTCTCTACGCGCCAGGTACGCGGCGGTTGGGTTCTTTGGGGACCTCGGTGGGATGGGCCGTCATGATGTCCACGATGGTCATTACCGCAAACATCCTGGGGTTCATAACGGGAGAGTGGAAGGGCGCGAGCCGCAAGGCATATACCTTGGCCGTGGCGGGCGTAGCAATTCTGATCCTGGCCATTGGTGTTGTGGGCTACGCAAATCAGTTGTGATCGGGACCTTCAGGATACATTAGACCTTGCAAGGGTCGAATGCTCCCCCGGTTAGTCTCTTCTCTTTGCGCGGCGCGAGGAGACGCGCTCTTCAGCGCTATAATGTGGTTTTTCCAATTCAGTGATTGATCGGAAATTGCAGCACCTACTACGAAGCTGGGGGCTCGAGCATGGTCTTCAGCGGGGAGGGAATGGTGAGACGTCTACTCAGTTTGCTCGCATTACTCTTTTTGGCTGGGGCCGCAGTTGACGCGCAAGAGGCGAAGAAGCTTCTCACCATCGAGTTGGTCACCCACCCGCAAGGGCTAATCACGATGGGCCTCTCCCGCTTGGAATGGCGTCCGGGGGGCAAGGAGATCAGCTACCTCAAGCGCCAGGGCTCCGGCAAGGGTGCTACCCTCACCCTTTATCTCTATGACATTGCGGGCGGCAAGGAGCGAGCTCTACTCGGACCTCCCAACAACACCCCTGAAGGCGAGAGGCTCGACCTCTCTTCTTACCAGTGGTCCCCGGGCGGCGACGCGCTGCTATTCCAGGGTGAAAAGGATATCTGGCTTTACAACCTGACGACGGGCCAGATGAAATCCCTTGTTAAGGACGCGGTGCCGGTGGAGGACGCGACTTTTTCTCCTACGGGCGAGCGTGTGGCATTTGTGGAGCAGAACAACCTCTTCGCCCTCGACCTCAGGACGGGACTTCGCGAAAAGCTCACGGACGACGGCAACGAAAACGTGATGAACGGCAAACTTGATTGGGTTTACGAAGAGGAACTTGCCAATCGTGCCACCGGTCGGGCGTACGAGTGGTCGCCGGATGGGAAGAAGATCGCCTACCTTCGCCTCGACGACGCCCCCGTGCCTCGATACCCGCTGACGCATTACTTGTCCAGCCACGTGGAACTTAGCGAGGAGCGGTTCCCTCAGTCGGGTGATCCGAATCCCATTCCTTCTCTCCATATCGTTTCCGTGGAAGGCCACGAGCACCAGCGCTGGACGTCGACCGTGGCGAAATCCGTCGAATACTTCGGCCCCTCGTTTTCCTGGACGCCTGACTCGAAGGCGGTCGCGTTCCTCACGCTCGACCGCGCCCAGGACGAGTTGAACGTCCATCTCTGGGATGCTGCCGCAGGCACCGATCGCCTTCTGCTCACAGAAAAGGATGCGTACTGGATCAATTCGCTCGAGCCGCCGCACTTCCTCGGCGACAACCAGCGGTTCCTCTGGCTCTCGGAGCGAGACGGCTGGTTGCACCTCTATCTCTATGGCCGTGATGGAAAGCTGCAGAAACAGCTTAGCCACGGCAACTGGATGATCGATCGTCCGCATTTCCAAAACATTCCCATCCTCGGCTTGGACGAAAAGGGCGGCTGGGCCTACTTCGCGGCCACCAACCCGGACCCACGCGAGCGCCAGCTCTACCGCGTAAGGCTGGATGGCAGCGGTTTGGAGCGCCTCTCGCAGCAGCCCGGGGTCCACGAGCTGAACCTCTCGCCGGATGGCCAGTTTCTGCTCGACAACTTTTCCTCACTCCATGACCCGCCCGAAACCCGGCTGCTCAAGGCGGATGGGTCGCTCCTCACCACGCTGAGCAAGCAGGCACCCCATCTCGATGATTACGCGCTGGGCAGGACGGAATTAATAGAAGTGAAAGCCGCAGACGGCGCCACGCTCTACGCGCGCCTGGTGAAGCCACCGGACTTTGACGCGGCGAGGAAATATCCGGTCATCGTCGAGGTGTACGGCGGCCCTGGCATTCAACTGGTCCAGAACCGCTGGGGCCTGACTTCCCTCAGTGACCATCTCTTCGCGGAACAAGGCTTCATCCTCTGGTCGCTCGATAATCGCGGCGCGTGGGGGCGAGGACACGCTTGGGAATCCAGGGTGTTTAAGAACTTGGGGCACTACGAGCTTGAAGACCAGCTTGCCGGCGTCGCCTACCTGAAGTCTCTCCCTTATGTCGACCCCATGCGGATCGGCATTACCGGGTGGTCCTACGGCGGCTATATGACGCTCTATGCGCTGACTCACGCACCTGACGTGTTCAAGTGCGGCGCGGCGGGTGGCCCCGTCACCGACTTCAAGTTCTACGACAGCATCTACACCGAGCGCTACATGCGCACGCCCCAGGAAAATCCGGACGGGTACAAGACTTCCTCTCCGCTCGAGGCCGCCGATAAGCTGAAAGCCAAAGTGCTGCTAATGCAGGGCACCGACGACGACAATGTCCACATGCAGAACACCCTGAACTTCGTGGAAGCTCTAGTCAAGGCGCGCACACTCTTCGATCTCTACCTCCAGCCGGGAGAAAAACACGGATTCGCTGGCGAGGCAGCGAGGTTCTACCTGACCCAGCGTTTGCTGGAATTCTTCAAGCAGAACCTCTAAAGAGGCGTTGCTTCGGACCGACGAGTCATGCCTCGTTACGAATCGGAAGGGCGGTCCCGCAGGGCGGGACCCGCCGCCGGAGTTTGCGCGGGGAGCCAGAGAGGCGCACCTTTAGCCGCTGAAGCCACATGTTGGCCATTGGCATTGGCCAGTGCTTCAGGGACTGAAGCCGCTTTCTGACGGGCGCGCCTTGGGAAGAGGCGCGGTCTGTATGTGGCCTGTCCTCGGCACGGTGACGGTGGCGTTTGCGGCAGCCGTCCCGCTCAACGGGAGCGACGCGGGATTGATCCTGCACGTCGCCCCCACCGCCGCGCTCGCTAATCTGACCCTGACCTGGCCAGAAGCACGATCGTCATGATCACGATTAAGGCGCCGAATATGGCCAGCCCGTAAATCACACCCTTGCCAACTTTTCTCCCCGTCGTCTCGCCGACGTTTTTTAAGGACTTCACCTCTGTGAAGGCAATCTTCTGCGTCTCAACCTTGTTTCCCTGCGCCGTCTGCAGACTGAAGCCCTCGTTTGTGACCTCCCCAAGCCTCCCCCTGAGCGTGTGCTTGTTCATGAGGCGTACTTCAATCATGGTTCCGGGTGGAATCTCCATAATGCGCTCCTGCACAGTCGCTTTCTTGGTTGTTTCCTGTGGCAAGGAAGCGCCTGTTGCAGAGGCTCCGACTCTGGCCTCTAAAAGCGAATTGCCGAACAGAACTGATATCAGAATCAGTAGGATCATGTCTCTCATAGCAGCACCTCCAAGTGCTAAGCTGAAGTTTCTTCCTCGAATCATGACAAGCCTCCCTTCGGCATCCCGCGGGAAAAAGATTTCCGACGGCGATGCATTTTGTTCTTGCTTCGCGGCTGGCGCAGACGCGCCGGGGGTTTGACATGTCTGCGATCGGCAAGGGGATTCCATTTGTAAGACCCCCGCCGACCCCCTGCGGCTCTGGACGTACCACCACTCGCGGGCATCCAGAAACGATCTCTGCGCCACCCGGGAGCGCCATCACCCCGTGCCGAAGACAATACCAACCCGAAAGCCAACCAAGTGCACGGCCTCTCCGGTCTCTGGCGAAAAGATATGATGGCGGAACTCGAATCGCAGCCCGAACCGGCGTCGCACCCAGTAATTCATTCCGCCACCGTAGTGAATCGCTACTGCCCCGCCGTTCCCGGCAAGCAGAGAGAATCCGCCGTCCACGAAAGGATCGAATTTGCGCTTCGAATCCCTGGAGATGAAATGAAAGGCGGGCGTCACCGAAGCCAGGCCGATCGTAATGGCGTATTGGTTTGTGACCGGCTTGAGAACTCCTATTTCACCCCCCAGGGCGAACCGGTCGGTGAGGCGGCCCTCGCCTCCTCCTCCCGCATGGACGAAGTTCCCGTTCCAGCGTGTGAAGGCGCTCTTCGGCACGACTACCGGTCCGCCAAACGCGTAAACATAGCCGCTTGACATCTGAGCAGCGGCTGGGAAAGAAGCGAGTAGCATAATCAGCAATCCAAGGATTGCCTTGACCATCGCATTCCCCTTTCAACTCAGGCTCATTTTCTGGGCTTCGTCGCGGCGCGGTAGACATCGTGCCAGCCGCGGGTGGGCATGGCGGCTCCTAAGCCAGCGCCTAGAGCGCCTCCCAAAAATCCCACCATGGAGACAACCCCAGCATCGACGCAGGACCCCTGCGCGCATTTCCCAGTACCCAATTCAGGGGAAGCAACAGCGACAATTACACCAGCACCGGCACCGACCGCGAGGCCGATCAGCGCGTTCCGGCCGCGATGGCCCCTGCCTCGCGTGGAGACCCGCAGAACGTTTTGCCGCTCGAACGTCTGGCTATCCTTCCCGAGGCGGAGCACGATCCCATCATCGCTCACGCTTTGAAACTGGCCGCTGTAGGACTTGGCGTCGTTCAGCACGATCCGGATCTGCTCGCCCGGCGCCAGTTGTTTGAGGTTGTCCCAGTTATTCTGTGAAGATTGGGCCAAGCTCAATCCTGGGACCAGAAGCAGAAGCAACAGTGTTTCAACCACTCTCTTCGTGACTACCTCCTATTAGCCTGGGCTTCCGCGGTCCAGGGACTTTGCTCGTTATCTGGCACGCTGGATTCCAAACGAGTTTTTTCGTTAACTCCTTCATAAACGCGGCAGTCTCGTGTGCAGCCGTCGGAAAAGGGGCTGCACGGGAGCATGAATCCGCTGACAGTGGATGGCCACGCTTGCACTCGGGACATTACGCTATGGGTTCGCCAAGGGATTGCATTGCTGAGCCTCCTGGGCGGACCTGCTCTGTCTGGAGGGGGGCAGAGTTCCGCGCACGCCGCTCTTGGCCCGTGGCGTGTATGCACGGCCAGTTCTTTTTGCCGTGGCTGATTCAATGAGAAGAATGAAAGCCCACGGCACGGAAGCAGTCCCCCGGCAATCCGCTAGCAACCTGACCATAGTCGTACATCGTTACTCCAGCGTGACCAGCACGTAGACCACCCCTGCGGCCTCTCGCAGGAGGTAGCGCATCAGAGTCCATGCTTTTCGAACTCCGCGGTTCTTTCATTCGCGCGAGCCGCAGAGCTCCGGAGAGGGAAACTCCGCGCTGCGCAGTAGCTTGTGCCGCCGATCTTCCCGAAAGTGAAGAGATTCTTGTATTCATCCTTCTCTTTGTACCAGCGGGATTCAGGATTCTCGATCATGCTCAGCCACTCCGGCTCCGTCAGCTCTTTGAGCTTCTCGGCGTTATCACCGACCCATTTCATGACAACGGGATCGCGGATAATGTCCTCCGAATGCGGATGACCCTGCGGCACCATGAACTGATCCACTAGGTCGCGCAGAACCTGAGGGTTGTCGATGATCATGCACGGGCGCTTGAGGTTTCCGGTTTCGTTGTAGGGGAACGCCTCGCGGATCGCTCTGAAGAAGGGGGAGTTTGCCGCCTCCAGAAGGGTCTTTTCCCGGATGTTGTCGACGCCGAAATGGGCGAACACGCAGGCCTCCACGCGTCCGGAGTTCAGAACGTGCATGAAGCGACGCGCCCCGCCGAGACAACCCCCCACCGCGGGCCCGTCATTCCAGAAGTCCGCCATGAAAAGGCCGTACTTTTTTCTTAACTCGGCGACACGGCGCCCGCAGTGAACACGCTGCTCGGGTGACGGGACCAATGCCAATACGGGATCCTGGCCGATGGGCATGAACATGAAGTACCACGCGAAGAGCGCGCCCTGGTCGAGCATGAATTCAATGAATCTGTCGTCGGTCACGACATCCACGTTCTCGCTCGTATACGTAACGCTAAAACCAAACAGCACTCCTTTTTCTCTGAGCAGCTCCATGCCTCGTAGAATCCGGGCAAAGACCCCCGCACCGCGGCGGGCATCGGTCTCGCGTTCGAATCCTTCCAAGCTGATGGCCGGCGCGACATTGCCCAGCTTAGCGAGTTCGTCGACGAGACGCGGATCGAACCGCGTACCGTTCGTATATGTCAGAAAGAATGTATCGTTGTGCCTCCGGAATAGCCGCAGTAAGCACTCCTTCATCAGATAGGGCTCGCCTCCAGTCAGAACGACAAAGTAATCCCCAAGGTCCTTGCACTCCGTGAAGAGCCGATCCAGCTCCTGTTCACTCAACTCTCCATCCTTAGAATAGAGGCCCGAGTAACACCCGGTGCATTTCAGGTTGCATCGCATCGTGGGACTGAAGGCCACAAGAAACGGCGGCCACATGCCCTCGCTGCGGATGCGGGTTCGGGTCCCTGCACCCTTTACCAGCCAATGGAACAGGATGTTCGCGATCAGTTTCTCCCGCGTGGTGGGGTTGGCGAACCGGCCGACGCGCAACAGAAGATCGCGGAACACTCCGGAACCGTTTTCCAAATCTCGCGAAAGGCGTTTGAGGAACGCCCGGAGAACTGGACTGGGATACGGCGTCTTTTCGAGGACCAGCAGCTTGCGAAGGTCTTCCGGCCGACCCGTGAGGCAACGACAGAGAGCGGGCACGGCCAAGGCTTCGATGAGTTCTTGACTGAGGGACATGGGACTTCTCCTCGTCGGGGCTGCTTGTCCCGCGCGCAGCCTAGTGCACCATAGCACGCGTCGGTGGCGCTTCCCCAGTCTGGGCGGCAGCGTTTGCCGCGTAGCGGGGAATCAGTAGCGGAGAAAACAACACGTAGATGACGATGATCCCGAGGGTGATGCTGGCCAAGACGCCGGTGTAAAAGAATGGCATCGCGCACAACCCCACGGCTGTGGGGATGAGTATCCAGAGATAGTCTGTGAGCCAAGGATATCTCCGCGGCCCCGCCATGAGGAGAGCGAGGAGCGGAAGGGTGACGGACAGGATGTGGCGCAGCGAATCAGTACCCAGGATCTGTTCCCGCCATAGAAAGATGAGCGTGAGCATGTAGAACGCGCAAACGTTGGTGGGTAAGCCAGGAGTGCCTCGGATGCCTGGGTGTGGCACATCACTCCGGTCCAGGCCCCGGGCATACCGCAAGGCTCCGCCCACAGTGGGCAAAGTGAGCAAGAAGAGTGAGAACAACCCTGCCTTTTCCGCCAGGAGGAACACCACGAGACAAGTTGGGGAAACCACATAGTAGAGGTAGTCAGCAAAGCGGTCGAAGAGCAGTCCGAATGAGCTCGTGACTCCCAGTCTACGGGCCAGGGCCCCATCAAATACATCGGTCATGAAACCGAGAACGAGAATCCTGGCGGCAAGGTCAAACTGATGCTGTGCCGCCCAATAAATGGCGAACATCCCTAGGATGAGCCTGGAGGCTGTCAGAACCTGTGGAACTGTGAATCGCAGGAGGTTGGTCGTTCCCGACTTGTCCATGGTGCACCTCGGGCAGTACTCTGCGCATGGCAGGTGTCCTTTGCTTTCTTCCCATACCAAGGATAAACTCCGAATGTAATAAGGAACAATAAAGTACGCTCAAAATGACCGCGCCCACAAAATCGGGCAGTAACTTGATTACATGTGGACTTCCTGGAGCCGCAATGTGAGGCGGCGCCCTGTCGGTCCTCGGTCTCGGTATTGAAAGTGGGTGAGGCGATGGCTCGCCAGATCCACACCGTTTGTGCACTCGCCCTCCGTCTCCAGCCGCGCCAAGCTCGACAGCTTTGCCAAAACCCTCGGCAATTCTTTGGCTGGGGTTTCCGCGCCATCGGCGGCTTCGCCAAAGCCTTCCCCCATTCTGGGGGTAAGCAATTTACCGCCATTTCCTTTCCGCAGAAGGCCCTCACAGCCATCCCACCTTGTTGTTTCGAGCAGACCTGTACCGCAGCCTCCCCGCGCCCGATTTACATGCGGACTATCGGGCGCGGTAGACATCGTGCCAGCGGCCAGTGGGGATGAGCGCGCCAACCACGGAGCCCAGGAGTCCGCCACCTGCCGCATCCCCTACCCACGTTCCTGCAGTACAGTCTTCGCACACTCCCGCGTCTACGGCTAAGAGGGTGGCCACACCGGCGCCGACACCGATGAGCGCGTTCCGGCCGCGGTGGCTCTTGCCTCGCGTGGAGACCCGCAGAACGGTTTGCCGCTCGAACGTCTGCGTATCCTTCCCGAGGTGGAGCACGATCCCATCATCGCTCACGCTTTGAAACTGGCCGCTGTAAGACTTGGCGTCGTTCAGCACTACCTGGACTTGCTGGCCAGGCGCCAGTTGCTTGAGGCTTTCCCAATCGGCTTGGGTCGGTTTGGGCCCCGCCGCGCTGACGGCAGCGACCCCGATGAAACTGAGCATGAGGACCGTCATCCCTATTGCGAACTGATGTCTACGACGATTCATGTTTCACCTCCTGTGGATGTCAGGTTCTTGACTACCCTCATGCTCGTAGGGTCGGCGGGCCAACGGCGGCAACCAGGGCTAGTCATGACCGTCGTCGGTCCGGTTGTCCAGCATCCAAGTCCGCTACTTCTTGGCCCGGTACACCGTCCGACTGCCGGGGATGGCTCCTAAGGCAGCTCCGCCCCCGAACCCGGCCGCGATTGCAGCCGCACAGGCGCCGCAACTAGTGCCTTCATTGCCGGTGATCCCGAGGGGGACAGCGGTTGCTGCCAGGGCAATTCCGCCCAGAATGCCCGCTCCCAGCACCATGTTGCGCGTGCGATGCGAATTGTCACGGACGCTGACACGCACGACCTTGGCACGCACCACGGATTCCTCGCTCTTACCGACCTGAAGCGAGATGGCTTCGTCAGAGACGGAAACGAAGGCGCCTTTGAGCGTCTTCATGCTCGAGTCCACCACCTCGATCTTCTGCCCCGGGCGCAATTGTTTGAGGTTGTCCCAGTTATTCTGTGAAGATTGAGCCAAGCCGAATCCTGGGACCATAAGCAGAAGCAGCACGGCAACTACCCATTTCAAGCTCCAACTTGTTCGTCTTAACGTTTTATTTGCTGAGACCACGAAGCCTCCTCCTTGTTGTGTCGTTCACAGATGTACCTAGCCACGGTTGATTCGCTCCTTGGATCAACCGTGGGTTGTGGTTGTAGCGGCGATGTCTTGTCGCTGTTTCGTATTCGGTACAGGGGACGCCGCCGGCACTGAGGAAGCTACGGTTGGACGAAAACCAACCATGGCTGCCGAATACGTAAGAAATGTCTTGGGCGGTTCGACATCTGTGGGTTGACAGGAGGTGCGCGCACACACTGCCCTTGTCCCAAAATGGGTAGTGGCAGCGGCTGCCCATGGCGCACACCTCCGAGATTCGTGCTTGGGCGCAAATCTTCGACCGCGGGTCAGGGGATATCAATGCCCTGGAGGTCCCTTTTTTGTCCTATTCAAATTAGTCCCCTGGAAGCCCGTTCGGAGTAACTGACCACCTGGCACACGCCCCGATCACGTGAAACTTTTATTGACAATTGCAGAGTGGTATACTTGCTTCCAACTGGGTGTGCTCACCCCATGAAACCAAATTCATCCTCTCCCGCCCAAGCCCGCATCGGATCCTTTGCACTGGATATTCAAGCCGGTGAACTCCACAAGAGCGGATTCAAGGTCAGGCTTCAGGAACAGCCCCGTCAGGTACTGGCGATGCTAATCGACCGTCCAGGTGAGGTGGTCACGCGTGAGGAACTCAGGCGCAGGCTCTGGCCTGCTGATACCTTTGTGGATTTTGACCACGGGCTCAATAAAGCCATCAACAAGCTGCGCGAAGCCTTGGGAGATGACCCCGACAAGCCCCGCTACATCGAGACCCTTCCGCGTCGCGGCTACCGGTTGATTGCGCCCGTCGAACCTGTTCAGGCGCTCCCTTCATCCCCAAATGGGGAGTTATCCATCAAGCCTGCGACGGTAGGGGCGCCGCCTCCTCTGCAGAAAGCGGGGACAGATCAGACGCGCTGGCGGGTCGCAGTTGTGGCAATGTTGGGCATCATTCTGGCTGCCATCTTTGCACTTTGGTTCGCCACGCACCGCGCTCAACCTAAGCCTGAACTGAAGCAACGGCGACTCACAGCCAATCCCCTGGAGCACCCCGTATCGGGTGCCGCCATCTCGCCCGACGGCAAGTATCTAGCCTACTCAGATCCGGCAGGCATCCATGTGAAGCTGATCGAAACGGGAGAGACGCACACGGTCACGCCACAGGTTGGTTTTCGATCTGGTGGCGAACAAGCGGGAAGACTTGCTCCCAGCAAACCGGCCTGGGTGCTTGCAGGCTGGTTTCCCGACGGCGTGAGACTCCTCGCTAATCTGGGGGAGGACAAGGGATATAGCATCTGGACGCTCTCCATCCTGGGAGGCTCCCCGCGGAAATTGCGCGAGGCCGCTTGTGCCAATTCTGTCTCGCCGGACGGCTCCCTGATCGCCTTCACCACTGGAGGAACTCCCAGCATGCCCTTCCACGAGCTATGGGTGATGGGGCCACAGGGAGAGCAGGCACGCACGATCGCCATAGCCGACCAGAATAGGCAGTTCGTTGAAGCCGTGTGGGCTCCAGATGGTCGCCGGATTGCGACGTTGGCGTGGGGTGACCGGAGGGCCATTGAGACTCACGATCTCACGGGCGGCCGTCGGATCCTCGTAGCATCTAACCCGGACTTAGGCAAAAACTTTGAAGGTCTCGTGTGGTTGTCGGATGGGCGGCTGATCTACCCCCAGGCGGAACCGCCCCCGAATCAGAGTTACGACAATCTTTGGGAAATCAAAGCGGACCCGCGAACGGGTGAACCTGTCGGCAAGCCGAGTCGGGTCACGAATTGGGTCGACACCCACTTTTGGGGTCTTTCCGCCTCGGCAGATGGAAAGCGGCTCGCGTTTATCAAGGGAAACCCTCAGGCAGATGTCTATGTAGGCGAGCTCGAGGCGAACGGCAGGCGTTTGAAAGCACCCAAGCGCCTTACGCTAGATGAGCACTATGATATCCCTTTTGGATGGACGCCAGATGGCAAGGCTGTGCTCTTCGTTTCCGACCGAAATGGCAGTCTCAACATTTTCAAGCAGGCGTTAGACCAGGACTCCGCCGAAGCGCTGACCGCGGGTTCGGAACCCCATTTGGAAATGGACGATTGCCTCAGTGGAGGAGCGCCTCGGTTGAGCCCAGACGGTTTGTGGATTCTGTATTCGGAGGCAACGAGAAAGGATGACTCTGAGTCGTCCGCGGCGCCGCATCGTCTCATGCGGTTTCCGGTGGCGGGCGGACCGAGCGAGTTCGTGCTCGAGGCGGGAGTTCTTCCGCAGATTCGCTGCGCGCTCCCTCCTGCCACCCTGTGCGTTCTCGGCGAGTGGAATCGGGCCCAGAAACAGCTCGTTCTCACGGCCCTCGATCCGTTGAAAGGCCGCGGACGAGAACTTGCCAGAATTAAGGCACAGCGGCCCTCAGGCATCGTTGGCTGGGCCCTTTCGCAGGACGCGTCGCGCATTGCTTACTCGCAATATGACGAACAAGAGGGGCGTATCCGCATCCTGTCGTTGAACGACAAGACTAGTGCGGACGTGGTCGTTCGGAACTGGCACAGTTTCCTTGCGCTCGCTTGGGCTCCCGACGGCAAAGGCTTGTTTGTTTCATGCGTTCGGCCAAACGCGTTCGCGATTCTCTATACCGACCTTCAAGGCCGCGCCTACCCCTTGTGGGAGCGCGAAGGTTCCCTCAAATCTTGGGCGTTGCCTTCTCCTGACGGTCGCCACTTGGCGATTCTGGGCCCTACCTGGGATAGCAACGCTTGGCTGCTGGAGAATTTCTAGAGCCGTGGTAATCTACGCCCTCGACTGGGAAGCGCCGTGACGGGTGGCCGGCGCTTCAACCCCCCTTCCTCCGATCCTTTCTGCACCGCTTAAACCCGAATTCGGAAGTTAGCGTGGGTGTGATGTACATCTTGTAGGGGCACAGCGCGCTGTGCCCCTACGCCCGATCCCGCACCATTTTGTTCCTCCGGTATCTGCGTCAAACGGGTCTCTAATCAAGTGATTCGGCTCGACCGGCGGCTCCTAACTTTCGAATTCGGGTTAAACTTTACGCCATTACGCTGCGTGCGCCTCGAACGGGTGGTGAGTTAACTACTTCTGGCTGGCTGTCCAAGTGGTTCAAGCCTTGGCAGAGGCAGTCCACCACCGTGCGCCAAGCCCCGCGGCCTACAAATCAGGTCTGCACCATCCCTGCTTGCCTCTTTCACTCAAATCGCAGTGTAACCTCCGCGACCCCGGAGTTCCCACTCAGGAGTTTTGCGTAGTACCACCTACCACCTACCACCTACTAGATGCTAACTACCTGTCTTTTCAACAACATTCCCGCTTTATAAGCGTAACTCATTTGTTATCAACAACATTCCCGCTTCATTCCCGGGTTTTCCACAGCGGTCCTTTGTTTTCAATAACATTCCCGCGTCGTTCCTTCACTTTTAAGAAATCCTTTTCCTTTCTCTCGCCGGAACCGACTTCTTGTCGTGTGGAAAATACGGACTTTCCTGCGCTTTTCCGGCTGCCCCGCGCGTCGTCGGCGATGGATCGGGGCGTTGGAGTCGCATGGAAGAAATGTGCTCCCATAGAACCAAAGGCGCTTCCAGCACCGCAACTCGGTATTCTAGCCTACTTTCTTACGCATGTCAAGAGACATCGAGTCCGCTTCGGTCCGCCAAATGTCCCGGCTTCCTACATATGAGCCAGGTAGACAAACCTTCCTTGCCGGCCTCCGGCTCGGGGTGATGAATCTCGTTTTGGGCTGTTGGTCTTTTCTTCAGCTCTAACTAGAAACTGCTGTAGGCATTGCGGAATGCGAGCGGGTGCAAATTTTCTGGACAACGCTTGGCGTTTTCCCGCGCTAGAGGAAAATTCGCTTGACACCGCCGGCCGCAGACGCTTAATATATGGATATGCCATATATGGATGCGAAACCATCTGATCTTGAGTGGAAGAAGGGCAGTGCCGAGCTACTGATACTTTCCCTGCTCGAGGTTCGGCCGCGCCACGGCTACGACGTCAGCAAACTGATCGAACAGCGCTCCCGAGGGACGCTCCGCTTCCACGCGGCCTCGCTCTATCCGCTGCTCTATCGCTTGGAAAAGCGCGGTTGGGTTCAAGGCCGATGGGTGGAGAAGAGCGGGCAGCGGCGGCGTCGCTATTATCGCCTGACGCCGCAGGGGCGAAAAGTCTTGGCTTCGCAGCGTCGTGGCTGGCAAGTGTTTGTCGAGGCTATCAAGCGCATCACGGAGGTTGAACATGCCTGAGTGGAAGGAAGAGGTTAGCAGGCGGCTTGCATCCTTGAAGCTAGCGCCCGCGCGTGAGGCGGAGATCGTCGAGGAAGTGGCACAGCACCTGGAGGATCGTTACCAAGAGTTGGTCGCCAGTGGGACGACAGAAGATGAAGCCCGCCGCGTGGCACTCGAAGAGCTCAGCGACGAGGATCTACTGTCGCGCAGTCTGCGACGAGTAGAGCAAGAAGTGAATCAGGAGCCCATTGTGCCGGGCGGAGGAGGGAGAAATAACATTTTGGCGAGCATCTGGCAGGACGTGCGCCACGGCCTGCGGATGCTGCGGAAGAATCCCGGCTTCACTACCATTGCTGTCATTACGCTTGCCCTTGGCATCGGAGCGAACACCGCGATTTTCAGCTTGGGCAATGTCTTCATGTTTCGCCCGTTGCCCGTGAAGGACGCCGACCGGTTGACGGTAGTGGCCGTGCAATACCGGGCAGACGCCGATCCTAACCAGCTCTCCTATCTGGATTACGTGGATTACCGTAAGCAGTCCGACGTTTTCACGAACATGACATTTTACGACCTCAACATCGCAGGACTCGGTTATCGAGGGCATGCCGACCGCATCATCATGGCCTATGTGCCGAGCAATTTTTTCACGATGCTGGGGCTTCATCCCGCGCTCGGGCGGCTCATCGCTCCTGGCGAAGGCGACGAACCGAAAACAGGCCCGGTCGTCGTGCTCGGTCACAGCTATTGGGTGAGGCGTTTCGGCGGAGACCCGGGCGTGATTGGGAGCAACGTCACTTTGGACGGACAAATGGCAACGGTCATTGGCGTGGTGCCGGAGGAGTTTCGCGGCCCTTACAACATCGTCGAACTGGACGCCTATGCCCCAATCGGGATGTACGGAATGGCGTCCGGGAATTCCAGCTTCTTCACGGATCGGCGCGACTTCGAGTTGCGCGTCCTGGCCACCTTGAAGCCCGGCGTAACCACAAAGCAAGCCGAGGCTGCTCTGAACGTCATAGCGAAGCGCCTGGCAAGGGAGTATCCTCAAGTCGATCAGGGCGAGATCGCGCGCGTGATTCCTGAGCGTCTCGCGCGCCCCGAACCGGCGGTGGCAAATTCGATGCCGCTGGTAGCCACCGTCTTTCTGGTGATGGTCGGCCTCGTTCTGCTGGTGGCCTGCTTCAACGTCGCCAACCTGCTTCTCGCGCGAGCGGTGGTGCGAGAAAAAGAGATGGCGGTTCGGGCCGCCATGGGCGCTAGCCGCGCGCGTCTCATCCGGCAAATGTTGACCGAAAGCATCCTTCTTGCGATTGCCGGCGCCGTGGGTGGCGCGCTAATGGGGAACTGGGTGATCCGCGGATTGGAGAGGTTGCGCCCGCTTGGCGATTTCCACCTGCGGCTCGCCTTCACGTTTGACTGGCGCGTGTTCAGCTACGTGACGGGCGTCGCGTTAGGGGCAGGAATTGTGGCCGGACTGGCTCCGGCGCTGCGCATCTCCCGCGCCAATCTCAACGACACTCTGCGTGAAGGCGGTCGCGGATTGATTGGCGGCGCCAGTCGGCACTGGTTGCGCCACGGATTGGTGGTGGCGCAGGTGGCCGGCTCGTTGATCGTGCTCGTTGCGGCAGGGCTTTTCACGCGCAGTCTTACAAACGCGGAATCCATCGACCTGGGCTACGATCCGCATAATGTTCTGAATCTGAGCCTCGAGCCGAAACTCCAGGGCTACGATCAGCCGCGCGCGGAGGCGTTCTTTCGCGAATTGCTGAGCCGGGCGAAAGCGCTCCCCGGGGTCCAGTCCGCCAGCCTGGCATTCTCGATTCCATTGGGCTACTACGGAGATGGCGCCGGCGTGTATGCGGAGGGCCAAGCGCTTCCGGCGAGCAAGCGCGTCCCGGGCGCGGGTTATAACTGTGTGACCCCCGATTATTTCTCCTCCCTGCGAATGAGGATACTCAAAGGGCGCGCATTTACCGAAGCCGACACGAGCACCTCCCAACCTGTTGCCATCGTGAATCAAACCATGGCCGAGCGGCTTTGGCCCGGTCAGGACGCAATCGGGCGGCGCTTCAGGTACCAAGGCGCTTTGGGTCCGTATGCGACCAAGGATAAAAGCGCTTCGGGTCCATTTGTGACCGTCGTCGGCATGGTGCGAGACGCGAAGGTACAGGGACTCCTGGACGCACCAGGAAATTTCTTCTATCTGCCCCAGACGCAGAACTACAAATCGACCCACGTCCTTCAATTGCACACGTTGGTTCCGCCGCAGTCCCTGATTGTTCCGGCCGAGGCCCTGGTGCGCGAACTGGACCCGAATCTGCCCGTCTACGACGTGATGACAATGGAGCAGGCCGTGGCCGGCGCCAATGGGTATTTTCTGTTCAAGGTGGGCGCCGCCTTTGCCGGGTCCCTCGGCGCTCTCGGCCTGCTCTTGGCAGTGGTGGGAGTTTACGGCGTGGTCTCCTATGCTGCCAGCCAACGCATGCACGAGATCGGCATTCGCATGGCGCTGGGCGCGCGGCCACGCAGCGTGCTAGGCCTGGTTATGCGACAAGCAGTCGTACTGGTCGGCGCGGGAGTTGGCCTCGGTGTGCTTGCCGCGCTCATTGTCAGTCGGATCCTGGTGAGCTTGCTTGTCGGTGTGCCTTCCTATGACCCGCTCACCTTCACCAGCGTTTCAGCGTTGATGCTGGCCGTGGCGCTTGTGGCATGCTACATTCCCGCCCGCCGCGCCGCTCGCGTGGACCCGATGGTGGCGCTGCGATACGAATGAGGTAAGGCGCTTGCAACGGCACACCAAGGCATGCTGGCTCATTTGCGGGGTGGATCACATCACGGTCCTTCCATGCGATGCGGCAGCTTTTGTGCTCCCTCCTCTCACTTATGGTCTTAGCGGGAAACAGATCCTTCGCTCGGCCTAGGCCGACGAACTCCCGAGCACGTCATCACGTAAGTTCTTTGCATGCGCTGGATCGATTGCGCTGCTCAGCGTGACATCCGTGCACTCGCCTGCCATGCTGTCATTCTAAGCGGAGCGAAGAATCTCGCTCTGGACTTTTCCGCCGAGAAACAGCAGGGCGAGATGGTTCGTGCGCCGCAGCGGGCTCAGCATGACAGACCTGAAAATAGTATTAGGTGGTGCATCATGGCTTCGCGGAGCAACGAGGAGCTTGAAAGCACGCAGCAATCGGGGTGAATATGGAGAGGTCCCTGAAACCCTGGATTCCGGGGTGATCACGATGGCGAGCTTGTGGCAGAATCTGCGTCATACCATCCGCGTCCTGGGCAAGAATCCCGGCTTCACGACGGTCGCGGTACTCTCGCTGGCGCTGGGAATCGGCGCGAATACCGCCATCTTCTCCCTGCTTGATGCTCTGCTCCTTCGTGACCTTCCGGTGCGGCAGCCCGAGCGCCTTGTGGAGCTTTCAGTAGTCCGCCGAGGCGACAAAATCATGTTCTCGTTTCCGATGTTTCGAGAGATCGAACGAGGGCAAAGGGCCTTTTCCGGCTTGATTGGCTGGAGTTTCGGCGAGACGGCCAATGTGGAAATCAATGGCGTGCTCTCGCAGGCCGAAGCACGCTCGGTCACCGGGAATTACTATTCCGAACTGGGCGCGACTCCTCTTCTGGGAAGGTTAATCACGCCAGACGATGTGAATCTTGGGAGGGCCGGAACGTCGCCGGTGGCGGTGCTCAGCTACGGATTCTGGCAACGTCGGTTCGGTGGGGCTTCGGACGTTATCGGAAAAGGGATTGGAATCGAGGGACAGCCCTCCACCATCATCGGCGTGACGCGGAAGTGGTTTACGGGCATGACCACGGGCGAAGCGCCGGATGTGACGATTCCGATGAAGAGCACCGATGAACGGTCGCGGCTTTGGGTGTTCATCACCGGTCGGCTTAGGGAGGGTGTCAGCGTTGCCCAAGCTCGGGCGCAACTCCAATCGTTCTGGCCTGAGGTGCTGCGAGCGACGGCTTCGACCGAGACTCCCGGACTACGGCGTCAACTATTCTTCTCGATGGGTTTGGATGTTTCGCCGGCCGCGACGGGCATTAACGCCGCGCTGCGGTCCCATTTTACGCGGCCGCTTTATGTGCTCATGGGCATTGTTGGACTGATCGTGCTGGTCGCCTGCGTGAACCTGGCGAGCCTGACGTTGGCACGCGCCGCTGCGCGCAGCCATGAAATGAGCGTGCGCGTGGCCCTGGGAGCCAGCCGCTGGGCGCTGGCCCGCCAGGTGTTAACGGAGAGCCTGGTGCTGGCAGCCTTCGGAGGGTTGTTGGGGCTTGCATTCGCGTACTGGGGGAGCCGCCTGCTTGTGGTTCTCATGACGGAGGGATACCTCACCCCGGTCACGCTCGACCTGAGCCCTGATTGGCGTGTGCTCTCTCTCACCGCGTCAGTGGCCATCCTGACCGGAATTCTCTTTGGTCTGGCTCCCGCATGGCGTTGCTCGCGCGAAGACCCGGCTTCCGTACTGCAGCAGACTGCGCGCAGCTTGGCTGGCTCAACGGGGAAGTTGGGCAAGGCGCTCATCGTCACACAGGTCGCCCTTTCTCTTGTCTTGCTGCTAGGCGCGGGCCTTTTGGTGCGAAGCTTCCAGAGGTTGTGCGCCGTCGATCCTGGCCTCCAGGAGAGCGTGCTCGAGGTGAGCCTGTATCCCAGGCCGGGCGGTTACCAGAACCTGGACGTGAACAGCTATCACAGGCAACTCCTCGAGCGGATCTCCAGCCTGCCGGGCGTGGGTTCGGTTGGCTTCTCGGATGTCTCCATCGGTAGCGGGCGACGCTGGCAGGACACAGTTTCGACGATGTCAGCCGATTCGAGCGCAGGCGTCAACCTGATGGCGAATGGGGCGATGGTCTCGCCGGGTTTTTTCCAAACGCTCGGAGTCAGCCTGGTTCGCGGCCGTGATTTTGACTGGAGGGACGACGAGCAACACCCGCGTGTCGCCATCGTCAGCAACCATCTTGCCGAGCGGCTTTTCCCGTCGGGCAATGCCCTCGGCCAGCGCATTCGCTTCGGCTTCATGCCCGAACTTCAGGATCTCGAAATCGTGGGCATAGCGCGCAATGCGCGGATTTTCGATCTCCGCAATGCGGCTGCCCTCGCTGTTTATCTTCCCTATCTTCAGCATCCGAAATTCTCGGAACAGGGCGATCTTTTTGTGCGGGCCAAGCAGGCTCCCGAAGCGCTAGCTAGGACCGTGGGACATCAGATCGAGTCGCTGGGGCGCGAATACCCCCTGCGCACGAAAACGGTTGGGCAAGAGATCAGCCAGGCGCTTGTGGAAGAGCGCGTCACCGCCCTGCTCGCCGGCTTTTTCGCGGCTTTGGCGCTCTTGCTGGCTTCGGTTGGCCTGTACGGACTGCTGTCCTATGCCGTTACCCGCCGCACCCGCGAAATCGGTATTCGCGTGGCGCTCGGCGCGCAGCCGGCGACCGTTCTTTGGGCCGTACTGCGAGAAGCGCTGGCGCTTGCTCTGTTTGGGATAGCGCTCGGAATTCCTTGCGCGCTTGCAGCCAGCCGGCTCATCGCTAGCATGCTTTTTGGGCTTTCGTCTAACGACTTGCCTACAGTTGCCGCGGTCTCGCTGTTGCTCCTCAGCGTGGCTCTGTTTGCCGGCTACTTACCGGCGCGACGGGCCTCGCGCATCGATCCAATGGTCGCGCTGCGCATGGAATCTGGGGAATAGGGAGTAGGGGGGAGGGAATAGGGGCTAGGGACTGGGGGCTGGGGAGAAGGACTTTACGATTCTCCGCCACTATTTGCCCGGTTTTGTTGCGTACTGCCTTCTGCTTACTGCCTACTGTTCTTCCCCAGCCCCGAGCCCCTAGTACTACTACGTTAAGTTAAGGTGGGCGGTTTCGTTTGCGAATTACGCTGCCACAATACGCGCACTCTCCGGTCCAGGTAAACAACAGGCGTTGGATCTCACGACGCGTCTGTGGCAGGGTCCACCCA
>Ga0208321_1000110_pt1 | contig 97452 bp, 80 predicted proteins | sample June2015DPH_4_15_FD_184692 | JGI IMG/M metagenome (GOLD analysis project Ga0208321, IMG submission 184692) | Peatland microbial communities from SPRUCE experiment site at the Marcell Experimental Forest, Minnesota, USA - June2015DPH_4_150... | ecosystem: Environmental > Terrestrial > Soil >... | reverse complement strand
TACTTCTGGCAAGCCTCTTCGGTAGCGAACATCGACTGAAACTCGCGCAAGGTTTTCGGAAACGCTGGGCGCGGCATGCCCATATACTACTAATTGGGGCTTGCTGAAACAACCGGATAAGCATGAGTCGGCTAACCGGACATGTAACCCTCATGGTCCGAATGGGGTTCAAGGAAATAGGTCCTGCCTTGTCGCCAAGTGTTTATCAACAAACCCCGCTCGAGTGCCCGGAAAGTTAGCATTGCGGTAACTTCGCTGCGACGGATCACACTGACCCACTACCCGCAGCGGCCACACCTTGACTTTCCGCGGCGCTTTCATTAGCATCGTGATGAATTAATGAACGGGCATCTTCCTCCCACTATTGCCAAGGGGCGGCATTCCGCCGAATCCCGTGCTCTCTGCATCTTTTGAAATGGAGGCGTGTCTAGCATTTCGAACCCTATGGTGACCAGTGTCAGGATACGAAAGGGAGTCCAGGCGCTCGTCGGCACTTATGATGGAAACCTGAAGTTGCTGGAGCGATGCTTTCAGGTTTCCGCTCATTTGGGTGAGGAGACGCTGGAGATCGAAGGTGAAGAAGCGAACGTGCGCCGCGCGCAGCGTCTGGCGGAGGAATACTCGGAGCTGGTCGAGAAAGGGACACGCTTCGAAGGCGCCGAAATCGAAGGCTATCTGCGCATCATGAGTCAGGACCCGGACGCCACCTTGAAAGGTCTGGCTGAAGCGGGACGGCCTCGGACCTTCGGGAAGAAGTCGATCACGCCGAAGAGCCTGAATCAGCGCAGCTACGTGGATGCCATCGAGCGCCACGACATGGTATTTGGCATCGGCCCGTCGGGCACCGGCAAAACTTATCTGGCCGTGGCCATGGCGGTGGATGCGCTCCTCACCAAAGAGGTCAGCCGCATCATCCTGGCTCGCCCGGCGGTGGAGGCCGGGGAGCGCTTGGGATTCCTGCCCGGCACGCTGCAGGAGAAAATCAATCCCTATTTGCGCCCGCTCTACGATGCCCTTTATGACGTGCTGGATCCTGACCGCGTGGAGCGATATCTCGAAAAAGGCATCATCGAGATTGCGCCCATCGCCTTCATGCGCGGGCGGACCTTGAACGACGCTTTTGTGATTCTGGACGAAGCGCAGAACACCACGAGCGAGCAGATGAAGATGTTCCTGACGCGCCTGGGCTTCAATTCCAAGGCCGTGGTCACGGGCGACGTCACGCAGATCGATCTGCCCAACGGGCGCCGCTCCGGGCTGATTGAGGCGGTGGACGTTGTGGCCAGGGTCACCGGCATCAGCTTCATTTATTTCACCGAGCGGGACGTGGTCCGGCACAACCTGGTGCAACGTATCATCCGCGCGTACGAGGAGTACGATCAGTCGCGAACCGCCAAGAGCAATGGCGAGCAGAAGTGAGGTAGCAGGACGCGTGGCCGCCAGCCCACGCGGACGAGGTCCAATGCTCCTCAACCAGCAGAAACGTTACGCGTTGCGCCTCTCCCCCTTACACCCCTACGTGCAGAGTCTGAAGCGGCGCCTGCGGTTGGGAAGGGGCGATTTCAACATCTGCTTCGTGGACGACGGCGCCATCCGGCGGATGAACGCAGCCTATCGCGGCCAGGACCGTGCCACCGACGTCCTCTCCTTTCCGTGGGGCGAGCACGCCCGGTCGCGACTCGCCGCGGCGCGGGCTGGGCGGAGACCTCACGCGGCTCGACGACCTGCAAAGACCAGCCGCCCGGCGCGAGTCGAGTTCGAAGGTTTTCTGGGTGACGTAGTCATCTCTGTGCAGACGGCCCGGCGGAATGCGCGAGGCGAAGGGCATTCGACACTCAACGAGATCCGCTGGCTGATCTTGCACGGCGTGCTTCACTTGTTGGGTTATGACCACGAGTCAGATAGCGGGGAAATGACGGCGCTCGAACTGGCCTTGCGCGAGCAACTGGGCGTGGCCGTCGGACGTGCACGAAACGGGAACAAGTAGATTCATCTTATGGATCAATGGTTCCTCCTTACGATCGCCTGGGTCGCAGTCTTGGGAGTGTCGCTGACGCTGGGCTCCGTGGCATCCTACCTGCGGCTCTTGATGCGACGCCTGACGCCCGTGGGAGCCCGAAAGGTCTTTGGGCCCAGCGAGGGTGGGCGCATCCGGCCTGACCGCGAGCGCGTGGGCGTGTCGATTTCCGCCTTGCACGGCGCGGCCATGCACCTGTTCGCGGTGGGCTTGACGGGGTTGCTGATCGTGCGGCGGCCGGAGCACGTGTGGAGTGACATCGGCACGGCCTTACTGATCGTGCTCGTCGCCGTGGCGATTGCCGATCAATTGATCCCTTTCCTGCTCGTGGTGCGGCACGACGAGCCGGAAGTTATCCTGGAGCGCTGGATGCCCACCCTTCGTCGGGCCGTCTTCTGGGCGCTGCCTCTTACCTTTCCCGTTCTCATTTCAAGAACCATCGCGCGGCTGCTCGAACCGGCGGAACCTGAGCCGGAGCCGCCCTCGCCGCAGGAAAATCTCCAGGAGCTGATCGAGGCAGGGGAGCAGGAAGGCCTGATCGAAAAGGGCGAGGGCGAGCTAATGCAATCGGTGGTCGAATTCGGCGACAAGATCGTGCGAGAGGTGATGACGCCGCGGCCCGAAATTGCCGCCATCGAAATCAATTCCTCGATTGAAGACCTGCGCGAATTGATTCGCAGCAAGCGCCTGACGCGGTACCCGGTCTACTCCGGCCAACTGGATCACATTGAGGGCATCGTGAGTGTTCGTGACCTGACGGAGTTGGCGCCGGAGGAACAGCAGCGCGTTGCGCTCCGCAGCCTGGTGCGGCCCGTGCCCTTTGTTCCGGAAACCAAGCCCGTCACGGACCTGTTGAAAGAATTACAGCAGTCCACGACGCAGATGGCGATCGTGATTGACGAATACGGCAGCGTAACGGGCCTGATCACTATCGAAGATCTGCTCGAGGAGATCGTGGGAGAAATCCGCGATGAAGTGGAGCCCCACGCGCGCGACATCGTGAGGGAATCCCCGTCGAGTTATATCGTCTCCGGACATGCTGAGCTGGCGCAGATTGCGGACGAGCTGCACGTTCCACTGGAAGGGCGCGATTACTCGACGGTCGCCGGCCTGGTGATGACTCACCTGGGACACGTGCCCGCCGCGGGCGAAAAAGTCGAGAGCAATGGCCTGACCTTTGAAGTGTTGGAAGCGAACCAGCGGACCGTGCTCAAGGTGCGGATGACAGTCACGCCCACCCAGGCTTCCACAACTCCCACCCATGCTTGAGGAAACCTCGTTCAAATCGGGCTTCGTAGCTGTCGTGGGGCGGCCCAACGCCGGGAAGAGTACGCTCGTTAACGCCCTGGTGGGGTCGAAGGTTTCGATTGTGACGCCGGTCCCTCAAACCACGCGCAATCGCATCCTCGGGATCCTGAACCGCCCCGAGGCGCAGGTGATCCTGATAGATACCCCGGGCGTCCACAAGCCCTTCTCCCGGCTAAACGAACAGATGATGAACTTTGTACGCCAAGCGCTGGCGGATCGGGACCTGGCGGTGCTGATTGTGGACGCGAGCGAGAAGTTCGGCAAGGGCGATGAGTTCGTAATCGAACTCTTGAAGAAATATACGCCGCGCACGATTCTGACCTTGAACAAGATTGATCGCGTGAATAAGCCCGACTTGTTGCCTTTGATGGAGCGTTATTCAAATCTGTACAGCTTTGAGGAGATATTTCCGATCTCAGCGCTGCACGGTGAGGGGCTGGAGGAATTGCTCGCTGCGGTCATCCAGAGGCTGCCTGAGGGTCCGCAGTATTTCCCTCCGGATGAATACACCGACCAGCCGGAACGCTTCCTGGCGAGCGAAATCATTCGCGAGAAGGTCATCCGGCACACGAAGCACGAATTGCCTTACGTGACGGCCGTGCTGGTTGATGAGTTCCAGGAAGGCGAGGCGATCACGCGGCTCCACGCCACCATTGTGGTGGAGAAGGAATCGCAAAAACCCATCGTGATCGGAGCGCGCGGCGCCCGCCTGAAGGAGATCGGCACCGAAGCGCGCCTGGAGCTGGAGAGACTCTTTCCCCCCAAAGTTTTTCTTGAACTCTATGTGAAGGTCGAACCGCATTGGCGCGATAATCGCGCCGTGATCGCGGAACTAGACTACCGCAGCGAGGGCGGGGCGTGAACTATTTTGGATTTGCGATTTTAGATTTTCGATTGATGAGGCAGACCCTTTGCTCCGTGCTACTTCTCTAACTCCTTCGACTTTTTCAACTTCTTCAACCGGTCGAAGGAGTCAAAGAAGTCGAAAGATTGAAATAGCCCCCTGCCGGGCTCCCGACGTTGTCGGGACGAGTTGCGCCCGACGCCATTACTCGCTACCGAGCCGACGCGGTCGCGAGGTCGTACACACGCCGGATGCCTAGCGGCCCCGCCAGCGAGGGATCTTCGAAGCGCGAAACCACATAGAGTTGTTTGCCGTCCGGGGTGAGACGGTACGTTTCCGTGAGCTTCCCGGAGTGCCCCACCTTGCTCTCCGCGATCAAGGAGTTTCCATCCCACTCCGCCTTGGTCGAGGTTTTCTTCCCATCCGCATCCGTTTCTTGGTGTTTCTTCCCGTCCGGGTAGAAAGTCCGGGCGTGTCCCGTGTCGTCACTGACCACGATCTGCTGTTCGCGCTGGTCAATCCTCAGGAACCTCGGGTTCGCAGCCAACTCGTTCCACTCCTCACTGCTCACGCCTCCGCCTTGATGCCGCGCGCCGCCGCCGCGCCGGCCTGTTCCACCGCCCATCGGCCCGCCGATTCCAACCCGCCCGATTCCGACACCGATGCCACCTGCCGGGTAGCCTCCACCAGGATAGCCGCCGCCTGGGTAGGTGCCACCGCTCGGGTAACCGCCCCCCGAATCGCGGCGCGCGCTGGCGCTCTTCTCTTGCGCTTCGCGAACCTTCTGCTGCGCGTCATCGCTTTGATCCTGGTTGAAGTTCCAAACGCCCTTCAGTTGAGGCTTGTCGGCCGCGCGCGAAACCCCTGCGAGCGCCGCCACGAGACAGCAAGCCGCAAATGGAATGGATGCCCTTATCGGAAAGCCGGGAAACCTGCTCATCGCTTGATACCCCCGTCGCTCGGATCCTGCCCGATCCTTTCCCCTTCGATTCCGCGCCCGTCCGGCTGGTTGTCTAGCGTCAGCGCGATGGAGGATGCTAATGTCCGGATGTCCTGCGAGAGACGGGCACAGGAGCGGCCCCGGCGCTACGCTTGCGGGGGCGGGGCCTGCCCTGGGTAGGCCTGCTGCAGGAACTCCTTGAACCACTCGCGCTCCCGGAAGAAGTTAAGCTCATCATCGGCGAGGACGTACTCGTACCGAGGCAAGGTTCCAGCCTCCCGGCTCTTCTCTAGCCATCTCCTGCAATCTGTTTCATTCCGCATGAATGAACCAAGACAGGCCAGGTTATAGGCTCCAGCCCCGGGCTTTATCTCTTCGGCGCGCATAAGTTTCTCGCGTGCATCGCCGAGACAGTGGCGGGCGTCTTCGCCAGTCTTGATCTTCGCCTGGCCCAGGAGCGCAAGGGCCCAGTTGTTGAGAGCTTCGTGCTCGTCCGGCTTGATCGCCAAGGCGGCGGCGTACTTCTCGCCCGCCAGCCTGTACAGGTTGTCCACCTCCTCCCCCAACTTGGTCTTCGCCCGGTCTGAGAGCGCAACGCCCCAGTTATTGAGAGCTTCGTGCTTGCCCGGCTTGATGGCCAAGGCGGCGTTCTTCTCGCCCGCCACCCTGTACAGCCAGTCCGCTAGCTTTTTCGTCTTGGTCGTCGCCTGGGCTGAGAGCGCAACGCCCCAGTTGTACAGAGCTTCGTGCTTGTCCGGCTTGATCGCCAAGGCGGCGGCGTACTTTTCGCCCGCCAGCCTGTAGAGCCTGTCCGCTAGCTCCGCCGTCTTGATCTTCGCCTGGGCTGAGAGCGCAACGCCCCAGTTGTACAGAGCTTCGTGCTTGTCCGGCTTGATCGCCAAGGCGGCGGCGTACTTTTCGCCCGCCAGCCTGTACAGCCTGTCCGCTTCCTCCCCCGTCTGGGTCTTCGCCTGGGCTGCGAGCGCAACACCCCAGTTGTTGAGAGCTTCGTGTTTGTCCGGCTTGATGGCCAACGCGGCGGCGCACTTCTCGCCCGCCAGCCTGTACAGCCTGTCCGCTTCCTCCCCCGTCCGGGTCTTCGCCTGGTCTGAGAGCGCAACGCCCCAGTTGTTGAGAGCTTCGTGCTTGTCCGGCTTGATGGCCAAGGCGGCGGCGTAACTCTCGCCCGCCAGCTTGTACAGCTTGTCCGCTTCCTCCGCCGTTTGGGCCTTCGCGTGGTCTGAGAGCGCATTACCTTGCGCTATATAGGACCACGCCAGAGCGTGGGCCAGCTCGGGAGGCAGGGGACCTCTATGCTCTTTCGCAAGCCCGAATACCCCTTCGTAGTCGCCCGCCATGAGCATGCCTAAGGCACCCACAACGGTCCTAACACCCGGCTCAAAATCGGCGATCGCGCGTTGAATCCACTTTCGAGGACTGGCAGTCAGCTCCTCTTGCGGCGCATCCGTGGATTCCACGGGCAGACGGAATGGGGCCAGCATCTCAAAGGTACCGTCCAAATGGGTGAAAGGATCCTGTGTCAGTGAAGGCGGGAAGATACCGAGTTTCTGTGTCAGCGTAACAAAGAAGGAGTCTGCGTCCCATCCGTCGGTGAAGAAAGCATCTTTGCCCTCGACCAGTAGCTTCTCGCACAGATGCGGAGCAGGCCCGCTATCTTTGTACCCCACCCAAAAAAGACCGTTGTCAAACCGGTCCACTTTCGCCAGATGGTCGAACACGGGGTCGTTCTCACCGCTGTAACCTACAACGATCCAGGCTCGGCCCTGGCCGGCGTCTTGAAAGAGCGGGCCAAGACGGCGCGAATGCCTTTCGCATTCGGCTTTTGTGTTCATCAACACGAGGCCCGTGCGCTGGCCGTGCAGGTGGAAAACAGCCTTATCCGGAACATTGGCGAGACCTAGAAACTGGGAAGCGGCAAAATCGTAGACGGCTGGAAGCTCTCCAAGCAGGGCACAGGCACGCATGACAAGTGGATCGAAGTTCGTCGTGAGGACGTGGTCAACATAGCCGTGCTTCATCAGGCACGCGATGCCGATGTGGGCCAAGTTAATCTTGGCTTTATCCACATATTCGGCAACAAGGTCGCGTCGCTCGCCAAGCGTCAGCTCAGCCATGCATTGGGGGTAGGTCTTTTCAGAAGCACGCCAGTAGGCTTGTGGGTAACGCTGCTCGATGATGCCGACGAAACCCGCCCCGGTGGGGATGCCGCCTTCCACCGAGCATCCAGCTCCGATCAGAAGACTGCAACACCGTCCCCGGAGCGGCGGGTTGCGGAGAGAATCTACGATGTCCTCCATAGAGCGCCGAAAGCTCATATCGTCCTCCGTGCCTTTGATTGTGGTACATCATAGGTCCAGTCATCGGCCTTTCATAGGTGGGTGGCGCGTGAGCGGGCGAGGTCCGCTAGCCTCCGATCGGAATCCCCAGAGACTTCATCTTGCGGTAGAGGTGGCTGCGTTCCAGGCCCAGGACCTCGGCGGTGCGGCTCACGTTGCCTTGATTCTCTTCGAGCTTGCGGAGAATGTAGTCGCGCTCGTAAGCGGCCCGTGCTTCCTGCAAAGTCGAGAAGCCACCCGTCGCGGACTTGGCGGGGCTGGGGCGCGCGTGGTTGTGGTGCATGGAAGGGGGAAGATGCCGGCGCTCGATGCGCTCGCCTGGCACCATGATCACCAGCCGCTCCACCAGATTCTTGAGTTCGCGAACATTCCCGGGCCAGCGGTTGCTGCACAGGACTTCCATCGCTGCCTCCGCGAAGTTTTTGGGACGGCGCCCATAGGCGCGCGCGAACTCCGCCAGGAAATAGTTGGCCAGAGCGGGGATATCCTCCGCGTGCTCGCGCAGCGGGGGAACATAAAAAGGAATGACGTTGAGGCGATAGAAGAGATCTTCGCGGAAATTGCCCTTTTGAATTTCGTCGTCGAGCCGCTTGTTGGTCGCGGCGATGACGCGCACGTCGACCGTAAGGTTGTTGCCGGAACCGACCGGAGTGAAGCGCTGCTCTTCGATGACGCGCAGGACTTTGGACTGCGTGCGCAAGCTCATATCGCCCACTTCGTCCAGGAACAAGGACCCCTCGTGGGCTTGCTCGAACTTGCCGACCTTATCGTCGAGCGCGCCCGTAAAAGAGCCTTTGACGTGTCCGAAAAGTTCGCTTTCGATGAGCTCTTCGGGAATCGCCGCGCAGTTGACTTCCACGAAAGCCTGCTCGGCGCGTTGGCTCAGATTGTGAAGCGCGTGGGCCACCAGTTCCTTTCCTGTGCCGCTCTCTCCGTAAATCAGAACCCGGCCGTTGGTGGGCGCAGCGAGCGCCAACTGCTGGCGCAGGGCCTTCATGGGGACGCTGTCGCCGATGATGCGGTCACGGCCCCGCAGTTCCTGACGCAGTTCGCGGTTTTGGGCAGCCAGGCGGGATTGCTCGAGCGCGTGTCGCAAGGTCAGCAGAGTCTTCTCGATGGAAAGAGGCTTTTCGATGAAATCAAAGGCGCCCAGCTTGGTGGCACGGACGGCAGTTTCGATCGTCCCGTGGCCGGAGATCATGATGACCGTGGGAGGGTCTGCGAACGTTTGGATTTTCTCGAGTGCTTGGATGCCGTCCAACCCCGGCAGCCAAATGTCGAGCAAAACCACGTCGTACTTGTTCGTGGCAAGGGATTCCAGGCAAGCCTCAGCGCTTTCCACGGATTCGACGCCGTATCCTTCGTCCTGAAGAACATCCGTGAGCGACTCGCGGATTCCGGGTTCATCGTCGACGATGAGGACCGAGTGTTTCATCTATTTATGTGCAGCCGGGCTTCGCAAGCCGGGCCCGGGCAGCCGCTTCTATGGTTCCCCAGTATTTGCCACCACCCGCCGGGTCGTCTTCCAACTGGCAGCTTGGGTGAGTATAGCGCGATAAGTACATTTCTTTTCAACAACATTCTGGCTTCGCCTCGATTACCGCGCAACCCTTTTATTTTCAAGCACTCATCCAGATCGATGGTTTTTCAATTCCTCCTCCCCTTTGTTTTCAATAACTCATCCGGATCGACCTTCATTTTTAACATCTTTTTGGGTAGCCTGAGCCCCTGTTTGAATCGACAGGTTCGTGAGCTTCCGGATATGGCGAAGGCTCGACTCTTCCATCCTCACCCTCAGCGGCGCGCGTCGTCTCACCCCTCTATGGTAGGCACAATCGCGAGGGGCTTGTAAAGGGGGCGCCGCGATTTTTGGGCTATCGGTAGGAAAAAAGTGAAAGCCGTAGGTGGCGGGTGGGATGTGGTATGTGGAGTGCGCGTCCTGCGGGCTACCGGTAGCCCCAAAATGGCCCCGGTGGTGCCTTGTTGTCAGGAAGGAATCGTAGATACAAGCGCTGACCTCCCAGGCTTGCTCGGCGGTGGTGTCATTTGGAGTGCAGTCATTCCCGCGAAAGCGGGAATCCACGCGCCGACAATGGCGTTGCCGCTTTGGACAAGTATCTCTGCCCAGAAACGGTCGGCCCTAATGATTTTAGCCTCCCACTGGATTCCCGCTTTCGCGGGAATGACGGTCTTCACAGGCCCGCCTGGGCGGGGTTTTGGGCACCTCTGGCAGTTAGGTTAACGCTTATGGGCGCGGAAGCCACGACACGCTCCTTTCGTGCGGCACGCCAAGGAGCTCAACGATCGCTTGACCTGCCTACATCTCAACCCGCTGCGCGAGATTTTGGACTTGCTTCGCGGGTTAACAGGCAGTATAAGTAAGTTACCCTTTTGCCAGCCCTGGGAGGCTAGTCCCGTGCCCGCCTGGTTAGGTTCTTTTCGGAAGCGTTCGCACTCAACCAAAGCGCCGTGTGCGCAGAGCGGGTTCGGGACCTCTTTAGGCGGTCACGGGACCAGGCGTCATGAATAACTCCCCTCCGGTCACTCTAGCCGAGCTGGGCGAAATCGACCGTCTGTCCTTCGTCAAGGCCAGCACCATCTTAGATGAGGCCCGAAACCGCCTTAAGCTATTCGACCACGATCTGGCGGTGCGCCGTTCTCAAGAAGCATTTGAGCTCTACATAAAAAGCTTATTCCGTTTCCTGCGAGCCGACTATCCAACAACCCATGACCTTAAGAAACAGATTTATGACCTGACTCAGTCCCTCAGGCAATTCGACATCGAAAGCCGTCAGGTTGCTCGACTGGTCCTTGCCAGTTCGGTGCTGCGTCTCTGGCGCTCGCCAGCCCTTTATGGCGATGAAGCGCTCAGCATTGGCGGGCTCTTCGATGCTAGTGAGGCAGCACTTGCCGTATCATATGCGGAATTGGGGCAGTCCGTGTGCGGGATAGTTCGCAGCCATATCTACCGGCGAGCTACCGTCCAGGAGAAGAGGTGACGGAGTGTGGGCAAATAGGTCTTCCGGGGGCGGGGTAGACCAAACGCTTGGACATGCTGCAGTATCTCTTAGAAGTGACCTCGAAATGCCAATGACGTGTAGTGATGCCACACTATTCCGAAGGGGCCGCGCATCGAACCTGGTCGTTGTGGTGTTGCTCACAGCGATGGCTCAGGCGCAGGTTAGCCATCAGTCGATTCCCGCGGGCACTCGAGTGCGGGTTGAGCTCGGGACCACCGTCAGCACACGCTTTTCGAAGACAGGGGAGGAAGTACAGGCCACGGTAGTTGAACCAATCACCCAGGACGGCCAAGCGATCATCCCTGTTGGCACCAGGCTTTCAGGGCATATCGACTTCATCCAGCCTAAGCAACCTCAGAGGAAGCTCCGCGCTTCACTTCGGTTAGTGTTCGACACAGTCAATTTGCCGGACCATCGCACGCTCCGATGTCGGGCCATCGTTAGCGGCGTCGGTTTTGCATTCCAGGTCGCCCCCGATGGTGACGTAGCTCAACCGTCGGGAGATTTCGAGCTGAAGCGCCGGCGGAAGTTATGGGTGCAACTTACCGAAGATTTGGCTCTAAGCGCAGCGACAGCCGGGAGTGGGATAGGCTCCGCGGTTCCGATGGGCACCAGGATCGAAACCCGCGGCGTCACTGCACCCGACGCCGCCAGCCACAAGCCTCAAAAGACCAAGCCGAAGGACACGCACTCCGTTCGCATGGGCGAATTGCTGGTTGCTGCAACCTCCATCGAAGACGGCCCGCTCAACAGAAGGACCGGCCCTCCACATCGAGCCTTCATTGTGCATGTGCGAATACAGAACGTGGGCAAACAGTTCCCCTGCACATCGCTCAAAGCTTATCTTGTGGTCGAACCCTTCTACGAGTACCCTGCTTCGTTGTTATCCGAAGAGCAGCCGTGGATCCACGAACTGCTCCCCGGCGAAACGGCAGAAGGTCGATACTCCTTCGACATACGAGATGGCGTCGTGCCTAAGGAACTGTTATTGAAGGCTGAAGACAGCCGTGAAACCCGCTGCGCAGAATATCCAGATTGGGGTTCGATCTGGCACTATCGGAGCGAAGCCCGAATTCCGACCGAGGGACTCCCGACGGAAGGCGAGTTAACGCGAGAAGTCGCTTCGCCGCCGGAAGGTCCTGAAAGCCCGCCGGGCTTGAAAGGAGGGCAGATACCTCTGGCTGCGACCGATCAGAAACGGGAGGTTCGACAGCAACCAGGCACCACGATTGTCATGGACGATAGCTTCGAATACAGGGTCGTTGATTATGGGGTGGGTCAAGTACAAATCCGGTCGGCGTTAGGTGACGAGCACGCACTTTCCCCGCCCGTGTTCTGGATAGAGTTTAGCATTTCCAACGCGTCCGAGCACCTGCTCGCCGTTCCGCGCCATTCGCCTTCTGAAAGAGCAGCCCTGGCAGTCGTAGACAACTGGGGAAATCACTACGAAGCTTGGTGTCCTTTGGTGAAGGCGATATGGAGTCAAGCCACCCTGCCCCTGCCGCCAAGAAAGCTCGGTCGCTACAAGCCTCAAGAGTCCAGTCTGGACCTCGCTGTAATCCCTCAGGAGGAATTTGCGAAGGACATAGTGGAACTGCGTGTTTACTTAAACAGATACCCAGGTGACCGGGACTGGCACTTCTTCTCGCTTCAAAGCCCCATGCTCAGGCAAAGGAATCTGCTTCAAAACCAGTTCAAGCCTTCGGCCGCAGAATTGCCCGTTAGCATCGGGGAGGAGGTCCAGCCACCGCTCCACTTGCCGCGCTAACCCGGGTTCAAAATGGCACCCGGAGACCGCGCAGGCTTGTCCAAATTACGGTCAATTCGACGGGCTGTGATCTGCGGCAGAGCCGCGGCCGCTGATCCACAACGTTACCCTCCTGGAGGACCACCGGCAAAAGGGGCTAAGAGCAGTGACCCGCCACGGCGGGGCAGGTTTTTGCCTCGCCCCAGTAGCGCTGACCTTTAGGTCAGCACGAAGGGAAGCCGCGAAGATGCCGACCTGAAGGTCGGCGCTACGTCACCCGCTTCACCCGGGGCCGCGTCACGGGATGGCCCGGAGCTTAGCACTTCGACCGGACGCATCCAAGAGCCCACGGTCAGGAGTACACTGACCGTGGCTACCCTCCTTTTCGTCACGGTAGGCCCGCTCAAGCGCCGCAAGGCCTTCACGGTTCCCCAGGATTTGCCACCACGGCCCGGTCGATGGGCAGCTCGATCACAAACTTGGTTCCCGTGGGGAGATTCTCCTCGGCGCGAATGGACCCGCGATGCTCGGCGACGATGCGGTTAATGATCGCCAAGCCCAAGCCGGTTCCTGAGCGCTTGGTGGAGAAGTAGGGAAGGAACAACCTCTCCTTGGCTTCCGGGGAGATTCCCGGCCCGCTGTCCGCCACCGTGATTTCCACGATATCCCGCTCGGGGTCGAGTGTACTGCGCACCCAGATCTCCTTCCGCAGGGATTGCTCCAGAGCTTCGGCGGCATTGTCAATCAGATTGACGACGACGCGCTTCATCTGATCCGGATCGGCTTGCACGATGGGCAAGTCGGGAGACAGATCGCGATGGATGGCGATCCCGTTCAAGCGTCCTTCGAACACGTTTAGAGCATTTTCCAGGATGTCATTGACGCGCGTCGGCACCGGTTTGGAGGTGGGAAAGCGCGCGAAGGCGGAGAATTCGTCGACGAGCGTCTTCAAGGTACCCACCTCGCGCCCAATTAACGAGGCACTGTCAGCGACGGCCCCCAGCAGCTCGCCGGGGGAAGAATCGGCGCGCGGGCGCTCAATCAGCCGCAGGATACGCTCCGTGGAAAGCTGGATGGGGGTGAGCGGATTCTTGATTTCGTGGGCGATCCGCTGGGCGACCTCTTGCCAGGCGGCGGAGCGCTGAGCGCGCAGGACCTCCGTCAGATCTTCCAGCACCAGAACCGAGCCCACCCGCCCGTGTCGAGCCTGGACGGACGAGAGGGTGAGCGCGACAAAGGCGCGGCGACCGCCCAGGTCGAGCTCCATCTGGCGTGTAACCACACCCTGGCGCGCGGCGCGGCGGAACAAGCGAGCAATCTCCCGTGCGTCTTCGGGAGAGAAAAGATCGGAGAGGCCCCGCGCGGAGCGGACGTCGGGACGGCCAAACATACGCTCGGCGGTGGAGTTCAGTCGCGTGATCTGGCCTTGCGGATCGAAAGAGATGACTCCGCTCGGAATGTTTTCCAGGATGGCTTCGATGGTGTTGCCACGCTCCTCCAATTGACGGTTCGCCTGCTGGAGCTCGCGCGATGCCTGCTCGATGGCACGGCGATTTTCGAGAAGTTGCAGAGTCATCTGGTTGAAGGAATGAAGCAGCACGCCCAGTTCGCCATCCGCACGCGCCGTTATCTGGAACCCCAAATTGCCCTGTGAGACTTCGTGCGTGGCTCTGGCCAGCGCCTGGATGGGGATGGTGACCTGTTTCGAAAGGAAAAGCGCAAACCAGGTCGCGATGAAAAGAATGAGCAGCGTCAGCAACCAGAGCATCGACAGGTAATTGCGCTTCACGGCTTTCCGTTCCAGGCTGAGGTCGTTGTACTTTTTGGCTTCCCGCTGGATTTCACTGGACACCAAGGTCAGCTTCGAGGGCAGCCGCGTAATGGCGGCAATTGTTCCCAGGCGGGCGCCGGCGCGATTCAGAACCGGGTCGACCGAGATGAAGAGTTCGTAATCACCCGCGGCCCAGTGTCCTACAAGGCCCTTCGGCGGCAAGCTGCCCCCGCGGACTTGCGGAAAGTAACCGGCCACCGCAGCCGCATCAGGCCAGGGATCACCCGCTTGACCCAGAAGGCGGCCCGAAGAATCAAAGCACAGGACGGCTACGTTCCCGGGGTCAGCGGTCACTTCCTGCGTCACCCGCCGCGCCACCAGAGGGATCGCGTGGTGGTCCACGGCTTGGATCATTTCTTCACTTTGCGCGAGATGGCTGGAAATGTTGTCGGCGCGCTGCCCGGCCTGCAGCTCGAGTTGTCGGACCAACTCCTCGGAGTCTTGACGGATCAGGTCAGGGGGAAGACTGAACCACCTGTCAATAGTGCGATTCAGTAACCCGTAGGCAAAGGCGAATAGAAAGCAGACCGGCACCAAGGAAAGTCCCAGGAAGGCCACAACCATCTTCGTCTTGAAACGCGACCCAAGTTGTTGTTGCCGCCGTTCGACATAAAGCTTCAGAAGGATGCGCAGAAGAATGAGCGCGAAAATCACGAAGGCCAAAAAAATGACGGTCGAGAGAACAAGCAACAGGATGGTTTGTTGTGAATTGCTGGGGCGGATAAACGAAAGATTGAGCGAGGCTTGGCTCCACCCCAGGAAGAACAGGGCGGGGACGAGGACCGATAATACCGCCAAAATAATCTTACGGCGACGAGTAAGGTTGGATGTCATACCGGTTGCCTACGCGCCTTCGTCGGCGATTGCCGCCTGCCTGCCTCGGAACATCGAGGCAGGACCTGGTAACCTTTGCGTGTCCCACTCCGGCAGGAACCTGCGCAAGGGGCATTCCTCACAGCGCGCCACTTGCCGCCGGCAGTAGCGTTTGGCCACCTCGACCATCAAGGCGTGAAACTCACTGAACATCGCTTCATCAGCCGGCAGATGGTCGTGGAGGAACTGCTGGGCGGATTCGTAGTTCGCGGTCGCGGGAAGGAGCTGGTGACGAGAAAGAACCCGGCGTGTGTAGGCATCCGCGACAAACAGGGGGTGACGTCCAGCATACAGTAAAATCGCATCCGCCGTCTCCGGGCCGATTCCCTTGAGACTGAGAAGTTGCTGGCGGCAGCGGGCTGGTTTCATCGAAAAAAGCGAGTCTAGCGAGCCGCCCAGCGTGCGTTCGAGCCAATCCGCAAAATCGTGAATGGTTCGCGCCTTTTGCCGATAGAAGCCGGCCGGGCGAACGCAGGACTCCAACTCCTCTAAGGAGGCTTGGCGAAGGGCGCGCCAAGCGAGGAGGTCAGATTTTCTGAGGTTCTTCAAAGCCAACGTCGCATTCCGCCAAGTCGTGTTCTGGGTAAGAATGGCTCCCAAAATGATTTCCAACCGCGTTCGGGCAGGCCACCAACCCTGCGGGCCGAAGCTTTCGAGCAGGGTCAGGTAGAACTGGCGGAGAGTTTCACCTGGCGCCGCCTCGCGTTGCTGAGCCAGCAATTGCATATTTTGAAAACTTATACTCGCCCCTCGGCAAAGTCAAGGCAAGCCGGGCGGCTGAGAAGCCGCCGAAATGCCCTGGCGCGTGATGCCAGGTGCGCGGCAGACTCTAAAAGCCCCGGCGCAGTCGTTCCCGCCAGGAATGAACCCGAGTGAGGCGTACTGAGGTACTAGGCCCGGGAAATCGCCTTGACAACTCAAGAGGAGTTCCTTACGATGCGTTTAAGTATGTGACTTTCAGAGACTTGCCGTGAGGCCGCGCAAGGGCGTGAGATCTCTGTCAAACATGTCGGTCAGGCCGGGATAGCGGGGGTTCGGGAATGTCTGGCAAGCTCGGCGAGATTCTCCTCAAGGAAAACCTGATTACCCCTGACCAGCTCAAGCAGGCGCTGGAACATCAGAAGGCCAACGGGGGAAGGCTGGGGAATTCCCTCGTTAAGTTGGGCTTTCTGAACGACGATGAGGTGACGGCCGTCCTCTCTCGCCAATACGGTGTTCCCTCCATCAACCTCGCCTATTTCGAGGTTGACCCCAGCGTCATCAAGCTGATTCCCGTGGAAACGGCCACGAAGTACCAGGTGCTGCCGCTCAGCCGCGTGGGATCGTCGTTGACGCTGGCCATGGTGGATCCCACAAACGTGTTCGCCATGGACGATATCAAGTTCATGACGGGTTTCAACATCGAACCGGTGGTCGCATCGGAAGCGACCATCCTGGATGCCATCAAGAAGCACTACGGCAGCGTGGAGGACCAGGAACGCAAGAAGGAGTTGGAAGAGATCGTCAGCTTCATCGACGAAGGCCAAGCGGAAAGCGTGGAGCTGCAAGCTGAAGAAGATGGAATGCTGAATCTGGCCCAGTTGGAAAGGGCGGCCGAGGAAGCGCCGGTCATCAAGCTTGTGAACTATATCCTCACGGATGCGGTAAAACGGGCAGCGAGCGACATTCACATGGAACCCTACGAAAAGGAATACCGCGTCCGTTACCGCATTGATGGCATGCTGCAGAACATCATGAATCCCCCCTTCAAGTTGCGCGACGCCATCATCAGCCGCGTGAAGATCATGGCGAAGTTGGATATCTCCGAAAAGCGGCTGCCGCAAGACGGTCGCATCATGATCAAGATGATGAAGGACCGGAAGAAGAAGCAGCTCGATTTCCGCGTTTCCGTGCTCCCCACCCTGCATGGCGAAAAAATCGTTATGCGCCTGCTGGATAAAGAAAACCTGCGGCTCGACATGACGAGGCTGGGGTTCGAGGCGGAGTCGCTGGCGAAGTTCCAGAAGGCGATTTTCAAGCCCTACGGTATGGTCCTGGTGACGGGGCCGACGGGCAGCGGCAAGACGAACACACTTTATTCCTCGATTGCCCAGCTTAACAAGCCGGACACGAACATCGTTACCGCCGAAGACCCCGTAGAGTTTGAATTGCCCGGCATCAACCAAGTGCAGATGAAGGAGCAAATCGGCCTGAATTTTGCGGCGGCTCTGCGCGCCTTCTTGCGGCAAGATCCCAACATCATCCTGGTGGGCGAGATCCGAGACTTCGAGACGGCAGAAATTGCCATCAAGGCCGCGCTCACCGGCCACATGGTGCTCTCGACCCTTCACACGAATGATGCGCCCTCCACCATCTCGCGATTGATGAACATGGGCATTGAGCCCTTTCTCGTGGCCACCTCGGTGCACCTGATTTGCGCCCAACGTCTGGCCCGGTGCATCTGCCAGGATTGCAGAGTTCAGGAGGAGGTCTCTCCTCAGTTGCTCATCGACGCCGGCTTCACACCGGAGGAAGCCAAGACCGTGAAAGCCTATAAGGGCCAAGGTTGCTCCACCTGCGGCAACAGAGGGTACAAGGGGCGCGTGGGGCTTTACGAAGTTCTGGAGATTACCGACGAGCTTCGCGAGTTGATTCTGGTGGGAGCGTCGGCTCTGGAATTGCGGAAGAAAGGGATCGAGCAGGGCATGCTCAGCTTGAGACGCAGCGGTCTGATCAAGGTTGCGGCAGGCATGACCACCCTGGAAGAAGTCTTCCGCGAAACGGTGCTATAGCCCGGCGCGGGTCTGTGGACTGGACGGCGCCGAAAAAGGAGAGCAGAAGTAATGGCTTTACCCACACTCAGCGAACTGCTGAAGAGGATGGTCGATTCGGGCGGGTCCGACCTCCACATCACCACCAACTCCCCGCCGCGCGTTCGTCTTCACGGTGAGCTCAAGCCCCTGGAAGATGTTCCTCCCCTGGGTCCTGCGGACACGAAACAGCTCGCTTACAGCATCCTGACCGATGCCCAGAAGCACCGGTTTGAGGAGAATCTCGAACTCGACTTTTCCTTTGGGATCAAGAGCATCGCGCGCTTCCGGGGAAATCTGTTCAATCAGCGCGGCGCCGTGGCCGGCGTTTTCCGGGTCATCCCGTTTGAGATCAGGACCTTCGAACAACTGCAGTTGCCCCCGATTCTCCGCAAACTCTGTGAGAAACCGCGGGGGCTTATCTTGGTGACGGGTCCGACGGGTAGCGGGAAGTCAACCACCCTGGCCACCATGCTCAACTCGATTAATGAAAGCCGCCACGAGCACATGCTCACGATCGAGGACCCCATCGAGTTCATCCACGCGCACAAGAAATGCCTGGTGAACCAGCGCGAGGTGCACGCGGACACACATTCTTTCGCCAATGCTCTGCGCGCCGCCCTCCGCGAGGACCCCGACGTCGTGCTCATCGGAGAAATGCGCGATCTGGAGACCATCGAGTCGGCGTTGCGCATCGCGGAGACCGGCCACCTGACCTTTGCGACGCTGCACACGAACTCCGCCTCTTCGACCATCAATCGGATCATCGACGTGTTTCCTTCTCACCAGCAGTCGCAAATCCGGGCGCAGCTTTCCCTGGTCCTGGAAGGCATTCTTTGCCAGGCACTCCTACCTCGGGCTGACGTGCGCGGGCGGGTTATGGCCATGGAAATCCTTATTCCCAACCCGGCGGTGCGAAACCTGATTCGCGAAGACAAGGTCCACCAGATCTACTCCACGATGCAGTCCGGACAGGACAAGTTCGGAATGCAGACCCTCAACCAAGCGCTGTTTTCGATCTATCAGCAGAGATTCATTACCCTGGAGACGGCACTGTCGCGTTCGAGCAACGTCGATGAACTCCAGGACATGATCAACCGTGGCGGTGCGCCGAGCGGGACCCCTCAGCGGCCGCCGACGCCTTACGCCCCTGTCCGGCGATAGCCTTCTTTTTGTGCCCCTGACCGTGGTCCAGGGTCGAGGGTTGACGGCGTGATGGGGCGAGGCACAACGGAATGAGGTGAAGCGATGCCGCAATATGAATATCGAGGGACTGCGCGCACTGGCCAGGCCGTCAGTGGCACCCGCACGGCCCCCAGTCGTGAAGCGTTGGACACGATTCTCCGCCGTGAGCAAATCACCCCGACTCGCATCGTCGAGAAGGGCCGGGAGATTGCCATTCCCAAGCCGAAGGTGGGAGGGAAGGTTAGCCCTAAGGAACTGGCAATTTTCACCCGACAGTTTTCCGTGATGATCGACGCGGGATTGCCCCTGGTTCAGTGCCTGGAGATCCTTGCGACCCAGCAGGAAGACAAGGCCTTTGCGAAAGCCCTGGGGGAGGTGCGCGCTTCCGTGGAGGCGGGCTCCACACTGGCCCACGCGCTCCGGCTGTTTCCCAAGATGTTCGATGATCTGTACGCGAACATGGTGGAGGCCGGGGAGACAGCCGGGGTTCTCGACACGATTCTGCAGCGCCTGTCGACCTATATCGAAAAGGCCGTCAAACTCAAGCGTGCTGTGCAGTCCGCAATGATTTACCCGGCCGCCGTTGTGCTCATTGCGGGAGGCGTCATCATGCTGCTGCTCTGGAAGGTGGTTCCCATCTTCGCCACGCTGTTTGCCGGGTTGGGCGTGGAGCTGCCGCTGCCGACGCGCATTGTGATCGCCTTGAGCAATGCCGTAGGGACTTTCGCCATTCCCTTGATTGTGGCGTGCCTTTTGGGTGGGTGGGGACTGAAGGTTTACTATGCCACTCCTAACGGTCGCATGATGATTGACTCGCTGATCCTTAGACTGCCCGTGCTCGGAAATCTGATGCGAAGGATCGCCGTGGCTCGTTTCACGCGAACCCTAGGTACGCTGATCACCAGTGGCGTTCCGATGCTCGAGGCCATGGATATCACCGCGCGCACCTCCGGAAACGCCGTGATCGAGAGGGCCATTCTGAGCGTCCGGAAAGCCATCGAAACTGGCCGAACGATTGTGGACCCCTTGCGAGAAACGGGGGTCTTTCCGAACATGGTTGTGCAAATGATCGGCGTAGGCGAACAGACGGGTGCTTTGGATACCATGCTGCAAAAAGTGGCCGATTTCTACGAGGACGAAGTTGACGCCGCGGTGGGTGACTTGCTCACGGCGATGGAACCAATGATCATTCTGTTCCTGGGGGTGGTCGTCGGAGGCGTCGTCATTTCCATGTATCTCCCCTTGTTCAGCCTGGTTGGGAAGCTGGCGGGCTAGGTGCAGAATGCGGCCTTGGGTTCCGGCGTCCCGCCGCCAAGGGGATCTCGGGAAAAGGCTCTTGTCTTATCGGACTGGCCAGCTAGCAGTTTCCCCTTACTGTCTTTCTGGCCATTTCGCCCATAGTCCTTCGCACCCACCCCTCGTCAGCCGGACTCGCGAGGCGAACCAAAAGTGCCCTTTGCGGGGGAAGGGCTTAACCGAGTTCTGAATTATGAAACCTCCTAACCCGGGGATCCGGCCATTGTGTGTTTCAGCGTTTAGAGTTCACAGTTCCCCCTGCGCGGGGGGCTGACTTGACCCGAAGGCTCTTATGACCTCCACTGACGAAATCAAGGACTGGCTTTCGTGGGTCATCAAGATCCGTTTCGTGATCATCAGCTTTGTGTTCGCGATCGAGTATGCGATTCGACAACTGGCTCCTGACGCCGCCAATACTTCGTCGATCCGAAATTTAGGAATCGCCGTCATTCTCTGGTACATCGTCAGCCTTTTCTTTCTGATCTACCATCAGATCAGCCGAGACTACCTCCTTCAGGCTTATCTTCAGATCTTTTCGGATATTGTCATCATCACGGCCATTCTCCATGTGACGGGCGACCTGGATAGCAATTATCTTTCGCTCTATCTGGTCGCGATCATCCTGGCGAGTATTCTTCTACCCCGCGCTCGAGCCTTTGTGGTGGCGGCCGTAAGTTTTGTGCTCATGGGGGCGGTGATCGAGCTTGCCTACCTGCCGAGTATCTATCCCGAGCTGGTGGAGCAACATCCAGCGCTGCAATTCCTGGCGACGACTTCGTCCGTGACGGTCGATCTGAGAACCCTGCAGGTGAAGATCAGCGCGAGTCTATTCGGCTTCTTTGCGGTGGCCTATCTGACGAGCCACCTGGCGGAGAGCTTGCGGAAAGCCGGGGCGGAGCTGCGCGATAAGAGCGGACAAGTCGCCAGTCTCCAGGCCAAAAACGAAAACATCATCAAGAGTATGCGCGGAGGCCTTTTAATCACCGATCTCGAGGGGACGATCACCGAGTTAAACCCTGCCGGAGCGGAGATCCTGGGCCGCCAGACGGAAGACGTGCGTGGAAGCCGCATCGAGGCCCTCTTGGGCTCCTTGCGGGGGGATGACCCGTCCGTCCACGCTGCCCGTTCCTTCCCCACGCGCCAGGAGATTACTTACCAGCACCCCCGCCGGGGAAGCCGCATCTTGGGTGTCTCATCATCGCCGCTGGTGGTGCCGGAAGTCGGGGTGGTTGGGTGTGTTTATAGTTTCCAAGACCTCACGGAGGAGAAACGACGCGAGGTGGAATACCGGACCAAGGACCGCATGGCCGCGCTGGGCCGCGTGGCGGCAGGCATCGCCCACGAAATCCGCAATCCCCTTGCCTCGATCGCGGGGTCTGTGAAGCTCCTGCGATCCCTCAGCCAACTCGACGACGATCAATCGAAGCTGATGGCGATTGTGAGCCGTGAGTCCGAGCGACTCAACAAGCTGGTCTCTGATTTTCTGCTCTACTCACGCGAGCAACGATTTGAATTCCATCGTGCCGATGTCGTGAACCTGCTCGCAGAGACACTCTTGCTGGTCGAGCATCATCCGCTCTTTGGGCCTCAATATCGCATTGAGCGCAAGTTTCCGCGCCGGGCGGTGATGGTATCGGCTGACGCAAACAAGCTCCGACAGGTCTTTTGGAACATATGCGACAACTCACTGAAGGCGATGCCCAGGGGCGGAACTCTCACGGCCCAGGCGGAAGAGGTGGGCGACAAAATCCGCGTGGTTCTGGGCGATAACGGCATCGGCTTCACGGGAGTGCAGCTCGAGAAGGTCTTTGAACCGTTTCAATCTGGTTTCAGTGAGGGGACGGGGTTGGGGTTGGCCCTCGTTTATCAGATCATTCAAGGGCATCAGGGTTCCATTCGGGTCGATTCAAAGACTGGAGAGGGGGCGCGCTTCGTGATTGAACTCCCACGCGAAGCCTTACCGCCCCCGGTCTCCAAGATCGGAGCCGCTCAGCCTCTGGCCAAACCCCAGTAACCCGTAGTCGGAATTCTCCGCTAAGGAAAAACTGATGGCCCGACTCCTAATTGTCGATGATGAGAGATCGCTGTGCCAAGTGCTCGAAATCGCTTTCCGGAAAGACGGCCACCTTGTTGAAACGGTCTCCAGCGGCCAAGCTGCCAAAAAGAAGATTGAGTCGCAGGTCTACGACCTGATTATCTCGGATATCCGCATGCCCGATCTGACGGGGATCGAACTGCTGGAGTTTGCCCGTAAAACGCGCAACCCGGCAGCCTTTCTCCTCATCACGGCTGTACCCACGATGTCTACAGCCATCCAAGCTTTGAATCTGGGGGCCTACCGGTACGTTGTCAAGACCGACAAGCTGGTGGAAGACCTGAAGCTGGCTGTGCAACGGGCACTGGAGGAGTTGGCTTTACGCGAAGAGAACATCCGCCTCCGCCGAGAGCTCTTGCGAGTGTTTGCCGCACAAAACATCGTCGGCCGCAGCCGGTCCATTGAAGCTATTTTGGAAATGGTCCGGACGGTTGCTCCGACCACCAGTACGGTTCTGATTACCGGAGAAAGCGGCACGGGCAAGGAACTGGTGGCGCGCGCGATCCATGAAGCCAGCACGCGTCGGGAAAAGCCTTTCGTCTCGATTAACTGCGGGGCCTTTCCGGAAACGCTGTTGGAAAGCGAACTTTTCGGGTACTACAAAGGAGCCTTCACCGGCGCTGATTCGAACCGGAAGGGCATTATTGAATCGGCGAATGGGGGCACCCTCTTCCTGGATGAAATTGGAGAAACGAGCCCTGGAATGCAGGTCAAGCTACTGCGGGTTCTCCAGGAGAGGACGGTGCGGCCTCTGGGCGGCAATATGGATGTCTCCATCGACGTGCGCTTGATCGCTTCCACCAACCGCGACCTGAAGCGAATGGTTTCAAATGACCAGTTTCGCGAAGATTTCTATTACCGAATCAGCGTCATCCCCATTCATGTACCGCCCCTGCGAGAACGTCCCGAGGATATTGAGCCCCTGGCGCGACACTTCCTGCGCAAGTTTGCCCTCCAGATGGCAAAGCCTCTGAGTGATTTTGATTCCGAGGCCACGGAAGTTTTGAAACGCTGCAGTTGGCCAGGAAACGTTCGGGAGCTCGAAAACGCCGTCGAGCATGCGGTCGCCGTGAGCGAAGATCGGGACCGACTGGTCCACCTCACGCATCTTCCCGCGTCCGTGACAGGAATTGCCCTGCGTGGTGAGAAAGTAATTCAGATCCCACCGGAGGGCCTTGACTTCGAGAGCCAGATTTCACAGGTGGAAAAGCAATACTTGTTGGCAGCACTGCGAGCAGCCGGTGGAGTTCGCCTGCACGCTGCAGATCTTCTTCATATGTCATACCGCTCCTTCCGACATTACGCGAAGAAGCATGCAATCTAGTGCCGTTCCAACTTAATCTCCCAATCTGTGGCGCCTTCATTTTGCGCGGCCCGAAGGATGGCCCCTAGTAGAAAGGTTTGGTAGGACAAGTTGGAACGGCAGGAGCGGATTCTTCGGAGTCGCTCGACACGCGGCTAAAGGCGCGAAGCGGAGCGCGCAGGGTCGACCGTTCGCCTGGAACTGCGATTCGCAGCCCCGCGGCGCGCTGCGCGCAGCGGACTGAACTGGTAGAAGCGGGCAAGATTTGGGGAGGCGCAGTTTGGCGCGGGAAACCGAACCGGTCGAAGTTAGTGTTCGTGCATCTTCGACAGAACTTTCCGCTGCCCCAGTAGCCCAAGGGGCTGCAGCTCTCGCGTTGGTCGTGATTCTCCTCCTGGTGTTTCTGGCCTACCTCGACACCCTTTGGTTTCAGTTCGTTCACGATGATCGATTCCAGATCGTAGAAAACACCTGGCTCCGATCGTGGAGCTATCTGCCCCGGTATTTCACGGCTGATGTGTGGGCGTTCAAGCACCCGGCCTTTCGGGGCACTTTCTACCGTCCTGTCTTTCTTCTTTGGTTCCGACTTCAGTATCTGGCGTTCGGGCTAAGACCATGGGGATGGCATCTTTGCACGGTTCTCGCGCATGTCGGTGTAACAGCTCTTGTTTACTACACGTCGGTGCGCCTTCTGAAGGACCGTCTTGCCGCTCTATTCGCCACGCTCATTTTCGGCCTGCATCCGACCCATGCGGAAGGCGTTGCCTGGATATCGGGTGTCACCGAGCCCTTGTTTGCACTCTTCGTGATCTCCTCCTACCTTTGTTACTTGAAGAAGCGAACCGAGCGCCAGCATGCTCGAGCTTATCTTGCGGCTTCACTTGCTCTGTATGCGCTCGCGACACTCGCAAAAGAGACTGCGGTCGTTCTCCCCTTGATCATCTTCGTCAGCGAATTCATCTGGAGTGCGCCAACCGCCACTTCACGATTGCGCGCGGGGTTCCAACGAGGCATGGCGGCGCTGGCGGTCGTCACTCCCTACCTCGTACTTTCCGCGGCTTATGTGGCCCTGCGGGTCATGGCGCTGCAAGGGTTCCAGAACTCTATGGAATCACACACGTTCTTGAGCATGGTCCTGACCTGGCCGTCCGTGCTCTGGTTTTACATTCGACATCTGATTTGGCCTGTGCGACTAAGTCCGTTTTACGACATGGAGTATGTCGTCCATGCGGGCGCCAGAAACGTCCTTTTGCCCGCCCTGGCGGTTTTGATAGTCGGTGCGGGCCTCTGGCTTTGGGGAAGGCGATCCCAGCGGGCCGCCCTTGCTACCGTTTGGTTGGTAGTGCCGATTCTTCCTGTGTTGAACCTGCAGGCTTTTGTCGAGGGGCACCTCGTGCATGACCGTTATCTCTATTTGCCCTCGTTCGGTTTCGCCCTGCTGGTCGCACTGGGCTTGCGGTCCTTACAAATAGGGTCTGTCAGACTTCTGGGTCAGCCCGCCCCACAAATCGCACTTGCGGTCGTTCTGGCCCTAGCACTTGCCACAAGTATCACCCGACAAACGGCTTGTTTCGCCACCGACACGACGTTCTTCGCGTACCTCATCTCCACGTCGTCCAAAAGCGGGGGTGCAAAGTTGAACCTCGCCGGTCTGCTGGGGCATCAGGGCCACCTAGATGAAGCAATAAGACTTTACCAGGAAGTCTGGTCGAGCGAGCCGGGCAACTGGGAGGTCAACTACAACCTTGGGTATGCTTATTACTTGCAGGGGAAACTCCCAGAAGCAGACCGCTATCTGAGCCGCGCTGTGCAGATCGACGCGAGCCGGCCGGATGGTTTTTTTTATCTCGGTCTGACCAGATTGAAAATGGGAGACGTGAACGGCGCAGCCGCTGATGTCCAGCGGGCAATAACCATAAGGCCGGACGCGGAGCGCTACCATTTTGCACTCGGAGTTATTCTGAAATTGCAGGGTAACCTTCCGGGAGCGCTGTCGGAATTCCGAACTGAGCTCGAACTTGATCCTGACAATGCTGCCGCAAGGCAACAAGCTGCGGAGATCGAAGGAGCCCGCGGTGGAGGGCAGCCTGCAGCTCCGCCGGGCTCAACGCCTGTTCCTTTCAGTTCACCCCGCCATTGATTTGCCTCTTCCAGGATGCTTCTCTAGATTTTGAGAAACCCGACCCTATGGAGATGCCTGGCAGGTAAAGCCGAAACGACGCGTGTGTCATTAGCGTGCAGCCTGGAGGCTCAAACTTAATGGAACAAGAAGCGTAAAGGCTCGCGCCTTTGGCATTTCTGCGGCGCGGAGAGGGACGGGCTGAGAGGACCCGATCGGTCCGCTGGGTGACATTATTTGTCAGCCCCTTTCGACAAGAAGGGGCAGTTCTGAAATCCTCGGCTGTTTTTGGAGAAGGCGGGCCGGACTGCTTCTTCCAACATATTCATAACAAAAGGAATAGAGCCGTTAAGAATCGTATAGATCTGTGGGCATGGAATACTAGTTGCAGGAAGGATAGGGTGAGTACCACTGGGGAGCTACCAAGCACCCAGTGAACAAAGGAGGAGGGTCGAATGAAGAAGAACTCAAAGGGCTTCTCGTTGATTGAGCTGTTGATCGTTGTCGCGATCATTCTGATCATTGCAGCAATCGCCATCCCGAACCTGTTGCGTTCGAGGATTGCAGCGAACCAAGCGTCGGCCGTGGGATCACTTCGCACGCTCAACACCGCCGAGATTACCTATTCTTCAACGTACAACGTTGGGTTTACCTCCGTGCTGTCCTACCTGGCACCACCGGCGACCGCCGGAGCGAACCCGAACTCAACGGCGGCGGGTCTGATTGACAGCGTCCTGGCCGGAGGGGCGAAGAGCGGGTACAACTTTGCGTACACGCCTGGCGCCAGCGACGCCACAGGCCGGATCAACACGTACGGGATCACGGCCACGCCGGTCAGCGACTCAACAGGGACGAACTACTACTACACCGACGAGTCGGGTGTGATTCGTCAGAACTCAACGACGACCGCCGCTTCTACAGACTCGCCGATTGCTGGCTAACTCTGCAGGGGCCGGGAAGGAATGTGCAGCAGGGGAGTCGAAGGACGCCTCTGCTGTTTTATTGGGCCAGTTTAGACCTGGGCGTCGTATTCGATGTGGCGGAACACTGGCATCCGACACCTGCGGGGAATGATTCTGCTAAGGCCGGGTGCAAGTCGGCCAGGGTGGTCCTGAAGATTGGTTGACGGCCTAAGCGGCGCCTTCTCTATCGGGAACTATCTCCCTTGTTGCCGGCAGCGCCCGGCGGGATGACAGGTTTTGTCCGGCCGCTCGACAAAAACCGGCAACAGGTCAACCCATTAGACAGTAAGAGGTAGGGGGAGAAGTGGCCCCTCTCTAACTTATTGAAAACAGGGATTGTGTTTTCCATCGTGGAAAAGGAAAGCAGCGGAGTTTGGAAAGCAAGTTGCCTTACTATATTGGGATTGTTTCCTGGGAATCCCCAAGTGGTGATAACCTGAGTAAAGGAGGATCGAATGAAGAAGAACTCAAAGGGTTTCTCGTTGATTGAGCTGTTGATCGTTGTCGCGATCATTCTGATCATTGCAGCAATCGCCATCCCGAACCTGTTGCGTTCGAGGATTGCAGCGAACCAAGCGTCGGCCGTGGGATCACTTCGCACGCTCAACACCGCCGAGATTACCTATTCTTCAACGTACAACGTTGGGTTTACCTCCGTGCTGTCCTACCTGGCACCACCGGCGACCGCCGGAGCGAACCCGAACTCAACGGCGGCGGGTCTGATTGACAGCGTCCTGGCCGGAGGGGCGAAGAGCGGGTACAACTTTGCGTACACGCCTGGCGCCAGCGACGCCACAGGCCGGATCAACACGTACGGGATCACGGCCACGCCGGTCAGCAACGCAACGGGGACGAACTACTACTACACCGACGAGTCGGGTGTGATTCGTCAGAACTCGACGACGACCGCCGCTTCTACAGACTCGCCGATTGCTGGCTAGGTCTGCAAAAACCCTGCTTGCGCAGGCAAGCGGAAAAGAATTCAGCCAGGGGAGTCAGAAGACTCCCCTTTTTCTTTATTGGGCGCGGGGATGCCTGGACGCAAGACTTCCCACGGCGAGGGGCAGAGCCCTCTGCGGGGTGCGGGCCGCCGTTCTCCGCTTCTTGCGACCACGCCTTGGGGAGGCCTGGAATCTTTCCAGTGTGCGTGCTAGGTCAGGTATAATCCTGCTCCTTGCCTGATGCAGGCAGAAATCTCGCGATGAGAATCCGACGTCGCCATCCAGTCCGCAGTCCACAACCATGCTAGCCCTCGAAACCATCAAGCTGACGAAGGACTACAAGGTAGGTTTCTGGAAGACCCGATCCCATAGGGCCTTGGACTCCCTTGATCTGCAAGTCCAGACCGGTGAAGTCTTCGGCTTGCTGGGCCCGAACGGGGCGGGGAAGACCACCACGCTTAAGATATTGTTCCGCTTGGTCTTCCCGACTTCAGGGACGGCACGGATCTTGGGACGAGAACTCGACGATAGCGCGGTCTACCAACGGATCGGGTACCTTCCCGAGAATCCCTACTTCTACGACCACTTGACGCCGGAGGAGTTGCTGAACTACGCGGGCAGGCTCTTCGCCATAGGCAAAGACGATCTCCGCCGCCGGGTGAATCAACTCCTAGAGCGGGTGGGCCTTACCGAGTCGCGGAAAGTACCGCTGCGGAAGTTTTCAAAGGGAATGGTGCAGAGGGTCGGGATCGCACAAGCATTAATCAACGACCCGGATGCGGTCTTTCTGGATGAGCCCATGTCAGGTCTGGACCCGTTGGGACGCCGCGAAGTCCGTGACTTGGTGCTGCAATTGCGCGAGGAGAAGAAAACGGTTTTCTTCTCGACGCATATCCTGTCCGATGCGGAAATGCTCTGCGATCGAGTGGCCATCTTGAATCGCGGGAGGCTGCAAGGCTGTGGGGAATTGCGCGAAATCCTTCGCTTGGGAGTTTCCACGACCGAGTTGGTGCTCGAAAAGCCCCCCGAGGGGATCCTAGAGGTGTTACGCCCCTATGTGGTTTCGGTGACCCGGACGGGGGAGCGGGTGCGGCTGGGAATCCGCGAGGAGACCAGCATCGGCAAGGTCCTGGCACTGGCGCTGCGCCACAAGGCGAAGATTATCTCCCTTAATCCGGTGAAGATGTCGTTGGAGGACTATTTCCTGGCGCACGTTTCACTTGCCGAGGGAGAGGAGCGGGCGCCGATAGTGGGTGCAGGGGATCGGTAGGGGTGGCGTTATGCGCATCGTGACCATTGCGCTCGGTGCCTTCAAGGAATCCGTGCGGGAGCGGGTTCTTTATAACCTGATTGTCTTTGCCTTCCTGATGATCGCAGCCGCAATTCTGCTCGGAAGCATTTCGGTGGGCGTGGAAGAGATCATCCTTGTGAACCTGGGGCTCGCCGCGATTTCCGTCTTTGGCCTGCTGATGGCAATTTTCATTGGCATAGGACTGGTCTCAAAGGAGATTGAGCGCAGGACGATCTACAACATTCTTTCGAAGCCCGTTTCGCGGACGGAATTCATTCTGGGCAAATACGCCGGACTGCTGCTCACCCTCTTGGTCAACACGGCCATCATGACCGCGGGCTTCTATCTCGCGCTGGCCTTTGAAAAGAAAGGCCTGACCCCGGGCGACCTTTCACTCCTGGTCGCGGTTTACTTCATACTGCTGCAGCTTGCCATCGTGGTGGGAGTGGCGATTTTTTTCTCGTGCATTTCCACCCCTATCCTTTCTGCAGTCTTTACATTTTCCCTGTTCGTGATCGGGAACCTCTCGAGTGACATCCGCTGGTTTGGGCAGCAGAGCCAAAGCCTCTTGCTCGAGAAGGCGACCTCCGCCCTGTACTACCTGCTGCCAAACTTCAGCAACCTCAATGTCATCACTCAAGCCGCGCATGGGGTAAGAATTCCCGGCGTACTCGTCGCTGCCAATACCTGCTACGCCTTTCTCTATATTGCCATCCTGGTTTCGGGATCTGTGCTGGTCTTTGAAGAGCGGGAATTTTGATGACACTCTCCTGGCTGCAGACTTGGCGGAAGGAACTCACGCGGCCCGTCTGTGTGGGTATCGTGGTCAGCGGACTGCTCGCCTTATACCCGCTCCAGCAAAGTATCGATCGGGAGCGCGGCGGGGCCGAGGGTCGCAGAGAGGAAATCCTCTTCTTGCTTTCCGGGGTGATGCTTCGCCGCTCGAGCGGAGGGTATTCGGGACTGCTGGCTGCCCTTTATTGGACGAGGGCGGTTCAATATTATGGACGCCGGCGCCTTGCACGCGCCCAGGATTTCCCGCTGCTTGGGACGTTGCTCAGCATCACCACGGACCTCGACCCGCACTTGTTGATTGCCTACCGATTTGGTTCTCTTTTCTTGGCCGGGAAGCCGCCCGAAGGCGCGGGGAGCCCCGACCAAGCCATCCACTTGCTTCATCGCGGGATCGTCGCCAACCCGGACTATTGGCGATTGTGGGAGGACCTGGGATTTATCTACTATTGGGATCTAAAGGACTACGGGCGCGCGGCCGAAGCCTTTCGCCTCGGCAGCGAACAGCCAGGCGCCCTGCCCTGGATGCGCGCGCTCGCCGCATCCGTTGCGGCCCAGGGCGGCGACATTCGAACTTCGCGTTTCCTCTGGTTGGAGATTGCGCGCACCGCCGGGAACGAATCCATACGTCGCAGTGCAGAACTTCATTTGGCAGCCCTTGATGCTCAGGAAGCCTTAAACAGACTCGACGGCCTGCTATCCGCTTATCGACAGAAGGAAGGCCGAGAAGCCCGCTCCATACAAGACCTGATCGCGGCGGGCTATCTGCGGGGTTTTCCGCTTGACCCATCGGGTGAGCCATTCATCATTGGGGCTGATGGCCGTGCGCGCTTGGGATCGAAAAGCAAGGTTGACCTGAGGCTATTGCCATAGGGGATGCCCGGGGGCAGGGAGGGCGCGTGGAAATTATCAGATTCATTTTTTGGGAAGCCGCTAAAGTTCTCGGGTTGGCCTTCCTCGGTCTTCTCTCTGCCAAGGCAGTTGCCAACCTGTCGTTGCGACGGGTTTGGACCAAACCCGCTCTCTATGCGCTCATCCTTGGGTTAGCCGCCGGCGGATCGTGGTATGCCGGCAACGACATCGCCGCAGAAGTATACTTGTGGAGCTGCAACAGTAATTTGGGCCGAGGGGAGCTGGCCAAAGCCTATTCCAACGCGCTGCGAGCCGTCGCGTTGCGCCCCGGCGATCTGGTCTATTGGCGAGCGTTGGTCCAAAGCAAAATGCGGTTGCACCAGTTCCAATCTGCCCTAGACGACGAGGTGACGCTCCGGGCCCTCAGCGGCGGCAACCTGGACGAGGTGGACGAATACCAATTCACGCTTTGCTCTTTCTTCCTCGGCCAGTATGACCAGGTCGTCGCTACGACCTTGCGCCTGATTCGCCAAAACCCTTCCTATGCCGCCCCCTACATCCTGCAGGGCCTTGCGAACATCGCTGAGAAGAAGTATCCGGAGGCGGAACAGAGTTTCCTTGCCATCCTTCAGATTTTCCCCAGTCATCGAACCGCGGTGGAAGGTCTGGCGCGCGCGTATTTTCTTGCCGGGGACCGGCAGCGCGCGTTGGCTGTACTTGACGAGACTGCAAAATACCCATTTCCGGCGGTGGTACGGCAAAGATTTGAGGCGCTGAAGGGGCTTTATGACCAGTAGGCACGGCCTCACGCTTCGAGTGCGGCTGGAAGACGTTGTCGCCCTGACGTTTTTCCTGCTCAATCTCCTCTTGCGAATGCTCTTTCGCGGGCTGGAGCGGCAAAACCTGAGCCCCGCCGACGTCCTCATCATCATTCCTGCAGTGACTTTGTTGCTGGGAAAGGAACTCGTGCATTACTTTGTTGCGGGGATGCCGGAACGCGCAAGCTCCAGCCAGGGGCCCTGGGACTTTGTGCGGCCTTACTGGGAAATCATCCGGGATTGGTTTCCTTTTCTTGTGATCCTGCTGATGTATTACTCCCTGTGGGGTGACGCGACATTGCTGCTCGTGGGGAATGACCGCGACCAGGCGCTGATGGCGCTTGATCAACGGCTCTTCGGGTTTCAAGCCAGCCTGGTTCTGCAACGCGTGGTTTCCCCGTGGCTCACGGCGGGGATGGACGTCGCTTACTTCTATCATATCTTGAACATTCCTCTCGTCGCGTGCTTTATCTATATCTGCAAGGACAGGTCCCGCTTCCGCGAAATGATGAGCGGCCTGATGGTGGTTTCCTTCCTGGGCTTGCTGGGGTATTTGCTCGTCCCTGCCATTGGGCCGATCTACACCCTTCGCAATCAATACACGGTTCCGTTGCGACAGTCCGTCTGGGTATTCAATCGTGAGGTGGATTTCATGGACTTTGCCCGCATCCGCCGGGATGTATTCCCGAGCATGCATGTGGCCATCTCCTTTGTGGTCTGGCTTTACGCCTACCGGAATTCCAAGAACCTGTTCTGGATCTTGTCGCCGCTCATTCTCAGCCTGTGGTTCTCCACAGTCTATCTCCGCTATCATTATCTGGTTGATGTTTTGGCCGGCTTGATCCTCGCTCCCCTTTCCTATTGGCTCGCCAATGGGCTATTCCACCGTTTTGGTGAAATTCCTGTGCCTGTGGCCCTTCCGGCAAGCTGGGCAGCACGCCTGCCCTGGCTCGCCACGCCGCGCGATGAGGCAGTCACCAAGAAGGCGGCGGGGGGGCGATGACCGGACACCCTCCGGGCATTCTCACGGGGCCGCCGGAACCCTCAGCCCCGATCCCGAAGTTGGAGGGCCTTAACGAACGCTTTCTCTTGTGAGAGCAAGGAGTTGCCCTCTGAGAATCCAACTTCGCTGAAGTTAGATTTGTTCGTGCAGTGCAAAGCGAAACCAGGTCGGATTAGGTTAAGGATGCAATGTCAGCTTCGGGATCGGGGTTCAGAACGCCCGGGCGGGAAGGGAAGTCTCCCTCGTACTTGGCTGATTGTCCTGCTGCTTCTGCTTGCCGTCGTCCCTTACGTCAACACGCTCCAAAACGGCTTCGTCTATGACGACAACAACGAAATCTTGACCAACCCCTATATCCGAAGCTTCGCGCACCTGGGAGATATCTTTAGCACGCGAATCCTGGCGCATATCGGGGCGCGGGGGGCAACGAATTACTATCGGCCGGTCAGCATTCTTGGCTTCCTGCTGTGTTACAAGTTGTTCGGGCTTCTGCCCTACGGGTTTCATCTGGCGAATCTGGTGCTCCACGCCCTCATGGTCTGCCTTCTGTTCGGATTGACGAAACGACTATTCCGTGATGTGTGGCTGGGCTTCGCGGCGGCCGCTTTGTTTGCGTTGCACCCTATTCATACCGAATCCGTGGCTTGGGTGTCGGCGGTGACGGACCTGGAATTGGCCGTTTTCTACCTGCTCACCTTCTGGTTTTTCCTGGGCAGCGCGAAGCCGAACGGGGAGCGATCCGAGTTGGCGCAACTGGGCATGGCAGGCAGTTTTCTATTGACGGTGCTCTCCAAGGAGCAAGCTGTGACTCTGCCGCTCCTCGCCACGGTCTACGAACACTTCTATCGGGGCGATCGCGCCACAAGCACCTGGAGTCAGAAAGTGGCTCGTTACGGCGTTTTGTGGTTGCTCGTCGTTGCGTACGGACTGTTTCGGATTCGTTTTTTTGGAACCTTTGCGCCGATACTGCTCACGCGCCAAGTGACGTGGTATGAGGCCGTTCTCTCCAGCGTTCCCCTGGTGGGGCAATATTTGTGGAAAATGGTCTGGCCGGTTCACCTCAGCGCCTATTACGCCTTCCACAAGAGCGTCACGCTACTGGACCCACGGGTTCTGGCGGGAGCGGTAGCACTGGGTCTGTGCGGGGGTGCCTTTTGGGCCCTTTGGAAGCACGCCCAGCGGGTTTCCTTTGGTCTGGTCTGGTTCTTCATCACCCTCGCTCCGGTTCTGAATGCACGTTGGCTCGGCCCCAACGTCTTCACGGAAAGATACCTTTACCTTCCCTCCGTTGGTCTTTGCTGGGTAGCCGCGTGGGGCATCCTGCGAATCTGGACCAAAGCCTCCCGTCGCGTGCTGGCCTGGCGCGTGGCGTTTGGCATTGTGCTGGGTGTCATCGGAGTGTTGACCATGGTCCGCATCGTCACCCGCAATCGTGATTGGAGGGATGAGGTCACCTACTATCGCGTGGCTCTGGCGGCGGAGCCCGAAGCCTCCAGCCTCCGACTCAACCTGGGAGCGGTATATTGGAATCATATGAAGCCAGACGCCGCGGAACGCGAATGGAGAGAGGCGCTGAAATTCTCGCCCAATAGCGCGTTCCTTCTCAACAACCTGGGACTCGTGTCTATGCGCAAGAAGCAATACGGCGAAGCGACGGACTACTTCGAACGATCCATGCGGCTTCGCCCAAACTACACCGACGCCCATTTGAACCTCGGGCGGCTTTACGAGGAAATCGGAAAAACCCCTGAGGCTGAGATACAGTTAAAAGCCGCGGTGGCGCTGGCTCCCTTGAGCGTCCAGGCGCGCAACGAACTGGGAAACCTCTATGTGACTTCCCGTCGCTGGAGGGAGGCCGAGGCACAGTTTCAATCGTCGTTGGCGAGCATTGCAAATCCCGATGCCTATAAGGCGATTGGGGATATCAACGCGCGCTTGGCGCGGCGGGACTTGGCGGAGCAGGCCTATCGGCGCGCTATCGCTTTGGATGACCTCAACAGCCACGCGCATTTTGGACTGGCAGGCATTCTGGAAGCGACGGGCCGCCCGGAGGAGGCTGTGAGACATTACCAGGCAGGCCTGAACGTTGACCCGCTCAACCCGGAGGCTCAGGCCGCGCTGAAGCGGCTTACGGCGAACTCGTCACATGCCAACCCATCCAAAAACTGAATTCTGGCCGCGCCTTGGCAGAGGATTGGTCACCTTGGTTCTGGCGTGCTGGCTCGCAGGGAGCCCGGTGGCGCATGCGCAGAAGCCGACTGAGACACCTACCCCGGTGGAGGCGTACGTTGAACAGTTTGAGTCGAGCTATCGCGAGGTGCGAAGCCTGCGCGCGGATTTTACGCAGGCCTACACCCTGGGGGGAAGGACCCGCCTTGAGTCCGGGGTCATCTGTTTCGCCCGCGGAGGGTTAATGCACTGGGCCTACAAGCGTCCTAGCGAAAAGCTCTTTCTCTCCGACGGAAAACACCTGCTGCTGTACATTCCCGCAGAAAAGCAACTCACTCGCTCACCGGTCAAGTCCAGTGAAGATATTCACGTACCGTTCCGGCTACTTCTCACCCGCTTGAATTTGCGGCGGGTGTTTGCGCGATTTGAGTTTGCCGATGAGGTGGCCCACGATCCCGCGGACCGCGTGCTGCGCGCGTACCCTAAGAGGGAATACGCAGAAGACTACGAAGACGTCTTGATCGAGTTGAGCGCCCAGTTCGACGTGCGAGGGCTGGTCGTAGACTATGCGGATCACAGTCGGATGGAGTTCCGATTCGAGCACCTTGAGCGCAACCCTCCATTGCCGAAGTCGCTCTTTCAATTCACGCCGCCGCCTGACACCGAGATCATCGATCAGCACTGAAGTCAGCGCCTCTACAGCCTCGCTGGGCAGGAGCCCACCTCACGCGTTCAGCACGTAGGTTTCAATCGCGGTGGCGACACCGTTTTCATCGCTCGATGAGGTGATAGCCCAGCCCGGCCGGTCGAGCCCCGCGCAATGATTTCCCATCAGAACAGGTAGGCCGGCAAAGTCCAGCATCTCCAGGTCATTAAAGTTGTCGCCGATAGCCATAATTTCACAGGGAGCGATGCTGGCCCGAGTAGCCCAGAACTTCAACGCTCGTCCTTTAGAACAACCGCGATTCATGATGTCGAGGATGGCGATGTCGCGGGCAGGGTACTTCGTCCAGGTAAGGTTCACGGAGGGCCCGACCGCCGAGTCGCGGAGCAGTATCTCCGCGGGTTCGATCCGCCCCTGCGGACCACCCATCATCAACTGAACGGGGTCGGACGTCACCGCAGCTTTCAGGTCCGGCACCAGGAGCAGGTGGTCCAAGCTGGTTCTCACATACCACCCCAGGGGGCCCTCCGTGATGGCGTTGTCCTGCATAGTGACCTGTCCACGGCCCGGCACGTGAAAGATGGCCACGGTGTAGGGCCGGTACTCGTGCGCAACCTCCAGAGCCTGGTGGGCAACTTCGCGGGGGAGAAAATCCTGGTAGACGACTTCGCCGGCGGGCGTTCGGACCAGCGCGCCGTTTGACGTAATGGTCGTGACAGGGCAGGGAATTTGCGCCACGTAAGGCGCCGCAGACAGTGGCCGCCGTCCTGTAACTACCACGATCTGGATTCCCCGTTCGAAAGCGGCCGCCAGGGCGCGACGGTCCCTTTCGGAGATTTCCCACCGACTGTTAACCAGCGTGCCGTCAAGATCGAGGGCGATAAGCCGAATCGACATGGAATGTGCAATCTTAGCACGAGGTCGGGAACCCCGGCGAGGTGGGCTGAATTTGTCGTTGTGTCTTCCTTCTAGGGGAATCTCCGATTGACCTGCTTTTTGCGGGTTTGCTGGACTCCCGCCCTCATGTCGTTCATGACACATCTGGAGTGCGCACGGTGCGGCAAGCGGTTGGCTGCGGGCGAAATCCACAACCTGTGCGAATGCGGCTCGCCTCTCCTGGTGCGTTACGACTTGCAGCGCGCTTCAACGGAACTGCAACTGCAAAACCTCAAGTCTCGATCCCCGGATCTGTGGCGATACCGGGAAGTTCTCCCCGTTACCCGTGAGTCCTCGAGGGTCTGCCTCGGTGAGGGCTACACCCCACTGATGCTTGCCCGCCGGCTGGGCGATAAGCTCGGGCTGCCGAATCTGTATCTCAAAGACGAGTCGCAAAATCCTACCGGCTCGTTTAAGGCGCGAGGCATGGCGGTGGCGGTGAGCATGGCTCACGAACTGGGAATCCGACGATTGGCGGTTCCTTCCGCAGGGAATGCGGGCGGCGCCTTGGCCGCTTACGCTGCCAAGGCAGGGATGGAAGCCGCGATTTTCATGCCGGAAGAGACGCCGCTGGCCAACCGTCTGGAATGCGCCCTGCACGGCGCGAAAGTCACGCTGGTCCACGGCAGCATCAAAGACTGCGGACGCCTGATGCGCGAGCGTCTGCAGGGCGAAGACTGGTTCGATGTCTCGACGCTGCGCGAGCCCTATCGTGTCGAAGGGAAAAAGACCATGGCCTACGAGGTCTTCGAGCAACTCGGTGGTCGCTTGCCAGACGCCATGATCTATCCGACGGGTGGTGGGACCGGGCTCATTGGGATGTGGAAGGCTTTTGACGAGATGCAGGAACTGGGATGGATCGGGGCGCGCCGTCCTCGCATGTTTTCCGTTCAGGCACAGGGCTGTGCGCCGATGGTGCGCGCCTTTGCGGCTGGCGCCGAGCGAGCGGAAGAGTGGGTGAATGCGCAGACACTCGCTTCCGGCTTGCGTGTGCCGGCGGCGATCGGCGATTTCCTGATCCTGCGAGCGCTCCGCGAGAGCCGGGGCGCTGCCTTGGCGGTTTGCGATGGCGCGATGCTGACGGCCGTACGCGAGATCGCAGAGACCGAAGGGATTATCACCTCACCGGAAGGCGGAGCAACCCTGGCAGGGCTGAGGAAACTCTTAGCGGACGGGTTCCTGGCTGGGCACGAGACGATCGTTCTCTTCCTCACGGCGACGGGGTACAAGTATCTGGAGGCTCTCGAGACCCTTACGCCGGAACGCAGCAACTTGCTTCTCGGGTAAGTCCCTGGGTCGACCAGTGACACTTGAAAAAGGTTTGACCGTCGAGCGCTCCCCGAAGGGGGACCACGTTAACAGCCGTGGGTGAAACCCACGGATAAACGGCACGCCCACACGCCGCCTCCGGCACCCCTCTCCCCGCCCGGGCGGGGAGAGGGGTCGGGGGTGAGGGGGCGGGCGGGGTTTCCGGGGGCGTTGCCCCCGGCTATTGACGTTGCGCCCCTGCGGGGCTGACGTAACATGGCGAGGGAGCACTGCGGCCCCGCAGGGGGAAACCCAAATCATCGAGCCGCCTGCTCCGCGGGGATTGTCTGATTGAGGTCCCATGGCAAGAACCGAACGACTCTACTACACGGACTGTTATGTGCAGGAATTCCAGGCTCGCGTGATCAGGACAAGCCCTGATGCGAAAGGAGTACGCGTCTTCCTGGACCGCACGGCATTCTACCCGGAGTCGGGTGGGCAGCCGGCTGACCACGGTACGCTGGCGGGTATTCCGGTGCTGGAGGTCTTGGACGAGGGTGAGGAAATCGCGCACCTGCTCCGAGATAGTCCGGCAAGTGAGAGTGTGCAGGGGATCATCGACTGGAACCGCCGATTCGACCATATGCAGCAACACACCGGACAACACGTGCTCTCGGCCGCTTTCGAAAGGAGGGGCGGCTACAAAACGGTGTCCTTTCATCTGGGCACAGACGCTTCGACGATTGACCTCGATTCTGATCGCGTGGGCGCAAAGCAGATCGAGGAGGCCGAAGAACTGGCAAATCAAATTGTCTTCGAAAACCGACCCGTCCAGATCTCTTTCCGGCCTTCCGCGGAAGCGGGTGAGATGGACTTGCGTAAACCGACCTTCCGCGAAGGCGATATCCGGCTGGTGGAGGTGCAGGGATTTGACCTCTCCGCCTGCGGGGGAACTCACGTCGGCCAGACGGGCGCCATGGGGTTGATCAGCATTAGGAAAGTGGATCACACCAAGGGCTTGACACGAGTCGGATTCCTGTGTGGAAGCCGCGCCCTGCGTAAGACCCGGCAGGACTTCGCGATTCTGAGCGAGGCGGCACGCTTATTCTCAACGGGGCTTGAGAATGTTCCGGAACTCATTGCCAAACAGGCACATGAGCTGCATGAGGCGGCACGGTTGCGTGACAAACTGGTGGAGGATCTGGCGGAATTGGAAGCCCTGCAATGGTGGCAGAGCGCGCCGGAAAAGGGCGGCTCACGCGTGGTTCGCCGCCTGTTCGAGGCGGAGGAAGGGAAGAAAGCCAAGATGGTGGCCCACGCTGTGGCCAAGCACGTGTCGGCGATCGCGTTGCTAGGCGTTAAGGGGAAGCCTACCGCGCTTTTCTTCTCGCAGTCGGCAGGCGGACGCGTGGACGTGGCCGCAGTACTGAAGCAAACCCTGGCAAAATTCGGAGGTAAAGGCGGCGGAACGCGGGATTTTGCCCAAGGTGGCGGGCTGGCGGAAAGCCACCTGGAAGAAGCTCTGGCCTTTGCGAAAGGTCTTCTGGGTTGAAGGTTGGCGGCTTTTCGCTGGTCGTGTTATATTTCTAAAAGGTCACTGACGGTGTGGGCGCGTAGCTCAGTTGGGAGAGCGCGGCGTTCGCAACGCTGAGGTCGAGGGTTCGAATCCCTTCGCGTCCACCAAGAGGCCTCATTCCATTCTGTTTCTTGTATAATCAGACTTCGCCACGGCATCGGGTGACCGGGTCAACCCGGTGGCTTCGGCGCCAAGTCTAGTGCAGCCCATGCAATGCCCCAAATGTAAGCAGGAGAATTCGGAGACGGTCCCCTACTGCGTGCGCTGCCACGCGCCCCTAAAGTACACCTGCCCTGCCTGCAAGCACGTGCAGTTGCAGGGCGGAAGCTGTGAGAAGTGTGGAGTGGATTTTGCGAAGTATGCCGCGATGCTGGCTTTTCGCGCTCGCGATGAAGCTGACGCCCAGCGTAGTCGCGCTAAGGCGCGAGCCACCGTATGGCGGCAGATCTTTCTGTTACCCATCACGGGTGGACTCTCACTCGTGAAGTTTCTGCTGGGAAAACTGCGGGGAGATTAGCCCCCCACCATTGGGCTGGTTGAGCACAGGGAAAAGGTCTGGAAACGCGCGGCGGCGGTTGGCTTCTATCTCTGCTGCGTTTTGCTCGCTATATACCGCTTGGCTTTTGCCAAGAGTTCCTTGGCCTGCGGCATGTTCTCCAGGGCTTTCTGTACAAGCGTATCGTTCTCGATACTGATCTTGTCGGCTTCGTTTTCGCCGAAGATCGACTCCACCAACTGGAAGCGGATGCGGGTCTTGATGAAGTCGAGGTTATCTTTCAGGTCCCGTTCGGAAAACGCGATCTTTTCCTTGCCCAAAAACTGTTTGAACTCATCCAGAACGTCGTCAGTCACCTGGAAATCCTTGGGGATGGTCTTGTGGATTCCCAGATAGTACTTGCCGAAGTTGAAGAAGGCACTCCGCTGGAGCAACGTTTCTTGGGCCGGGGTCAACGGGGGATCGGGAACGCGCACGTCGGGGGTAATCCCGCCTCCACCGTATACTTCACGACCGCCGTCGGTCAGGCGGACCGCGGAATGGTTTGGCGTGGTATGCTCGGGGTGATAGTAGTAATCGTAGAGGGAAACGTTAGCGTATTCGCGCTGAATGAGTCGTCCGCTGGGTGTATAATAACGCGCCGTGGTCAGCGCCAGCCCGGCATGTTCGCTCAACGGATACACGGTCTGCACAAGGCCCTTACCGAAGCTCGGCTCCCCCATCACCAACGCCCGGTCATGATCTTGCAGTGCGCCGGTGACGATTTCCGCGGCGCTCGCCGTCATGCGGTTAATGAGGACGACGATGGGATACTCATTGCCGTTGTCACCCTTCGTGGCGTAATAGCGCTTCTCCTGCGAATGCCTTCCGTAGTGGTAAACAATAAGCTGGCTCTTTTCCAGGAAGTGGTCGGAAACTTCCACGGCTTCCTGTAGCAACCCGCCCGGATTGCCGCGCAGGTCGAGAATCAATCCCTGCAGGCTCTTCTCATTGTACTTTCTCAGCACCTCGGTAAGCTCGTCGTTAGTGTTCTCGTTGAATTTACCGACGTGAATATAGGCGATGCCGGGCCGAATCAGGAAAGTGTCATCCACGCTGCGCTGAGAAATCTCATCGCGGGTAATGTCGAATTCCAGCGATTCGTCGTATCCCTCGCGAAGGATCGTGACATGAACTTGCGTCCCCTTGGGACCCTTGAGCATTTCCGCCACTTGCGAGGTGTTCAGGCCCTCGGTCGGTTTGCCGTCGACTTTCGCCACGATGTCGCCCGGCCGCAACCCGGCCCGGAAGGCAGGGGATCCTGGGATCGGTGCGACGACCACGGTCACGAGCTTGCCCATCTTGCCGGGACGCGCCTGAATCGACATGCCCACGCCGAAGTACTTGCCTTCTTGCTCTTCACGAAGCAGGGCGAATGAACGCGGGTCGAAAAAATTCGAGTGCGGGTCAAGGGTGCGGAGCGCACCGGGAATCGCGCCGATGTTGCTGTTGCTGGGGCCGTAGATGGTTCGGTCGGGGTCGATGGGGTCAGCATAATTTTGCTCGACCACATCGTAGACACGGGTGAATTCATTCAGACTGGCCTTGACATCCGAGTCATCGCCTCCCGTCGTGGCCTCAACCTGCCGCCCGTAGAGCCCTCCCAGGAGCGCGCACAGAAGGACCGTCGACAAGATAAACCAAACCACCCGGCGTGCTTGCCTCATGTTTTTGCAGCTCCTCACCCTGCTTAATCAGTATAACATAGGGCTGTGAGCCCGAAAAGCAAAGGCAGCCCGTGGCAGTGGGTCGGTCTACGCCTGAGGTTCCGGGCCGTGCCGCCTTGCGGGATCAACGGGCCCATGAGCAGCGCCGTGGTCGCTCCAGAGTCCGTAATTGACCCACGACCCGGCCCGCTTTCGCTTGGGTATGATGCCGATCCAGGGCCGGGGGTTCGACGGAACGATTCCAGAGGGGCTTCCGCGCACCGGGCCAGGGAAGGGGCCTGACCGGTCGGCAGTGCCCTAGTCCCGTGACCGCCTAAAGAAGTCCCGAACCCACTCTGGCCACACGGCGCTTTGGTTGACTTCGAACGCTTCCCAAAAGAACCTAACCAGGCGGGCACGGGACTAGGCCCGCGATTCCCGCCAAATTCACGCTTTTCAAGGGGATGACTGCGCCGGGATGTGCGGTTCACCTTGACAACACCGCAGGGCTCCCCTATCATCCCAAAAGAGGTTGACCTTGTTTAGCGGCGGATTTTTCGAAATCGGCTTTATACTGTTCATTGCCTTTCTGCTTTTTGGACCCAAGAAACTTCCCGAAATCGCCCGGACACTGGGCAAGGGTCTGGGAGAGTTGCGCCGCGCGTCAAATGAGCTGAAGACTTCGCTGGAAGAGGAAATCAAGAATTTGGACCGCTACGAGGATAGCGCGCCCAAATCGACCTCCACGTATGTCCACCACGACCCCGAACCCACCCACGAAGAACCCGGACCCCGATCCTGAGGAAGCGCAGCTCGAGGGCAGGCAGATGTCGTTCCTCGAGCATCTCGAGGAGCTGCGTCAACGCCTGATCCGGTCTGTGCTAGCCATCGTTGTAGGGTTCGGAGTTTGCTTCTACTTCTCCGACCGGATTTACGGGCTTCTGGCGCGCCCGCTTACCGACACGCTGCACGCCTTGCACATGTCGGAAAAGCTGGTTTACACAAACCCCACCGATCCTTTCAACCTTTACATTAAACTCTCCATCGTCGCAGGGCTTTTTCTTTCCTCGCCGTACATCCTATGGCAGGTGTGGCTTTTTGTTTCTCCGGGTTTGTATCGGCACGAAAAGCGCTACGTGTGGCCCTTTGTGCTCCTCACCAGCGGCCTCTTCCTGGCTGGGGGCCTTTTTGCGTACAAGATGGCGTTCCCCGCCGCGCTGCGATTTCTAGTGGAATTCGGGAAGAGATTCCAGCCGATGATTAGCATCAACGAATACTGGAATCTCGCGCTGACCATCATTGTGGGCGTCGGATTGGTGTTTGAGCTGCCGGTGATCATTTTATTGCTCTCGGTCTTTGGCATCGTCACGCCTAAATTCCTGATTCGCCATATGCGTTATGCCATCCTAATCACGGCCGTGGTGGCTGCCGCAATTGCTCCCACGCCGGATTGGACAACCCTCTTCATGTTCTGGATTCCGATGGTGGGGCTCTACATCCTCAGCATCGGGCTTTCCTGGCTGGTTTATCTCCGCAAGAGATGGAAGCAGAAGCGTGAGCAACAGGCGCAGTAAGACACAGGTGCTCGCCCTGCTTGCTGCCGTTGCGTGGCTCGCAACGACAGGGGGCCTCTGGGCAGCGGACGGCGTGGCCTTCAGTGGCGGTCGCGCCTTTGAGGGTTTAAAGCGCCTGGTAGCCTTTGGGCCACGGCCACCCGGTTCACCGGCTCTGGCGCAGTCACGACGCTGGATGATCCAGCAGCTTAAGAAGACCGGAGCGCGAGTCGAAGAAGATTCCTTTACCGCCGCGACCCCCATCGGTAATCTGCCCATGACCAACGTCATCGCCAAGTTCCCGGGCCTGCGACCTAAAGTGGTTATCGTGGCGGGTCATTACGACACGAAGCGAGAAGAGGGTTTCCGTTTTGTAGGGGCGAACGACGGCGGCTCCAGTGCGGCGCTGCTCCTGGAGTTGGCGCGCGTCCTGGGCGCGCGCAAGAATGCGCTCACCTATTGGCTGGTTTTCTTTGATGGAGAAGAGGCCCTTCAGGAGTGGACCCCCGCTGACAGTCTTTACGGCAGCCGCCACCTCGTCCAGAAGCTCGCTTCGACTGGAGATCTGGCGCGTATCCAGGCCATGCTTCTGGTAGACATGATCGGGGACGCTGACCTGGATATTCATCGTGACGACAGTTCCACGCCTTGGTTGATGGATACAGCTTTCAGCGTCGCCCGCCGCCTGGGGTACGGGAAATACTTTCTGGATACGCCGACCGCGGTCGACGACGATCACATTCCCTTTGTGAACGCCGGCGTCGCCGCGGCTGATCTGATTGACCTTGACTACGGGCCCAACCGTAGCTACTGGCATACGGATAAAGACACGCTCGATCACTGCAGTCCGCTCAGTTTAACGATTGTCGGCCGCGTAGTGCTGGAAACCCTCAGCGAGATTGAGAAGTCCCCGCACGTGAAGTAGTATTCCGCCCTGACCAAGCTCCGGTAACAGCGCGAAACGATAAACGATGAACGACCTTTTACCCTGGGTAATCTTCAACGCCTTCGTCTTGGCGCTCCTGGCGCTGGACCTGGGAGTCTTCCATCGGCGTCCGCACCTCGTCAGCTTCCGTGAAGCTGCCGTGTGGAGCACGTTCTGGGTTGCTCTTTCGTTGTTATTCAATCTGGGGATTTATCTCCGGCAAGGTCCGGAGGCTGCCTTGGAGTTTTTCACCAGCTATTTGCTGGAGAAATCGCTCTCCACGGACAACATTTTTCTTTTCGCCGTGATTTTCGGAAGCATGGGCGTGCTCGCCCAGCACCAGCATCGGGTGCTTTATTGGGGCGTGCTGGGCGCGATCATCATGCGGGGAACCTTTATCCTCGCCGGAGTCCATCTGGTTCGGCATTTCCACTGGGTGCTTTACCTTTTTGCGATCTTCCTTCTGTTTACGGGCCTGCGATTACTGCGTGAAAAGGAGAAGAAATATGATCCCATGCGCAGTGTGGCGCTGCGGCTGGCACGGAGATTGTTCCCCATTTCTGACCGCTATGAAGGCGGCCGGTTCTTTACACGCTCTGATGGCCGGCTCTGCGCCACCCCGCTCTTCCTGGTTCTGATCATGATCGAAGTTGTGGACGTAGCTTTTGCGGTCGATTCCATTCCCGCCATCTTCGCGGTCACGCAAGATGCTTTCATCATTTACACTTCAAATATCCTTGCTATTCTGGGCCTGCGGTCCCTATATTTTCTGCTGGCAAGAGCCATCACTCGATTTCGTTATCTGCGCAGCGGCTTGGCGATCATCTTGATTTTCATTGGCGCCAAGATGCTGCTGGCCTATTGGGTACGCATCCCCACGGGTCTTGCGCTGCTGGGGATTCTCGCTATCTTGGGAATTTTCCTCGCCGCCTCGCTCGGGGTCAAAGCACAAAGTGGGGATTCGCCACCTCCCGCGCTACGACCTCCAAAGGATTGACCTACCGCAAAGGCAAAAACGGCTTGCGGGATCAACGGGCCCACCACTCGGGTCCCGTCCTCCCGCCGGGCGGGATGGAAGGGCCGCAAGGATGCTCCCCTGGACCATGGCCTCCCGGTCTCCGAAATGACGTTGTTTGTCGGAGGCAAGCCCTAGTACCGGAGTACTGGTACGGCGGTAATCTTGGTTGCGGACTGCTCCTTGCGTAAAGTGCAGTTAACGTTGCCTTCCACCCGAGGCGCGGGAAAGGCACATGGCGTCGGCTGAGGCAGGGGAAGTAATGGGCTGGCTCCGGGCCGGCTGGAAACCGGTGGTTCTCAAGCTTGGCGGGGATGGGTCAAGTGGTAGTGGCAGCGTACCGGGGTGAACCAGCGTGACATCCCCGCCACCCCGGTATGCAGCATTCTCGCCCCGGAAAGAAGAGGGTCCCTATCATTAACTACATCCGCGCTTGCAGGGCGGCTCAAAACAAGCTAAGCTCTTGCGCGGACCCGTCCTATGGAGTCATTGCAGGTATGCAACAACTTCGTGCGAGCCAGCGAATTGCGATAGAGCTGCCGGTCGAGATCCGGTGGAAAAGCCGGGCCGGAGCTCATCGCCAGGCCCGGGGCAAAACCGGCAACATCAGCGGCAGTGGATTGTTCATCGAAGTCCCTGTCCGCCCGCACCCGGCGACACGCGTAACGATCAAGGTGCTGCTCCCGCGTGAGGTCACGCAGGTTCCCCTGGAGCTCCTGTGTCAGGGACGGGTCGTGCGATGGAGCCAGCGGGGAAAGACTCAAGGTCTGGGCGCCGTCATCGATGAGTATGAGTTACGGCCGGCGCAACGGCCTGGGCGTGCGCGCAAGCTCCCGCCTGAGGAGAACTGACCGGTTCTGCCTGCCGGTCTGCGAATTCTCGCCGAAGACTCGCCGCGTATGACGCGGCAGCAATGACTATTCCTAAGCATATATTGCACCGGCGCGGGCCTCGAACTGAGCGACTGGTGTGGCGTGCCAGAATGCGAACCTCCCGTCTAGCGAAAACGAAAATTCGCGTTCTAGTGGCTGACCGGGAAGGCATTTTCAGGTTGGGCCTCAAGAAACTCTTCGCCGTCGAAGACGACCTGCGCGTGGTTGGCGAAACCGTGAATGCCGCGCAGCTTCTGGCCCGCACGGAGTGCTTCCGGCCGGACGTAGTCTTTGTGCAAGAAGAGATCCTGGCAGAATCCAGCGCCAATCTGATCGCCGACGTACATCGGTTGGCGCCGAAGAGCAAGGTGGTCGTAACGGCCTCCGTGTCGGCCGAAGAAACCTCTCTGCGTCATATCCGCAGTGGCGCTGCCGGGGTCATCCTCAAGTCGGTTGACCCTCCGCTCTTCGTCAAATGCGCCCGCCGCGTAACGGATGGGGAGACTTGGATCCCCAAACGGCATGTTTCCCACATGGCCAAGCTTCTTGAGGCGCGTCCGGAGAATCCCCCCCGCCCGGCTGACACGCTGACGCGCCGGGAGAAGACCATCATCAGCTACTTAATGCAGGGGTGGCGTAACCGGGAAATCAGCACGCACCTCTCCATTTCCGAGCAGACCGTGAAAAACCATCTCCGGACGATCTACGACAAGGTCGGAGTTTCTGACCGCTTGGAGCTCGTCCTGTACGCCATCCACCAGCGGCTGGAGCTGCCTGCCATTCAGGCATCCACTCCGAGCTCCTGATTTTTCCTTCCGCCGCTATTTCTTTTCAGATGGGTTGCTCGCCCCGAAGAGGCCAAACTGCTGATCGCTTGTAGCGGCGGCCCGCGCTTGGGCCGCTCGTTGTGACATCCGATTCACCACTCCATCCGAGATCACGCCCAACACTTCCAGGCTGGTCAGCGCCGTGCGCGGGATGAAGATCTTGAGGTTATTCGAGTAAACGTCCGGCGGAGTCACCAGGTATCCCAGCGGATCGGCTTCCAGGAGGTTGTTCGCAAGGAGAGCCTCCAGAACTTCGGTGTCTTTGAAGGTCATGCGCACCCAGAGGCCGGCCAGCCTCGGGCGGCTGCGAAAGATCTTGCGTTCCGCCCGATCCGGATTTCCCTCGAAGTCGCGCACGAAGAAGATCCCTTTGATCTCATCCAGGGGGACGTGGACCAGCCGACCCTCGCGATCCAGCACCTCGATCTCACGGCCGAGATACCGGCCGGGGTCGAGAAAGCCCTTGATCAGCCCTTTGTCGAGCTTTCGGACCACGACGCGCTTACGGGTTGAGGAGGGGTCGCTTTTCACCGGTGGTATCTTTCCATCGCAGTGCGGTATTCTTGAAATGCCGCTTGGTCATAGAAATTAGCTTGTGCTAGTATAGGGGCCGAGTCGGGTCTGTCAAGTATTTCGGCAGAGAGCCGGAGTGCAATTATTGAAGAAACCTCCTAATTGCTTGAAAAACAATGCCTTAGGCTTTGGAGGGGGGAGGACTCTGCGCGCCCATTGCCCGGCCGGGGAGGACTGTTTTTCATCGTCCGACCACTCTCGCGCGGCACTGAATTGACGGTTCATTCCAGCGTGAGCAGCATGCCGAGTCGCATCCGCCGCCATCGAACGCCTGCACGGACGAATCCGGTTGACGTGCAACCGCCTGCCGCTGGACCCTCGCAAGGGATTCCCGCCGACCCTCCCGTCCCCGGCGTGTCCACCGCCCTTCCGGCAGCGGAGGTGCAGCTCTTCCTAGACTTCGCCCGCGTCGAAAAAGGGCTGGCGGCCAACAGCGTCGCGAGCTATCGTCGCGACCTCACCGAATTCTCGGCTTTTCTCCGCCGCCAGGGCAAGAGCTTCCCCGCAGTGGGCCGCGACGACATCCGCAACTTCCTTACTGGACTTTACCGCCGCGGGCTGGGCGCGCGTTCGGTAGCCAGGCATCTGGTTTCTCTGCGCAATCTGTTTCGATTCCTGGTGCGCGAGGGCCGCCTCGCGAGCGACCCCACCGCAGAAGTGGAAGCGCCCAGGCTCGACCAGTCGCTACCCAAATACCTCACGGCGGAGGAGGTCGATCAACTCCTCGCGCAACCCGACGCCTCCACACCCAGCGGTCTTCGCGACAAAGCCCTGCTCGAGTTGCTTTACGCCACGGGGATGCGGGTTTCGGAACTCGTGAGTGTTCGCGCCGGGGATTTCGACCTGGGCCTGGGCATCGTGCGCTGCCTGGGGAAGGGCCACAAGGAGCGGCTGATTCCCGTGGGCAAGTTCGCCCTGCGTGCCGTGGAGGCGTATCTTCGTGAAGGGCGGGCGCCGTTAGCGGGAAAACGCAACACGCCTTGGCTCTTCCTGAATCGCCGGGGTGGCGCGCTCTCCCGCGTGGGATTTTGGAAAATTCTGGGCGCGTACGGCCGCCGCGCCCGCTTGGCGACTCCGCTCAACCCCCACTTGGTTCGCCACTCGTTTGCCACGCATCTGCTGGAACGAGGCGCCGACTTGCGCTCGATTCAACTCATGCTGGGCCATAGTGACATCTCCACGACCCAGATTTACACGCACGTGCTGAAGGAGCGTTTGAAGCAAGTCTACCAATCCCATCATCCTCGGGCCTGAACCTGAGGCCCGGGAGAACGCTGGAAGCCGAATGCCATGAGCGACTACAACTTCCTGATGGAAAGCCGGCTTTCCCCGGAACAGTACGCGGTGCTCGTTCTAATCAGTCGCCTGGCGGCCCAACAGGGACTGAACCTCTACTTGGTGGGTGGGGCCGTCCGCGACCTCACCTATGGCCAGCAAATCGTGCGCGACCTCGACTTCGCCGTGGAGGGCCCGCCGCAGAAAATTCTACGCCTCCTTCCCACCGCGGATTCTCAGAAATCCCGCCGGGGGGCAGGCGGCCCGGCCGGCGAGCCGCCGCTCGCCCTTGCGCACCAGGTTTTTAACTCGCGTTTGAACGCCGCCGAGCTCCACTTCTCCAATGGCGTGCGCGCCGAACTGGCCATGTGCCGGGAAGAATTCTACCCGCGTCCCGGGCAGCGCCCCGAGGTCCGCCCCGCCATGGTGTTTGAAGACCTGAAGCGTCGCGATTTCGCCATCAACGCCATGGCCGTGTCGCTCCATCCGAACTCCCGCGGCCTGCTGCTCGACCCCACGAACGGCGCCGGCGATATCGAACGGCGCGAACTTCGCACGCTCCACTCCCGCAGCTTTTTTGAAGACCCCTCCCGGATCTTTCGCTTGCTGCGTCTGGGCATGCGGCTCGACTTCAAACCAGATGAACGCACGCAGCGCTGGTTCGACACGGCCGTCGAAGTCCGCGCTTGGGAGCGCCTCGATGCCGACCCGCAGGCGCGCGAGCTGGCCGCCATACTCTACGAGGATCATCCCGGGCGGGTGCTCAAAATGCTTGCCGAGCGGAAACTCCTGGCGGGCCTGGACAAGAAGGTCGCCTCGGCGCGCATCCCCTACGATCGCTTTGCTCGCATCCGCAACGTGCTGCAAAACGTTCCCGGCGCCGACCCTCTCCTGCTGAATTTCCACTGCCTCGTCGAGAGGCTGGGCAGCGAACACACCTCGCGTTTGGCCAGGAAGATCATTGGAGATAGCAAGTCCATCAAGCTGGCGCTCAGCTTTGACCACGACGCCCGGAAGCTCGAGCGGGTGCTGAGTAGCGCCAAAGCGAAACTCCCCAGCCAGGTCTATACCTTGCTCTCTCCGCTACCCCGGCCGCTGCTGCTGTTCCTCCTCGCCAATTCCGCGCGCGCCAAAGTCCAGAATCGCGTCAAGAGTTATCTGTTCAAGTTCCCACTGATTCGTGCACGACTGCCGCGGGGCGAATTGCAGTCGCTGGGCCTGAAGCCCGGGCCGGAATCCGAACGCATCCTTGAGCGGATCTTTTCACTGCAATTGGACGGGAAGATCAAGACGCATCAGCAGCTCATGAAGGAGCTGCGCGCGCTGGCAGGAATCAAGGAACCTCCGCCTGCGCCCCCACCCCATCCTCCCAAGAAGGCCAAGGAACCTCCGCCTGCGCCACCACCCCATCCTCCTAAGAAGGGCAAGGAAGCGGCGGTTGCCGTGCCAGCGGAAGTGCCTGCCAAACCGGTTGCCAAGCCTGGCGCTCCCAAGGCCGCTGAGAAGGCCAAACCTGTGAAGCAGGCGGCCCAGCCTGAGCCCGCGAAGAAGCCAGAAAAGCCAGCAAAGGCCGCTGGGAAACCGGCGAAGGCCCCGGCGAAACCTGCCAAGCCCGCGGCCAAGTCAACCAAGAAGCCAAAGAAGCGGTGATGGGCTGACACCCCGAGGTGGGCTGGCGCAGAGCACAGCTCTGCGCGCCCAGAAACGCCATGCTGCGGTGGGCCAGGTGTGCGGCGTGTCCTTCCCGCGAAACCTGCCTGCGCAGGCAGGGCGGGAATCCAATTCATGATCTGGATTCCTACCTTCGCGGGATTGACGCTCTCCTGGGTTCCCGATTGCGCCAGCGGGCACGTGGCGGCGTGAAAACGCCGCAACGGACAACGAACCCCTGGTCCCGAATCCCAAATCCTGACTCCTGACTTTCTGTTACAATCAATCCGCATGGCTTCCGAGAATTTTGTTCATCTGCATCTTCATACCGACTACAGTCTCCTCGACGGTGCGTGTGAAATCGGCAAGCTGATGGACCGCGCCGCGGAGCTAAAAATGCCGGCCGTCGCGGTGACCGATCACGGCAATCTCTTTGGCGCCGTGAAGTTTCACGAGGCCGCGCAGAAGCGCAACATCAAACCGATTATCGGCTGCGAAGTCTACGTCGCGCCCGCCAGCCGGTTCGACCGCGCCGCTAATACCGACCGCCCCAACCACCTCGTCCTGCTTTGCGAAAACGAGCGGGGCTACCGCAACCTGGTGAAGCTCGCCTCCTCGGCGTACATCGAAGGCTATTACTACAAGCCGCGCATTGATAAGGACCTACTGGCTCGCCATGCCGACGGCCTCATCGCGCTCTCCGCCTGCCTGCGGGGGGAGGTGGCTGTGGCGCTCGCTTCCGACCGCTACGAAGCCGCGCGCCAGTCGGCCTACGATCTGCGCGACATCTTCGGGAAAGGGAACTTCTTCCTGGAGCTCCAGGACCAGGGGATGGAGGAAGAACACCGCATCAATCCGCAACTGGCGCGGCTCGCGCGCGAGACCGGCATTCCGCTGGTCGCCACCAACGACTGCCACTACCTGACCCAGGCGGACGCGCGCGCCCAGGAAGTGCTGGTCTGCATCCAGACCGGCAAGACGATGAGCGACGCGAGCCGCATGAAATTCCGCACCAACGAGTTCTATTTCAAGACTTACGAAGAGATGGCCGCTCTCTTCGGCCGCGACGTGCCGGAAGCGCTGGCCCGCACGCTGGAAATCGCCGAGCGCTGCAACCTGCACCTGGAGGCCAAGGAGCACGTCTTCCCGCACTTTGAAGTTCCCTCCGGCGAAACGCTTGACAGCTATTTCGAACGCGTCACGCGCGAAGGCTTCGGCCACCGCCACGCGCGCCTGGAGCGGCTGCGCGCGGCAGGCCGCTTGAAGTACCCCCTCGAAGCCTACGAAGACCGCCTGCAGCGCGAGATCGAGCTCATCAAGCAGATGCGCTTCGCGGGTTATTTCCTGATCGTCTGGGACTTTATCCGCTTCGCCCGCGAGCAGTGCATTCCCGTCGGGCCCGGCCGCGGCTCGGCGGCGGGCAGCCTGGTGGCTTACTCGCTGCACATCACGGATATCGACCCGCTGCAGAACGAATTGCTCTTCGAACGCTTCCTCAACCCTGAGCGAATTTCGTTCCCGGACATCGACATCGATTTCTGCATGCGCCGCCGCGGCGAGGTCATCAGCTACGTCACTGACAAATACGGGCGCGAAAACGTCAGCCAGATCATCACCTTCGGCACCATGGGCGCCAAAGCCGTCATCCGCGACGCCGGCCGCGCCCTCGACATGCCTTACGCGGACGCCGACCGCATTGCCAAGCTCGTGCCCAACGTCCTGAACATTACGCTCGAAGAGGCTCTTAAGCAGTCGGGGGAACTCGCACAGCTCCGCCAGACCGATCCGCGCGTCGCGGACCTGCTGCAAGTGGCCTCGCATCTGGAAGGCTTCGTCCGCCACGCCTCCACCCACGCTGCGGGCGTGGTGATCTCGCCGCAGCCGCTGCAGGAAATTGTTCCGCTCTACAAGAGCAACAAAGATGAAATCACCACGCAGTATGCGATGGACGATCTCGAGAGGATCGGCCTGCTGAAGATGGATTTTCTCGGGCTCACCACACTCACCGTCATCGACGATTGCGTGAAGCTGATCGAGGGCGCACGCGGCGAAAAGCTCGACCTGGACGCCCTGGCCCTCGACGACGCTCCGACTTACGAACTGCTCGGCCAAGGCCTGACGGCGGGCGTCTTCCAGTTTGAAAGCCGCGGCATGACCGACATCCTGCGCCGCGTCAAACCTGATCGCCTCGCCGACCTCACGGCCCTCAACGCGCTCTACCGGCCCGGACCCCTCCAGGGCGGCATGATTGACGATTACATCGCGCGCCGCACCGGCAAGCGGCGCGTCACTTACGAGCTGCCCCAACTCGAGGAAATCCTGGAAGAGACCTACGGCGTGATCGTTTACCAGGAGCAAGTTATCCAAATCTTTAATAAGGTTGCAGGTTTTACCCTGGGTGAAGCCGACGTGGTTCGCCGCGCCATGGGCAAGAAGAAGCTGGAAGAGATGGTGGCGAACAAGGAGAAGTTCCTGGCCGGCGCGCGCCGCAACGGCGTCCCCGCCGCGAAGGCGCAGAAGCTCTGGGACCTGGTCGAGCAGTTCGCAGGCTACGGCTTCAACAAATCGCACTCCGCCGCCTACGCGCTGGTCGCCTATCAGACCGGTTATCTGAAAACGCATTACCCGGTCGAGTTCATGTCCGCGCTGCTTACCTCAGAAATCGGCAACCAGGACAAGCTCACCCGCTACTTGAACGAATGCAAGGATATGGGCATCGGAATCCTCCCACCCGATGTCAACTCCAGCGATCTGGCGTTCACCCCCGCCGGCCCCAACATCCGCTTCGGCCTCACGGCCATCAAGAACGTCGGCGCCGCGGCCATCGAATCGGTCCTGGCGGCGCGCCAAAAGCTCGGACGCTTTGAAAACCTGGTGGAATTCTGCGAGAATGTGGACTTGCGCCTCCTGAACAAGCGGGTTCTGGAGAGCCTCATCAAGGCCGGCGCGTTTGATTCCCTCGGCGCGCGGCGCGCGCAATTGGCCGCCGTGCTCGATCGCGCCATGGAACTTGGCCAGAAGCGCCAGCGGGAATCCGAAAGCGGCCAGCACGGCTTGTTTGTGGGTGGCCCGGACGCCGCCCCTCCGCCGCCTTTCGAGCTGCCCGACGTGCCCGAGTGGAGCGAAGCCGAGCGCTTGGCAGGTGAGAAAGAGGTTCTGGGGTTTTACGTTACCGGTCATCCGCTCGAGAAGTACACGGCGCGCCTGGCAACGCTCACCCGGCACGACACATCCTCCGTGGAGGAGATGGCGCACGAAGCGCCCGTGACTCTGGCCGGAATTCTGCGCGCCTTGCGCGTGAAGCCCAGCAAGAAAGGCGACCTGTGGGCCAGCGCCCAGCTCGAGGACTTACGCGGTTCGGTGGAGTTGCTGGTCTTCCCGCAGGCTTACCAGCAACTGCAGGGCGTGCTGAAGCCCGACGCGCCGCTGCTCGTCAAGGGCCGCGTGCGGCACGAGGAGAATCAGAAAACGCGCGTGGTCGTAAGCGAGGCCCGGCCGCTGGAAGCCGCGGTGAATGGTGCGAAAGCCCAGTTGCGGATTCGGGTCAATCTGGAATCGGCCCGCGCGGGCTTGGTGGACGAGCTCGGCCGGCTGCTGGAGGCTCATCCCGGCGATAGCCCGGTGTTGTTCGAGTTGACGCGCCCCGGCGACTTCCTCGTGCGCTTGCAGCCGCGCGTGCCGCGCGTTGTGAAGGCCGACGACGAACTGCTCGACCGGCTGCACGAACTCTGCGGCGAGGGCGCGATTCAGCTCGAAAAGCAGGCGCAGGTCAAGTAGGGGCGAGCGGTCCCTCGGCGTTGCCCGGGACGGTGAGCGAAGTCGAACCGCGCTCGCCCCCGTCCCGGCCCCGGGACGAACGCCGATCGGCCTTACGGACAGGCCGGGGGTTTCAGCAATCGTCCAAGAGGGCGCAGTCAGGAGTTCGAAGCGATATGGGAAATTCGGCAGACGAACAGGCGGTCGCGAAGGAACTGGAAAAGCAGATCTCGGAACTCCAGAGCGCCGGCTACTCCACCGCCTCGGAGGAAGAAATCGAGCGCTTGCGCCAGCAGGTAGCCGCCCTGCGGCAAAAGGTTTCCGGGCCCCCGCAGGACGCTTGGGAGCGTGTGCTGCTGGCCCGCCATCCGCAGCGGCCCTACACCCTCGATTACATCCAGATGCTCTTCACGGATTTTGTGGAGCTGCACGGCGATCGCCGCTTCGCTGACGACGCGGCGATGATCGCGGGCTTCGCCCAATTCGAGGACCGCCCCGTGGTGGTGATCGGTCATCAGAAGGGCCGCGACACCAAGCAGAAACTGCATCGCAACTTCGGCATGGTGAACCCCGAGGGTTACCGCAAGGCGCTGCGCGTGATGCAGCTCGGCTCCAAGTTCGGCATGCCCATCATCAGCCTCATCGACACGCCCGGCGCCTACCCGGGCATCGGGGCGGAGGAGCGCGGCCAGGCGGAGGCCATCGCTTACAACCTGAAAGAAATGTGCAAGTTGCTGGTGCCGGTGATTGTGATCGTGCACGGGGAAGGCGGCAGCGGCGGCGCGCTGGCCATCGCTGTCGGCGACGAAGTGCTGATGCATGAAAACGCCGTTTACTCGGTCATCTCACCGGAGAGTTGCTCGTCGATCCTGTGGCGCGATTGGGACCACAAGCAGGAAGCGGCGCGCGTGCTGAAGCTGACCGCGGAAGACCTCTACCGCATGCAGCTCGTCGACGAAGTCGTGCCGGAACCGATGGGTGGGGCGCACTCGAACCACGCGCAGGCGGCGGAACTCCTGCGGCCCATTTTGCGCGCCTGTCTGGACAGGCTTACCAAACTTTCCCTTGCCGAGCTTCTGCAACGCCGCCAGGCGAAGTTCCGCCGCCTTGCCTGCTTTGTAAGTGAAACCTGAAGATTCCTAGCTTGCGCCTAAGTACTGCGTTTCAAGAGTTTGGTGGCGCGTCGCAAACCCCCTCACCCGGTCCCGCGAGGCTGAGCCTCCTCCCTGATTCCCCTTGCCGGCAGATCGTAAATGCGTTGACGGCTCAACGGATCTCCACGCGCTGTCATGAAAATAGCCCCCTCCTCGGCTGAGGAGGGGGTTAGGGGGTGGTGGGTCTGGGAGGAAGAGCAGAGGTCAACCACCCTCTGGCCCTGTACCATCTGGTGCAGGGCTGGCCGCCTCCTTATCAAGGAGGGGAGCCGCTTGTCCCTGGCCCCCTCCCGCCGTGACGGGAGGGGAATCACGTGGAGCATTTTCATGCTCGACCGCGCGCTGAAATTGACGGCGCGCTGCCTGGGCCGCCGCCAGCCCCCTACGAACTCGAGACGCCGGTCGGCATCAACGCTATCCACCGGGAGAAATAATTCCAGGGAGGGATGTGAGTCTCGTGTCCCGCTGCCATCGTTCGAGGGGGAATTTACTTGCGCTTTCCTACACGGCGACTTCTTTCTACCCACGCCATTCAGTGCTCCGTGCTCACGACCGGCGGGACCTCAACTCCAGGGAGTTGAACGACCCGCGCTCAATTGCCCTGCACGGCAGAGCATGCTAGGATTATCAATAAGATGCAGCGGAGGGAACATGGAGCTGACCGCAGTCTTTAAGAAAGTGCCGGAAGGTTATATCGCCTGGGTGGAAGAACTGCCGGGTGCCAATACCCAAGGCCGGACTCTGGAAGAGACCCGTGAGAATCTTCAAGAAGCCATCCGGCTTGTATTCGAGGCAAACCGTGAACTGACGGGGCGAGACCTACAGGACGAGGAAGTCCTTAAGGAGTCCGTTTCCGTGGCAGCCCTGTGAGGCGGCGGGAATTGATCCGGCATCTGGAACAGCACGGATGCCGGGAACTGCGGGAAGGCAGCAAGCACACCATGTATGTGAATCCGCGCCGGAAGAAGGTTTCCGCTGTACCCCGCCACACCGAGATCAACACCATCCTGGCTCGCAAGATATGCCGGGACCTCGAGATCCCCGAGCCCTCCTAAACTGCTGATCAGTAGCCCCGCTGAATGATTTCTGCCGCCATCTCCGCTTACCACATCTTGGGAAGTGTAAAGTTCTTGGCAGTTGAGACGTGAGAATCGCCTTCGGCATCAACACCATTCGGCAGGAAGAGTGAACGAGTGTCTCGATGCCCCCCACCGTGCTATTCTCTCTGCGAACAGTTCAGCGCCATTCGTGGATGAGGAGTAGCACTATGCCAACCGATGAGGGTTTTTCGAAAAGAGCAGGGATTTTGAAAAGGGTCCTCGAATGGGTGAATCAGGGTTGGTTCGAGGATCACGACTCCTGGATGCTCTTCGGAAACAAGGGGGTCATTAGAGTAACGGGCCTCACAGACGGCGAGATAGAGGAATTATATGACCGCAGCAAACCTGAGCATGAACGAGCCTACCAAATGTCGGGAGACCTTCGGGTTTATGTAGGGAAGGTACTCGATGCAAGGCGAACGTCACTGAATCGCCAACCTCCTAAAGCGGTTGTTCGAGGTCTCGAAAACTCGGCAGACATGGAACCTGGCCCGGATTGGCGAGCCAGGGAAGACCTTGATCCGTCAGAGGCTGCTGACTATTTGGACGCCGCCTATTCTTCGGAGCTCATAGGAAAACTCGACGAGATAGTTGAACGCGCCGCATTACTCGGTCCTCACGAGGTTGATGTGACTCAGGTCCAGCAGCCCATTTGCGCTTATTTCAAAGAGGTACATGGCTGCTTCTTGTACGGCTTCCCCGTTGCGTGTGCGGTACTATGCCGGGCTATCCTAGAGGCTGCACTTAGGGCAAGGTACGAGCCACAGAAGCAAGGCACAACGTGGAGGCCCAGCAAGGACTTGCCACCTGAGGAAAGACGAAAATCAAAGATCCTGACGTTGCTCGACCGCGCCCTACAGGAAGGCATTCTTGATGGTAGCAGGGTTGAAGCAGGAGGTAACGTGAAGGACGCGGGTGACGAGGCCATCCATCGGCTTGAGGATTTCCGGAAGTGTTGGGGCCGCGACGACCAGTTGCGGCGTCTTGTCGAGGACACGCGGAAGGTGCTTGAGGATTTGTACCGCGCAACCCAGGCGACCTGATAGCCCGACCTTTGCACTTCGCGACTAGGTACGGCGTTGGCGCCGTTTGGGACGCTTCAATCGTATGGCTCCACACTGTTGTTCCCTTACTGTTTCAAACGATTGACGCGAATCCGCACCTCTGGTATTGATGGAAGTGTGCGGCGGACGGGCACCCGCGCGTTCTTGTGCGCAACGGGGAAACTTCGGAAGCAGGCCACGAAGGCAAAGAGCGTACATGCCATTCGAATCTGACAAGATTATGTTCGAGATTTACAGAGAAACGACGTACAGGGGAAGTACTGCGTCGTCTATTTCACCGAGCTGCAGGATCACAACAAGGAAGCGGAAATCAGCCACGCTTTAGCGGGCGAGCATGTTTTCGACGGCTTCATCCGCACGTTTCGCAAAGATCAGGCGAAGGAAGCGATCGAGAAGCTGCTCGCGCGGCTGAACGCTGGCGAGGCAGTGAGCGCAGCCCAGATTGAACTCGAACTCAAGCCCTTCATGCCGGCCTAAGTGGGCTTCTGTAACACTCAATTGCAGAAGAGGCACGCCCCCCTCACCCCGACCCCTCTCCCCCAACGGGGAGAGGGGAGAGTCATCCGTGGGTCTAGCTGCCCTCTCCCTTGCGAACGGGACCGCCCGACAGCCCAAAGGCCTCACCCCTCTCCCTTGGGGAGAAGGTTAGGACTGAAGATGTTCTTGCGGCGCGCGCCATCTCATCCCGAGGCAGTGCGCGATGAGCGATGATGTTTGCGGCGGGGGCGCTCTGTCGTCGCGGTGCGGCAGCCGAAAACCCACTACCCTCGCCCCGTTGGGGGAGAGGGTGGGCCGGCTTGTCGGCCCGGGTGAGGGGGTCGCCCGGCAAACGATGCAACGCCTATTTGGTAAGGGGGGCTCAGCCTCCGCCCCCAGCGGGCAGAATCTGCTCAAGCGTTTCCGGCGGACCCGACACGTCCAACTCCAGCCGGGCCCCGTCGCGGTGGGCGTCGATGTTCTGAAGAATTGGGGGAAGTCCCGTGCCGCCCGCAGCGGCGGGTTGCGGTGGTGGCTTCTGCAGCAGATTGAGGAGCGCGGCAAACCCCGCCGCGCTGTCGGGACTGTCGCACACCAGGATCAGCTGGCTCGAGAACCCCGTGTCCCAATGCACACGGTAAAGGAGCGCTCGCACGGAGCGGCCTAGCGAACTCAAATCCACGTTCTTCTTGCCCCCGGCAAGCCATAACCCCGCCAGGTTGGAGACGGATTTGCCATTCAAGATGCCCCACTGCGGCGCGGTGCCTTCGAGTTCTCCCTCCCAATTGACAAAATCCGCATTGGCATTCAGTGCGTTCGCCGACCCTTGCCGTGCATCCAGCATGGCTTTCAGGTCAGGCAGCCGGCCGAACGCCGCGATCGAGCTATTCAAGAACGTGAAGAAGAGGTCCCCCGGATCGCTGCCCGACCCAAACGCGTAAAGGTTGGCGCCCGCATACTCACGCGTGGGCAAGTTGGTACGGTCAAAATACTTTTCCACCAAGTCAGGTTGGAAGCGCCCCGCGGCCAATCCCAAATACCCCGCGGGGCCCGCGATCTCGCCGCGCCATCCCACCATTACCTCGTCAACGTCTCTGTCGGGATCAACCCCTATGGGGCGAAGGAAATCCTGGAAGGCGCGCAGTTGCTGATTCAGGAACCGCTGGCGGATTTGCGGATAGACGGGCAGCGAGCGCAGCTCCGCAAGATTGGTGAAAGCAACTTGCAGGGTATCGGCGGGAAAAGTGGCAAGCGCCTCCTGCGGCAATTGGTCCGCGGCGAGCGGGGCGGGGAAGCAGAGGATGCCGAGAACGGCAACCACCAGTACCGTGACCCGAATTGTGCGTAGGGCAGGCATCAAGAAAATCTCCCCCGATTTTTCCGCCAAGCCACCTTCATTGCGGTAACTGGCGAACCTCCGTCGCCACCTGGACGTTTGCGGGTGGAACCCAAGCCACACCGTTCTTGTTTCCCGTGGTCTGCTGGTAGGACAGAATTCCTTTGACCAGCAGGGAGTGCGTCCCAGGGACCTCCAGTGAGTTCAAGTTCGTCAGTCCTGTACCTGTAAAGGTGGTCTGGAGGAAAGAGATCTCCGTGACGGGGGGTTGGGGCAAGTAGAGGGGCGAGCAGGGTACGAGCGTGAATCCTCCGGTTTTGCCATCGCTGCCCGTCACCACGGGCGTGCTTGGCGCCGTAGAAAGATTCCCGAGGATCGACTGCGTCCCGAGATAAATGGCCCGCGCGTCCGCCGTGAAGGGCGTGGTACCCGCCGCCGGCAGTTGGCCGTGCGCCACCACCTGCTGACCGATTCCCAACGTCTGGGGGTTGAACGTGAAATTCGCCAGGTTCGAGGCCTGTGCTTGGGCGGTGATGGCAAGATTCGTAGAGGTCGAAACGTTGAAGGTCAGAACCGACTGCAGCGAAACTTGGCTGCTCACGTCGGGCGCTTCCTCGCTGACGAACAACTTGAACTGCGTCGCGTTGCCGGAGGAGTCGCGCGTGACCGAGGTGATGAGCCCCTTGAAGGCCGCCTGCCCATTGGCAGCATCCTCGTGCTCCTCGGCTTGCACTTCGTTCGCCAGCAAGTTGCCGCGGCTATCGATCGAAGCGTCAACTTGCACAAAGGTGCCGCTCGCGAGGCTGCTGAGCCCAGTAACACCGTCGAACGTTGTCGACCCGGAGACATTCACCGTCACTGTCGGGCCGGCTGTGCTCTGCAACGCAAAGCTTCCTGTGTACGCCGGATTGGAGCCCGTGGTCGTGACGCTGGTTATGATGCCGCGCAGGTCTTCAATCTCTGCAAAGGTGCTGGTGGTTCCTAGTGTCGCCGGGGTGAGTGTAAACGCCGGCTGCACATCGCTGGTGATCTGGTTGCTCTGGTCGAGCACGACGGAATGCAGCATGTCGAAGTCGAGCTGCAACGCGGAGGTCCCACTGCTCGAAACCGTGAGTGCCGGGCTCAGACTTAGCGTTACAGTCAGCGACGGGAGGGTCAAGCTCATGCTAGTCGGCCCCGCAGGGGTCTTCGTCGTGTCCCAGTAAGTGAGCTGCGCGTTGTTGGACAGAGTCAGGTTTAAGGTCGAGTACGATCCCGCGGGAACGCTGGCCAGCGTGATCGGGGCGCTGTAATCCATCAACGAGGCGTAATCCAGCGTCAGGGATTGTCCGGCGGGAAGAATGGAAACAGGCGACGTGCTACTGGCCGGGGTCAAGGTCATACCTGTTATGGTCATATTGAATGAAAGAATGCTGCACAGGGGCGCATCGCCTCCAAACACCACGACAGTACCCGTCGGCGGGTTGACCGTTCCCCCTCCGGGATTCACCGTGCCCGTGCACCCGAGCTGGATGACGAGCGCGATTCCGGTGACCAGGGTCATACCCAGGAGCTGCTTGCGCATGGGGATTCTCCTCCGTCCTTGGCCACGCGGGCAGGTGACTCACCCTGGCGTGCCTGCCCTACGCCCTCGACGCGTTGACCCGACCTCCCAAGAGATCTTACAACCAATCCTCGTTAATTACGATGCCTGTGACGTCGGCGGGGATTCCTGCCGACGGGGCGCCCCTGGCTGGCCCCCGAGCCGGGCAAAAGCCGCGCTGGGCGGGCGCGCTTGATGACAAAAGGGTGTACACTTCTAGCTGCAGGGAAGCCAAAAGGGAAGTCCCGGATATTGCTTCTATGAATGAGTTCACACCTACGGAGCGGACGCAGGTCCGCCGCCTCCCCAGACGAGCCGCGTACGATCGCGACACGGTATATCGCATCCTCGACGAGGGCCTGGTTTGTCACATCGGCTTTATTGCGGACGGCAGACCCGTCGTCATTCCCACTGGCTACGGCCGCAGAGATGACACCCTCTACATCCATGGATCCACGGCCAGCCGCATGCTCCGCGCGCTGGGCGCGGGTGTCGAGGTGTGCGTCACCGTCACGTTGCTGGACGGACTCGTTCTGGCGCGCTCGGCGTTTCATCACTCCATGAACTATCGATCGGTCGTCATCTTCGGACAGGCGTCAGTGGTCGATGACCCTGCCACGAAGCTGGAAGCCTTACGGGTGTTCACAGAGCACGTGGCGCCGGGGCGCTGGCGTGAAATCCGCCCGCCCTCCGAAAAGGAATTGCAGGTGACCACGGTCCTGGCCGTCCCGCTCCGAGAGGTTTCCGCCAAGGTGCGGACGGGCCCGCCGATTGACGACGAGGAAGACTACACCCTGCCGGTGTGGGCGGGAGTCCTCCCCTTAAGCCTCACCACGGGTCAACCGCTCCCCGACGACCGTTTGCCAGCGGGGATTCACGTCGGCGAATACCTGCGACGGTATGATCGGAAACAGCGGTAGTGAGGCAAACAAAACTGAAGTGGCCCGTGTAGACAATCTCTTCCTTTTGCCAGCAAGGCTTGCAACCGCCCGCACGACTTGATTTCCTCGTGACTGTTTGGTACATTTGAATGTGTGGGGAAGCAGGGATTTATCCCTTAGGACAAGCCCCAGGAGGAGTGTTTATGCCGATCGAGCTTACCGCCAAAGCCGTATCCAAGGTCAAGGAGATCATGTCCCAGCAGGAGCCTCAGCCGCTCGGATTGCGCGTGGGAGTCGCCGGCGGTGGCTGCTCCGGCTTCTCGTACCAGATGAACTTCGAGAGCCAGAACAACCCCATCGACAAGGTTTATGAGTTCGAGGGACTGAAGGTTTTTGTGGATCAGGCCTCGCTGATGTACCTGAACGGCACCAAGATCGACTACGTGGAAACCCTGGAAGGCGCAGGCTTCAAGTTTGAAAATCCCAACGTGAAAACAACCTGCGGTTGCGGCAGCTCGTTCAGCGTGTAAGCTCGTAGGCTCTCAGTTGCGCGGACCCCCGGCGCCCTTCCAGCGGCGTGCCGGGGGTTTTTGCTTTTGGGGAGCCAGAGCTAGGATTCCCTGAGAAGAGATACCGTGAGGCTGTCGCCACGGCGACGCGATGTGGCGAACTCTTCGATTCCGCGGCTCATCATCTGCGCCGGAGATAACGCTACTGTTCCGCGAGGCAGGACAGGGCCAGCAGGCTTGAGAACGGGATTCAAGCGAGGAGGGCACGGCTCCGTGCCGGCAAAACCGTGCCCTGACGACCCCCGTAAGGCTGGAATTCCCATCTTCATCCAACCCCGAGAGCCCTTTCAACCCTCGCGCTTGCCCACACTACCTGCCCAGGGGAGGAAAGAGCCACCCAAGGACACGAACTCTGGTGGGGCGTCCCGCGAGCAGGTCCGCTCCGCGACGCCCCACCTACTCTTACTGTGGCAAATGGTGAACCACCTTCCCTTGCATGACCCAGGTAGGTGCAGTCCAAGTAGGCGGAGTCCCTGGGCCATTGGTTTGCTCATAGAAGAGCAGTCCAGCAACGTTCAGGATTGGGCCAGGAGTCAGATCCTTTAAGCCGCCCAGTCCGCGAAACCTGCCATCGCCGAAAGTCAGTACGGTGATCGTTTGCCCCCCGAAGAGCGGCCCGCAAGGCAGCAGGGTGAAGCCACCGGTTCTGTCGTCGGACCCTACGGCAAGCGACGAGACGAAGGTCCCTAGCACGTTCCGCTGCCGCAGGAAGACAAAGCCGGCGGTGAGCGTAGTAGGGGTGGCAGGTGGGCCAGCCGAGCCCGCTTGCAGATCGCCGAACACGGCCACCTTCTCCGCGAGACCCAACGTCTGGGGCCCGAATCGGAAAGCCCTGCGGTTCCAATGGTGCCAGTTCGTCCTGTAACGGGTAGTGTCCGCCAGCGTCACAGTCAGCGAGGACTGCAACGGGACCTCGCTGGTCATGTCGCGAGTTTCACGACCGACAAGCAAGTTGAACCCCGTGGCGTTGCCGGAACTGTCGCGCGTGACCCCGATGATCTTGCCCAAGAACCCCGCGTGCTGACCGGTCGTTACCACCTGCTCTTCTGCGTCCACTTCCTGCGCGATAATGTTGCCACTAGTGTCAACGATGGCATCGACCTCGACAAAGGTCGTGGCCGTGAGGGTCGAGAGGCCGGTCAGGCTGTCACCCTCAAAGTCCGTGGTGCTGTTGACTTGGACCGTCAGGATCTGCCCCACGCCACCTTGCACCTGGAGCGTGAAGCTGCCGGTGAAGCTCGGATCGGTACTCGTGGGAGTCACAGCTTGAACCACTCCGTACAGCGTATCAGCCTCACCCAACTGTCCCGCCGACGCAACGGACGGCGTGAGGGTGAATTGTGGGTCTACGACTCCCGTTACCAGACCGGTGGTGGGGTCGGTCTGCACCGACTTCCGCAGGTTGAAGTCCACCACGAGCCCTGCCGTGGCGCCGGTCGTGATCGTGAGGGCCGGATTGATACTGACGGTGAGCGCGTCCGTAGGGGTACCGTTGGAGAACGTAGTGGTCACGAGCTGGGCAGATGGCGGGGTGGTCGAGGTGTTGAGGACGGTCAACGCCGGGCTCGTAAGCGTCAGTTGGAGTTGGTCATAGGTCCCCGCGGCAACGCTCCCCAAACTAAGAATGTTCGTGAAATCCACCAAGCTGGCGAAATCCACCGGCTGGCTCGGGGGAGTGATCGTGACCGCCGTACCTCCGCCTTGCGGGACGAGGGCAGCCGAGCTGATCGTCACCATGAACGATTCCACATCACAGCTGGGCTGGTCAGTTCCGAAAGCGACGAGCGATCCAGTCGGCCCGCTGGTCGTAGCCGATGTGCCCCCGCCCATTCCGCTTCCGCACCCCACCATCAGGACTGTTGCCAGACCGGCGGCCAGCGCCGGCAAGAATAAACGCTTCACCTTACTCATGCCGATCCTCCTTGAATCGCTTAGATTACCCCTGAATTGTAAACGGTTCGGGAGTCACATCTGAAAGATTTGGGTGTTTCGGCCCACGCCCCCCCGATTGATTGAATGCCCGATGTACATTACCCGCCCCCGGGAAGCACGTCGCGTACCAGACCTCCAGATTTATAACTTATTGAAAATACAAAACTTATGTCTCATAGAAAGATACCCACAAGTTGCTGGTGTGGACAAAATTTCCTAGGGCCGAGAAAATTATCTACATTCCAGCCCTAGCGACTTGCCTATAAGCCTCCACTGAGCGTTCCGTGAAGCTACCATTTCCAACCCGTCAACGAACCGAAAGTTGCGCTCTGAAAAAAGGAAACCTCCGAGGCAATCTCCGCGCTCCGACTAATTGAATAGGGCATTCAGGCGGCGGATTCCGGTCAGCGCGAGCGTGTAATGCGGATCGAGTTCCACCGCTCTCCGATACGAGGAAAGCGCGCGCGGATAATCATGCTTGACTTCCCAGACCCGGCCCAGGTTGAAGTAAGGGAAGGCGGGATTGTCGTAACGTGCCGCGCGCGTGGCTTTCTCCAGCCAGGGAATGGCTTCTTCGATCTGCCCCTTCTCGATCAGGTAAGCCCCGATATCGTTGTAAGGGTTGCCGAAGTCCGGGTCGATTTCGATGGCGCGATGGCACTCCGCGATGGCGGCATCGTAATTGCCCATGAAGCTGTAGCTCCAGCCGAGAAACGTGTACGCCTCTGCGGTGGGATACGCCTCAATTGACTTGCGGTAGAGTTCCACGGCCTCGTCCAACTCGCCCTTCATCTGGTGGCGATAGGCCTCCTGGAAATACTGGACGGCAAGGTCGAGCGACTCGTTTTCGGCCATGGCGGTTCCCAAGAGTTTTCAACAAGCCCCATGAAAGGTTCGCTATAATTATACCGCGACGGGCAGCCCGTCGCTGGCATTTCTGACAGGTTGCGAAAAAAGATTCGGGCATGTCACCCTGAGCCCCTTTGCGGAGTTTACCCTGAGTGTAGCGAAGGGGCTTCTCAGAATGACCGAGGGGGCGAGTTTTTCAGCAATCTCCTGGGGACGTACCTTGAAAATAGCCTTAGCCCAGATTGACACCACGATCGGCGACTTTGCCGGCAACCTTAACCGCCTCGCCAAGTACGCCGGGTACGCACGCGACCGTGGCGCGGACCTTGTGGTGTTTCCCGAACTCGCGCTCTGCGGCTATCCGCCGCGTGACCTGGTGGAAAACCCCGGGTTCATTGAGCGCTCGGAAATCGCGTTGCAGCAACTGGCCCACCTGCTGCCTCCTATTGCCGCGCTGGTGGGCTATGTTCGACGCTCGCAAGCTGAGCAGGGCAAGCCGGCTGCCGACGCCGCCGCGCTTCTTGAGGGCGGCCAAGTGATGGTCGACTACGCCAAGATTTTGCTCCCCTTCTACGATGTCTTTGACGAGTCGCGCTACTTCGAGCCCGGCCAATCGGTGTGCGTGCACAACTTTCGCGGGCGGCGCGTGGGCATCACCATTTGCGAAGATGTCTGGAACGACAAACATTTCTGGAGGAACCGCCTCTACACGCGCGACCCCGTCGAGGAGTGCGTCGAGGCCGGCGCCAATCTCCTGCTGAACATCGCTTCGTCGCCCTACAACACCGAGAAGATTCAGTTGCGCCACGACATGCTCAAGAGTATCGCCACCCGGCAAGGGATTCCGGTGGTGTACGTCAATCACGTGGGCGGAAACGATCAATTGGTTTTCGATGGCTCCAGCCTGGCCTTCAACGGGCGGGGAGAGCTTTGCGCCCGCGCCCGGTCGTTTGCGGAGGATCTGGTCATCTTCGATACCGACGATGGCGCAAGAGAAATCCACCCCGCTCCGGAATCTACGGCGGAGGAGATTTACCAGGCGCTCTGCCTCGGAGTGCGGGACTACGTGCACAAATGTGGCTTCCGGAAGGTCCTGGTAGGGCTGAGCGGCGGAATCGATTCCTCCCTGGTGGCCACGATTGCGACAGGCGCCCTGGGGCCGGCGAACGTGCTGGGCATCGGCATGCCGGGTCCCTATTCCTCACCCGGCAGTATCCGCGACGCCGAAACGCTGGCGCAGAATCTCGGCATCGAATTTCGCGTCATTCCCATCACGCCGGTGTTTGAAAGCTACCTCCAAACGCTCGATCCCGCCTTTGAAGGCGAGCCCCGCGACGTTACCGAGGAAAACATCCAGGCCCGCATTCGTGGGAACGTCCTCATGGCGCTATCCAACAAATTCGGTTCGCTGCTGCTGACCACGGGGAACAAATCCGAACTGGCGGTGGGTTACTGCACGCTGTACGGCGACATGGCAGGCGGCCTAGCCGTGATCGCTGACCTTCCCAAGACCACCGTGTACGCCCTGGCTCGCTACGTAAACCGCTCCGCCGAGCGTATCCCGCAGGCGTGCCTGGACAAGGCGCCGTCGGCCGAGTTGCGTCCGAACCAGATTGACCAGGACACGCTTCCTCCTTACGAGGTCCTGGACACTATCCTGAGGTCTTACATCGAGGACAATCTCGGCGCCGACGAAATCGCCGCGACGCAGGGGCTCGACCCAGCCCTGGTGCGCGAGACCCTTCGCCGCGTCAACGCCGCGGAATACAAGCGCCAGCAGGCGCCTCCCACACTCAAAGTCACCGCCAAAGCCTTCGGCATGGGCCGCCGCTACCCCATCGCCCAGAAGTTCTACGAATAGGCGCTTGCGCCGAACCCATCGCAGGGGCCGTGCGCCCTGGCGGCAGCACGTGACGCCGAAACCAGCAGGGTTGGGCAGAGTTCGTGCTTTTCGAACTCTGCGCTTGTTTCATCCAGAACAAGCCGCAGAGTTCCTGAAAGGCGAAACTCTTCGCTACCTTGCTTTTGAGGGGATCACGGGCAGGTTTGAGCTGACTCGCGCTACGTAGCTACGGCTCGCAAGCCAGAGGGGCTAGCGAAGTACAGGCGTGAGGGCGCAATTTGGTGAAGATGGGGCTATGGATGGACGACGAGGGTGCGGTTCCATATGCCGCGTCGGGCCGAGATTCGGTTGGCTCCCCGACGGTTCTGGCCGCCCAGAAAACCTTAATTGCGCCGCCACTGCTTGCAGCCGCCGTTCGCAGGTTGACCACTCATCCAAAGCGCACTGCTGCTTGCGGCAATCGAATTCACAGAGGGCATCTTCTTCTGGGACGCTCTGAATCAGTCCGTCCATGAGGAAGCGCCAGCCTCGACGAAAAAGGTGGGCCTTAGGCATTCCTGCTCTGTCTGCCTGCCCATAGAACATGCGGTCTTCTCTCCGCCGGGAGTCAACGTCGATCGCCATGTTAGTCACTCCTTCTTTTCTTCTTCCTTCGAGGTTGCCTCGGGGAGCGTCGCCCGCGACGCGCGATTCACCTCCCCGGCGACGGAAAGCACGCCAGGGGCCAACTTTCCCTAGTCGAAGGCCTTTGTTTTTAATCAGTTACAACTCTAGGAAGGACGCCCGCAGCCACGGGTTACAGAATTCTTACCCGCTGGAGGCAAAAAGTACGGCCGGACTTCTCTTCGGAGGCAAGGATAAATAGCCACCGGGCAGCGAAAAACCGGCGAAATCGTCGTCCCGAGACGGCCGCCTTGGCTGCGGCCATTGGGAGAGAGTTTGACAATTCCGGCTTTGCCCATGAACGACCTCCATCCAGGGTGCAGACCAATGGTTTAGCACTTTGCAAGCCCGCCGGCTCCGAGCGGCTCCGGGGTTCACGATAAGTTGCCTCTCGACGCCGCAGCACGGTAGGGCGCCCCCGCTTGTGCTAGAATCCTTTCTTGGCTTGACCACAGGGTTCAGGACCGGAACGCGTTGACATTCTCACTCCCATTCCGCCGGCGCGCTGTCACCTCTCTGGCGGTGACGCTCTGCCTGCTCCTGCTGGTTCTGGAACCGGCGGCGGCTTCCTCCGTCAAACTTCCTAGCACAGACATCCATATGGTGGAACTTGCCAACGGCCTGCGGGCCCTGATTGTCGAGTCCCACGACGCGCCCGTCATCAACGTACAGGTCTGGTATCACGTCGGATCGAAGAACGAGGCGCCGGGCAAGACCGGTTTCGCGCACCTGTTCGAGCATCTGATGTTCGATGGAACGAAAAACCTGGGCCCCAACGAGTTCTCCGATTACATCGTTCGCTCCGGCGGCACGGACAACGCCTACACCACCGAGGATGCCACGGTTTTCTGGGAAACTGTGCCGAGCAACATGTTGCCCGTGGTTCTGTGGCTGGAAGCGGACCGCATGCGCAATCTGGCGATCACGGACAAGGTATTCAGCAACGAAAGGGAAGTCGTCCAGGAGGAGCGCCGCCTGCGCTTTGACAATCTCCCTTACGGCGGCGTGGTCGAGACCCTTTACGCGCACGCCTACGCGGTTCATCCCTATCAGCACATGACCATCGGCAGCATGCAGGATCTGGAGCGCGCCAGTATTAAGGACATTCAGGATTTCTACGACACTTACTACGTTCCGAACAATGTCACGCTGATGATTGTCGGCGATGTGGACTGGCGCCAGGCCGCAGTCGAGGTGCAGAAATACCTCGGGCCCGTCGAGGCGGGAAAGCCCCTCAATGCCCACGCCATTCCTCAGGAGCCTGCGCAGACGGCCGAGCGCGTGATCAAGCTGGATCTGAACGTGGCGTTGCCGGCCTTCGTGGAAGGCTACCATATGCCCGCCGACGGAACTCCGGACGCCTATCCGCTCCGCTTGGCTTCGAGGATTCTTTCTGACGGCGAGAGTTCCCGCATCTACACCCGCCTGGTTTACGAAAAGCAAATCGCCGTGGAGGCGCAAAGCACCGGCAACTTCACCGAGGACCCCAACCTGTTTTTCGTCTTTGCCATCATGAACTCGGGGCACACTCCCGCCGAGGGGGAGGCGCAAGTGGAAGCCGAGCTCGTACGCCTGAAAACGGAGCTCGTCTCCGACGCGGAACTCACGAAAGCCAAGAACCAGATCCTGCGTGATTTCATTCTCAGCCGCCAGACGGTCCAAACCCGTGCGGAAGAGTTGGGCTACGCGGCCGTAGTGTTGAAAGATCCGGAACTGGTCAACACGGAGCTGGCCCGCTTTCTTGCCGTCACGCCCCAGGATATCCAGCGCGTTGCCAAAAAGTATTTTGTGCCGGAGAACCTGACCTTGGTCGAGGTTCATCCCCGGAAGGGACCGCGAGAACAGGCCGCCGTGAGCGACGCGACGCGAGGCCCCGATGATCGATTTGGAAAGACCCCGCTGGCTGGGCGAGGCCTCGATGATCAATTTGGGAAAAACTCGCTATCGGGGCGAGGCACCTTATGATCCCACCCGCTGAGAACGGGAAGAGAACTGGCAGGGCAGAAGCGCCGGCGCGACGCTTCGCCAGCGGGACCCTCGTCTACTGGGCGGGACTGATCCTTTTTTCACTAACCGCTCCCCTCCTGGCGCGGGATATCCCGCCGGACGTCCCTCCACCCAAGTCCACGGCGATTCCGGCGCCGGCCATCCAGGCGCTGCCGAACGGACTGCAGGTGGTCGGGGTAGAGCGTCACACCCTGCCGCTCATCACCTTGCGGCTGGTGGTCAAGGCGGGAGCTGAGCTCGATCCCGCCCGGCTGCCGGGCACCGCGGCGCTGGTGAACAGCCTGCTCACCGAAGGCACCACGCACCGGACCTCGCGCCAGATTGCCGAGGCCATCGACTCGGTGGGAGGACTGGTCGACAACGGCGTGGGCTGGGACAGTTCTTTTCTCAGCCTGAGCGTCTTGAGTGACCAAGCCGATCTCGCCTTCGATCTGGTCAGCGATATGATCGAGCACCCCGCTTTCCAGCTTGCAGAAATCGAACGGCAGCGGAAGCAAACCCTTTCGGGCCTGAAGGTGGCGCATGATGACCCCGCCTACATCGCTGACACTCTCTTCCAAAAGCTGGTCTTCGAAGGCACTCCTTACAGTCATCCCGAAGACGGAACCCTCGAGTCGGTGCCGCATATCACCGCGGAGGATTTGCGCGGCTTCCACACGCGTTACTACCAGCCTGCCAACTGTATCCTCGCAGTGGTGGGAGACATCACCGCGTCCGAAGCTTTCGCGCGTGCCGCTCGATTTTTCTCCACCTGGGAAAACGTTGCGGCCTCCGCGCCGCCGCCCCTCGCCGCTGCGCCTGCGCCGCCCGGCCCGCGCCGGGTGATCGCCATCGACAAGCCGGACGCCGTGCAGACGGAAATTCGCATTGGCAACCTCGGCGTGCCGCGCAACAGTCCGGACTACCTGGCCCTGAGCGTGGCCAACGAAATCCTGGGGGGACCCTCCGAAAACCGCTTGTTCAAGGCCTTGCGCAGCCGCCAGGGACTTACCTACGGAGCTTCCAGCGACCTCGTCTGCCGTCGCAACCTGGGTGCCTGGGTCGCCAAGACTTTCACGCGCACCGCGGAAACGCTGAAAAGCGCACACATCGCTTTGGAACAAATGAAGTCCCTCCGCGACCACGAAATCAGCCGCCAGGAAATGGAAACGGCACAGAGCTACCTGGTCGGCCACTTGGCACTGGAGTTCGAAACCTCTCAGGACGTCGCCAGCCAAGTCCTCGAACTGATTGAGAACGGCCTGCCGCTGGATTACTGGAATCACTACCCTGAGAAGATCCAGGCTTTGACGACCGGCGATGTCTGGAACGCCACGCAACGTTATCTCGACCCCGACCGCAACGTGATCGTATTGGTCGGGAACGTGTCAGACTTCAAGAAAGACTTGAAGAAACTCGGCCCTGCGCAGGTTATCCCCTTGAGCGAAATGGACTTCGGCTCACCCGACTTGGTTCGGGCGCAAGGCAAGGCAGGGAAGTAGTGTCCCTCGGAAACCCATGAAAAAAGGCTTGCTGGTTTTGCTCGGTTTGACCGCCCTCGCCGCCCTGGCAGAGGCCCTCATCCTTCTGCGCGTGGCGATCGATCCCTGGCGGCTAGCGGCTCTGCTGGAGAGCGTCGCGTTGCTGCTGGGCGCGTTTGTGAGCCTGACGAATTCCGGTTTCGTCAAGCAACTGCGCCAGTGGGCGGTGACGTCTGCCGCGCTGGCGGTGGGCATGCCTTTTCTGCTCCTGGTTCCTTACCTCCTCTATGCGCTCGGAACGGGCGCCTTCTCGTGGCCCGCCCTCGGCAAGATCGTAGCCTATATTACAGTGCCCATCGGACTGCTGTGGCCCGATCGCCTCCACCATCGTGAACGCCTCGGTTGGCGCGACGTCGCAGGCATGCTGGCCCTGGCGGTCCCGGTCGCCGCACATTGGCTGGAGGGAATTTGGACTTGGCCGGAGGATCTTTACGTTTTCCAGCCCATCTTTTGTGTCCTGGTGGGCGGCTACGGATTCATGGTGCTCCGCAACCTGGAGGGCGTCGGCTACCGGCTGGTGTGGCGAAAGGCCGACGTTTTCGAAGGCTTGGTCAACGTGGCGGCGTTTGCGGTCCTGGCGATCCCCCTCGGCATCGCTTTGAACTTCCTGCATCCCCATGCTTCCGAAACAGTTACAGCGTTGGGTTTTCTTTCTCGGTTCGTCGGCATTTACGTGACCGTGGCCATTCCTGAAGAGCTGCTTTTCCGGGGAATCCTGCAGAATCTCCTCGTCCGCAGCATCCACAGCGGCCCGCGAGGCCTGTACGGCCTGCTGATCGCCGCCGTCGTCTTCGGGGCATCGCACTTGCACCACGCGCCGGTCCCCAACTGGCGTTACGCCATCCTGGGGACGCTGGCGGGCATTTTTTATGGCAACGTCTACCGCACCCGCCAACGGCTGTGCGCCTCGGGCCTGACTCACGCCCTCGTCGATGCCATCTGGCACTTCTGGCTCTAGCGGGTTGTAGAAACGTTCCCAGAATGTCATCCTGACCTCTTCGGGGAGAACCCTCAGGGTGGACTCTGCAAAGAACCTGCTTTTCCGTGCCATCAACAACTTGCGAGATTCGCCGTCCGAACTCGGCCCAATCCCACCCGTCAATCCCTCTGGACGTGCGAGGGAAGCCGCTGTAGAATGCGGCCCGGTAGTCGTACCCGGGAAACAGCTCGCCGCGACCGAGTCGACGACGGGACATCCCCAAGGAGCATACATATGAAGCGCAAACTCACTCTATTTGCCATCTGCCTGGCCGTCTTGGCCACCGCCAGCCTCTCCACCGCCAAAGAAAATAAAGGCAAGCCCGGGCGGCTCACCGGCACCTGGGAGTGCCAGGCCCACGGCGGCTCGCAAGGCGACATGGCTTTTACCCTTTACCTGCAACAGAACAAGGAGATCGTGGACGGCTCCATCTCATCGCCCATCGGCGGAACCCAAATCACCTCCGGAACCTTCCGCCGCAGCATGCTGGAGATTCATCTCGAGACTCCCCAGGGAAACTACGTCATCATGGGCAAGTACAAAAAGGGCCAGTTCTCCGGAACCTGGACGAGTGACACCGACAAGGGAACCTGGGAAGGCAAAAAGCAACCGGCCACCTCTAAACCCTAGGCCGCCCGGGTGTCCGCACGGTCGGCTTAGGTCAAAAGCACGCCAAGCGGGCCGGCCATTCCGTGGCACACTGACGGCTGCAGCCGAAAGCGAGGCGTTGCTCACCTCATCTCTTAGTTAACATAACATACCTTATCAGACGTTAGAAACCTACTCCCCGATCGCTCTGGATACTTCCACTTCCTGAGTTTTGAGAGCACTTTCCCTCGCGCACACTTCCCTTTCAAGACTCGTGCCAAGCCTACCGGCGGACACCCGCCGAACTCCCGGCGTCCCGCTCGAGAGCGCCTCTTGGGGTAGTTCAGGAAGGCTTCGCCTGGCAATTCCTATGCTTGTCTGCGAATCAACCCGGGTGGGAAAGAGGCATCCGGATGCGCCTGCGGCTCGCCCTGTTCGTCAGGCGACGACCGCTGTCGCGTCCCGACGAGCTTTACGTGCGTGGGTCGAACGGTCAACCGCTAATGCCTCAGGCTCTGAACGATGGCGTGCGTTTCGAGTTCGGCCAGCGCGGCAGCACCCCGTAAGGCCGCCCGTCGCGCCCACTGGGAGAGCGTCCGGGTGCAAGCCTGGGTCAGCACAACTAGGGTCGCAGCGACGAATAACCCTGCAGCCAGTGCCACCACGAGGCCGGCCATTGCCAGCGATTCCTCAATCAGGTACATATTGTCCCTCCAGCCCTGGGTGGTTAGATGCAGGCGCGCAGCTCGCGGATACGGCGGGCGGCATTTTGACCTGAACCACAACTGTGTAAGGTTGGGTGGTGAAGGACTGTAGTCGCAAGGAAGCGCCGGAACTCTGGTTGCCCTAGCGACATAGTCGCATAGCGCCGGAGATCCGCCCAGGCTCACCGATGGGGATACTTGGCCCGGACACTGCAGCGGCGTTTCTTGCAGTAGATTGTGATTTGACGTTGGCGAGCTGTGGGCAGGCGCCGCTGACAGGGGGCACCCGACGGGGCACGGTCATTGATCGATGATCTTGTAGGAAAGGTAGGGCCCGGCTGCCTCAAACTGCGCGGCTCGAGCGAAGACGCCCTTGAGCAGGGTCCTCGCCCACTTTGTCCGGCGGCAATAGGCAGGGTAGGATTCGTTCCGCCAGTCAAATCCCCGCTTCGAGACGTCCTCGGGGCTGAGGTAGACAAGAACCTCGCTGGCGAGCGCCGCCCGCGTGGTCTTCTTTTCGTACGTCAAGTTCTCGTAGTTGGCCAACAGGCGGATTCCTCTCTCCAGGCACTGCCGCTCGATGGTGCGGAGAATCTGGTTATACCTTTCCGCGTAAGGACTCATGTCCTTGTCCGTGCACTCGGTATTTCCCAGGTCGATGATGGGGCGGACCTGCAAGGTTCGGATCGAGTACTTCCCATACACGTCAAAGAAACCGCGCAGTTCCTCCAGATTCTGCGCGTTGACGGTGTAGTTCAGGCGCAATTGCGGGCGGTGCGATGCCCTGCTCTTCTTGACGGTCTCGAGCTCGTCGAGCACCTCCAGGAATGTGTCGAAAGAAGCCCTGCGCATCATCCGCTCGTAGGTCTCGCGCTCGACGCCGTGCGTGGAAAGCGTGAGCTCGTCAAGTCCCAGGTCCACGAACTTTTCGAGATGCTCCGCCGTCAGCAATTGCCCGTTCGAAACCAACCCCACCATCGGAACCTTGTACTGCTTCCCGAGCGCAATGACATCGACGAATCCCTTGTACGTGGTGGGCTCCGTCCCGCACCCGATGTACAGTTGCACCGCCCAGGGAAAAAAGACCTCCGCAATTCTCGCGATGTCGGTATTGTTGAAGCGACCCGTGTGCTCTTTGACAAAGCTCGGATCGCTGAAGTAGCACATCTGGCAGCGCAGATTGCACGACATCACCGGGTCGAAGCGCAGCCACAAGTGACGCTGGCGAAGCCAATACAACCCCAGCAGGCCGGCGAATTTGACGCGGTGGCTGCGCACCACTCGATTCAGGTTCAGTAACTGGTAGAAACGATCCGCCCGCATAACTTCCACGTTTTTTCAGGAGACGGGACTTCCCTGCCCGGTCCGCTGCTTGTATCAATAGGTCAATATACTTCCTGGGCTCAGCCAGCGCAAATGCCGCCCTGGGCGTCCTGGGTGGTGGCTGAATTCCCTTATCCGCTCGTGGACTTGTTTCGAGATGGTACAATGAGCGCGTTAGGGCAACCCACACAACAGGAGGAACGGCATGACCAAGCCGATCGTGCAATCGGTGACTTTCAAAGTCTCCCCCGCCGAACTGTTTCGAATCTACACGGATTCGAAAAAGCACTCCGCGGCGACGGGAGCAAAGGCGCATGTCAGCGCCCAAGCCGGCGTGCAGTTCACGGCCTTCGATGGAATGCTTCTGGGAAAGAACCTCATCGTGGTTCCCAATCGCCTGATTGTTCAAGCCTGGCGCGCGTCGCACTGGAAGAAATCCGACCTCGACTCAATTCTGATCTTGACCTTCTCCAAGGCGCCTGGGGGTGGCAGAATCGACCTGGTCCATGTGGGAGTTCCGCAACATGACCACAAAGGGGTCAGCCAGGGGTGGCCCAAATACTACTGGGAGCCCTGGAAAACCTACCTGAAGCGATAATCCGGAGTGGGCCAAACAGCAGGACGGCGCGACGGCGCAGAGCTTCCGCAGTAGTGCAGAGAGCACGGAGTCTTCCCCTCCCCGGCCACATGAGAAACGCTCTGACCCTGACCACGGGCTTGGGTTTCAATTTCTGATCGGCGCCCCGATTCGGCCGGGCTCAGCGTGCGAAGTGGACGTCTTGCGCCACCAAGTAATCGATCGGAACGGCGGGGGCACCCAGTTGCCGCAGGAGAGTCGCGATCTGCCCGCGATGGTAGGTCTGATGATTAACCACGTGGAAGTGGACTCGCCACAACGCATAAGTCCAGGCCTGGCCTTGCAGGTTCCTGTAGGTGAGCGGCCGCGAGAGCTCCTGCTCCGTCAAGTCCCGCAGGTAATCACGCACGCCTTGTTCGATGAGTTTCCACCTTTCGCGAATCGACTCAAGGGTGGGGAATTTCTCTGCTGCAAATTCCGCCGCATCCTGCTTGGTCGGCGACTTGCCGCGCCAGCGTTCCAGCCAAATCCACTCGACCGCCAGGAGGTGCACCAGGGTGTCGCGCACCGAGGAGAAACTGCCGCCCAGGGGCCGCAGGAATTGTTCCGATGTGAGCGCGGCACACGCCTGGAGTTGGCGGTCCCGTGCCCAGTAATTGAACTCGTACAGCTCGCGCAGTGTGGCGAGCTGAATCAAGGGGTTCCTCTATGCGTTGGGGAGGCCAGCCCTCTTCATGTAAACCATGTATTTAACAACTCAGAGTATATGGAGTAAATCCATATCTGATGTAGAATAGCTGAGTTAGGAGTTTAATCTTCGCTGGGCTTGTAGTCTCGGTCTTCTTCGTAGACTGGCACGTTTCCAGTCCCATTGCAGTTGCTGCATACTTCCCCACCGCATCTTTTCGTGCCATGACAAACCGGGCAGGGCTGTGTTGAAATGATTCGCTCACTCATAAGGCCTCCTATATCTTCGCTCGCTTCTTCTCTGAGGATAGCTTCTCTCGAGACTTTGATGACGGTCCGAAGTGCGCGGTCAAGCCGTGCCCATGAGGTGCCTTCCGGTGAAGGAAGTGCTGGTTCTGGTTTCATCTCGACGTTGTCCTTTGCTGGCCGTTACGTCGCTTCTTTTGCCAAGCCGAAGAAAAGCCTGATCGCCCGGGAACCGGTTCAATCAACTTCCTGTCCCGAAGTCTCAAGAACACATTTTTCATTGAGTTTTCCGACTTAATACCGGTTAGTCCTCTGGCGACGCGATTTGTAATGAATTCGTTATCCGGATTGTCGAGGTATTCCATGATGATGTCTTCCGCTGAAGCCAGTTTCTCATGCTTGATCTGGACGATCACTGAATTCTCCGGCTCCAGAAACACCGGGTCCTTCAGGTGAAGGCTTCTCATGGCTTCGAAGGCGGTATTCAGTCCCTCACCAACGTCTTTGTTGGGCGGGTCTGGGAACTTATTGATAACTCGCACAAGATTGCCGTTACGCGCAAATCGTTCGTTTAGAATGTTTTTTGTTGTGATGTGGGCAGGCAGACGCCCTGGACTTTCCACCTCAACCCTGTTGTCGAAAATTCGAACATGCACATCATCAGCAAGGGAGTAGTCACGATGTAAAACAGCATTCGTGATTACCTCATGCAAGGTTTCAGTCGGATAGGTAACCGGTTCCAAGCCTCTTGTCCCAAGAATCTGAATCTTGCTGATGATCTCTTTAGTTATTTCCACGGCCTGTTTGATGAGGTCATAGGCGCAGCCTTCGACGCTGATAGGATCACCGACCAACGTATCCCGAGTTCCCTCTTCCCCGCTCGTCTTATACCGGTAGACCTTGATACCGGTTCGCTTCGGCAGGATAGCCTGCGGCAAATCTGCAAACAGGAGTACACCTGCAACTGTAGGTTTTCCGCCTTTGATGAGTTCCTGCTTTCTGAGCCAGGGTTCTGGTTCCGAAGTAGGAACCACGTCCAAAATGAACTTGATAACCGTCTCAGAATTGCAAATATTGCTGAGATCCACGGACACCGGTTCGTTTTCAAAAGACGTAATTCCCTTGTTGCGCTCTAAAAGGGTGACCTTGGAAGGGGTATTTACCGGTAGGTTCTGTGCCCCCCTGCGGATATACGGGATACCATCGCTGGCTTTAATGATCCCTTTTGTTTTCCTGACAATGACCTGGAGAATCAAACCGGTTTGCTTCGGATGTGATAGAAAATTATAAAGATAGTCTTCTCCGAGCGGGAATAAAGACTCAAACACCTGAAGATGGGCATTCGCCTCTTCAGGATTGGAGAACCCCCGCCATTTGTGCGGGAACGGCAGAGTCACGTTTTCCGCAATCCCGATATAAACTTCTCCTCCATCCGCATTTGCAAACGCAGAGATGGTTCTTGTGAGCTTGGACGGCTTTATCTCCTTGGCTTTGACGTCCACGAAGTGCCCTTCGGTGTACGAGAGCACTTCCTGGAGTTGCTTGTCGGTGATTTCGTTAACGTCTACTGGCATTTGGACGCTTCCCGCGTGCCGACCGTCCGTGTCTGGCGAGTCTAGAGCCGTTGTAATTTATCCACCAGTGTCTTAATGGTTAATTCTTACCAGAACGGGAATGGAGGTGTCAAGTATATTTCTGCCCTATTCAGGGCGTCTGCGCGCCCTGGGTTCCGACATAAACCGAATAAAGGGAAGTACTTGCGGCCATGAATAGCCGGTTCCGTTTCGCACCGCCAAAACAGATGTTGGCGCAAATCTCTGGCAAGTGAATCTTGCCGATCAGCTTGCCCTCGGGGGCAACAACCTGGACGCCGTTGAAGTCCTCGCCTGCCCAGCCCGTGCCCGCCCAAACGTTGCCGTCCACGTCGCAGCGAATGCCGTCGGCAAGCCCTGCGCCCATCTCGACGAAAACGCGGCCATTCGCGAGGCGCGCGCCCTCCACCACGTCGTACACGCGGATGTTGTGGGGATACTGCGGACCGTCGGTCATACCCGTGTCGACAATGTAGAGTTTCGTCTCGTCCGGCGAAAAACACAGGCCGTTCGGCCGCCGCATGTCGCCCACGACTACCGCGACCTCGCCGCTCTTGGGGTCGATCCGATAAACGTTGGCGGGAAGCTCAAACGCCGCCTTGTGACCCTCGTAATTGCCCATGATCCCGTAACCGGGGTCGGTGAACCAGATGCTCCCGTTCGAGTGGACCACCACATCGTTGGGCGCATTGAAAGGCTTGCTCTGGTAATGGTCGATAAGCACGGTAATGGTCCCGTCGAGTTCGGTGCGTGTCACGCGACGCGCGTCGTGCTCGCAACTGATCAAGCGGCCTTGCTTATCGCGCGTGTTGCCGTTCGTGTAGTTTGAGGGATAACGGAAAACGCTCACCTCGCCGGTTTGCTCCAGCCAGCGCAACATGCGGTTGTTGGGGATGTCGCTCCAAACCAGATAGCGCCCGTCGCCAAACCACACCGGGCCCTCCGACCAACGCGCCCCGGTGTAAAGGCGCTCGATGGCGGCGTTGCCCACCCGATACTTCTCAAAACGCGGATCGACGACCTCAATTGCGGGGTCGGGATACCTGGCAATCGTAGGCAAGGTCCAATCCTTGGCGGCTCCCCCCGGATTGACAGCAAAGCTCGCGCCCGCAGCCGCGGCTGTGGCAACAAATGTTCGTCGCTTCATAGCGTCCTGCTCCTCTCGCGTTCGAAACGCAACTTTGATTGTCGCTTGCCCCAACCTACCTGGGCGTCATCTTAGGTCGCTGCGCCCTGTCTGTCAATGTGGTGGAGTGAAAAGCAGGAGGCGGGAGTCAGGAACCAGAAGACCAGAGCCAGGATTAGGGACTCAGGATTCAGCACAAGGGCCAAGCGGAGAAGCTGCGGTCCCGTGAGGAGCCGCTGGCGCTCAAAACTCGGACCGGTGCAGCCAAATGCCTCACGCGTGGCGTAGAACAGATTCTGGCCATCTAAAAACACGATGCAGCGCTTCGTGGCGGGTTCAGGGGAGAAGGGGGGCCCCCAAAATCAATAACCCCGCCCGAGGCCTTTTGCCATGTCGAGCGGGGAGCAAGTCCATCGTCATGATAGCACACAGAAAAGGGGCGTCAAGCCTTGATAGAATACTAAATGCGTGTTCAGGAGGATTTCTCGTCCAAGATTTGTAAACTTGAACTTGACAATCAACTAAGATTAATAGTAAGCTTTACCTAACATGCCGGCCGTCGCAACTTGTCTGGCATGGAACGCATCTTGCTCAAGAGAGAATGTGGCGCGATTTTTAAAGTTCGCGCTTGAAAGTGCTGGAATGTCGAATTAGAATGCATGAATTCCCATGGGCAGGAAACTGTGCTGTAGAGTTAAGGCGAGATTTCTATCTGCCGAAAGAGAATATGTGCGTTATCCTCCCGTGCCAAGTCTTCTGGCAAAGATGGGAGAGGAGTTTTGACCATGCCTAAGAACAGAAAGGACGGAAAGCGTTCGATGCCCCCAACGTCCATTCCGCAGATCGATCCTCGAAATGAGGAACAGGTGCGCGCCTACTTCGCACGCCTTGAGCGGGAGTACCCAGAGTTGATCGAGGCGATGAAGGTGATGAATATCTCTTACCAGCAGTACCTGACTGCCATAAAGGCGATGAATCAGCAGTCCTCTATTTCCACGAGTTCGACGCGACTCACACTCTAGGAAAGAAAATGCCGACATCGACTTGGAATCGCATTCTCGAGGACATAACCCGCCTCAGCATTCAGGACCAGCAGAATCCTCCACAGCCGGGCCAAGTCAGCAACCATGATCGGTATCGTCGCCGCAAAATCGCTTCCGTCGAGCAGGTCACGCAACGTCCGCTGATCGTATATGCGAGCGCCTGCACCTCTCCGGCCAAGCCGGTCGGGGCTGAGATGTTAATGCTTGATTTCACTGACAAGATTGGCTTCAAGACAGTCACGGATAACATCGCGCCACCTGCCCTGGACATCCTCATTCACAGTCCAGGCGGATATCCTGAGGCAGCGGAGTCGATCGTCCAGCAGATTCGCGCCAAGTATTCCGATGTCAGATTCATGGTTCCCTCGTATGCCAAAAGCGCTGCGACTATGTTCGTGATGTCAGGCAACGAGATTTTGATGGATCGGGACGCGGAGTTGGGACCAATTGACCCGCAGATGCGCACTCAAAACGGTACATCGCCCGCAGAGTCGATCTTGGAACAATTTGCAAAAGCTCAAGCGGAATTGCAGGCCGACGCCACGAAGCTGCCCAGCTGGATTCCAATCCTTAGCCCGTTAGGCCCGTCACTTTTGGTCGACTCTCAAAATGCAATCGATCTCTCAAAGGCGCTGGTAAAAACTTGGACGCAAACCTACATGCTGGCGGGCGACCCTGCGGCGGAGGAGAAGTCTAGTCGGATCAGCGAGTACTTGGGAAGCCATGCGAATTTTAAGTCACATGCCCGTCCCGTGAAAATCCCCGACCTTGTTTCCGTCGGGGTTAAGGTGACTGACATAAGGACGAATGCAGGACTGTACGCAGCTGTGGACGAACTATACTGTTGTCTCGATATCCTTTTTGCAAACTCCGGGGTCTGCAAAGTCTTTGAGAACAGCGCAGGGGACGCGCTGGTCAGACAATCCGCCGGCATGATTGCATCTCCAATCGTTCAATTCCTCCAGCCGCAGCCCCCGCCAATCCCTTCACGGCTCCCCCGACGACGTTAGGACAGCCTATCAGTGCCGATAATCCTGGGGCGCAACGGGTTCTTTGATAACTTCCTTGTTAACTTTGATCATTCCCTTGACCCGCCGCGGTTCGACCTGAACAACATTCCAGCCATCCGATGACCCCGTGCGGCCCGCTTCCCGAAGCCGCCACCAAACACCAACACAGATCTAGGGCACTGCCCAAGCTTTATTTCACTGGCCGCGCCAGCACCTCAGAATGACGGCCCCAGCGAGCCGTTCAGCAAACTGCAGGAGTGTCGCACTATCCCTCGCCGCTTGAAACCCAGCCGGATTCATTTCGTCGAGACACTTTGATGCGCCGTTTCGCGGACCACTTCCAGGAACGCCTGCAAAACCTGGGACGGGTCGTCGCGTCGCCAGGCGATGGCGATCTCCATAGTGGGCGCCGGCTCAGGCATTCGCTTGAATACCACCCCTCGACCGCCCATTTGCATGACGGACTCCGGAACCAGGGTCACGCCCATCCCGGCCGCCACCAAGTTGAGGATGGTCTGAAGCTGGCTGGCTTCCGCGCCCACGCGGAGGTCGAATCCAGCCTGTTGGGAGAGGTCTGTCAACTGGTCGTAAAAGCTGGGGGCGAGCTGGCGCGGGGGCAGCAGAAAAGCTTCCTCCGCCAGATCACGGAAGGCGACACGAGGTTTCTCGGCGAGCGGGTGGTGCTCGGGGAGCGCCACGACGAGGTCCTCCAGGAGGATCGGCTCCACTGAGAGCAGGTCGTCACGGACAGGCATACGCACCAAGCCCACGTGCACTCGCCTCTGGCGGAGACCCTGAATGAGTTCTGAGGTTTTCAGCTCGTGGAGCTCGATTTCCACGCCCGGAAAGCGGTTGCGAAAGACCTTAAGAATGGCGGGCAGCAAGCTGTAGGTTGCGGCACCCAGAAAGCCGATGGCCAGCCTCCCCACTTCTCCCCGGCTGGCGCGCCGAGCAACTTCCATGGCGTGATCCAGCTGGGCCAGCGTCTTCCGGGCTTCCTCAAGGAAGGCGCGCCCCGCTTCCGTCATTTGGACGCGCCGCTTGGTGCGCTGCAGGAGCTGAACGCCCAGTTCCTGCTCCAGACGACGGATCTGCTGGCTGAGAGGTGGTTGGGCCATTCCCAGCCTCTGGGCGGCCCGACCAAAATGCAGTTCTTCTGCGACGGCGACGAAATAACGCAAATGTCGGACTTCCACGATTAATACCCACAGCGTCTTAATATACGACAAATATTATATTTGACTAGCTCAAAAGGCCATGTCTAAACTGCTAGATTATACTGCCACGGTGGCTTCCAAGTCCTTAGGATTAAACGCCTAGGCGTGGCTTCACCGGCTTGATTTATGTGGATTGTACGTCTCGCTCTTCGCCGTCCTTACACCATCGCGGTCATGGCCCTTTCCATTGTGTTCATGGGGATCCTCTCCATGAGCAGGATGATCGCGGACATCTTTCCGACCATTGACATTCCCGTCGTCATCGTGGTGTGGAGTTACCCGGGCCTTTCGGCGCAAGAAATGGAACGGCGCGTCATCTTGATTTCCGAGCGTGCTTACTCCAGCGGCGTCAACGGCATTGAGCACATCGAGTCGGAATCAATCCCCGGAATTGGTCTGATGAAAGTCTACTTCCAGCCGGGGATGGACGTCGGCGGCGCGATTGCCCAGATCTCCGCCACGTCAGAAACCCTTTTGCGGATATTGCCGCCCGGAATGCAAGCCCCCGGTATCCTCCAATTCAACGCTTCCAATGTCCCGGTCACGCAACTGACGCTTTCCAGCGACACGATGCCGGAGCAAAACATCGCGGACTACGCCCTGAACTTCCTACGCGTGCAGTTGTTCACGATTCCGGGCATTGCACTTCCCGGGCCTTACGGGGGAAAACAGCGCGAAATCACCGTGGACGTCCTGCCGAAGGACCTGGCTGCCAAAGGGCTTTCCGCTTGGGATGTCGTCACCGTTTTGCAGTCTTCCAACATCATTGTGCCGGCGGGGACGGCCCGCATTGGGAGAACTGAGTACAACATCATGCTCAATTCCAGCCCCTCGGCGGTGAGGGAATTCGATCAGATTCCCGTCAAGGTGGTGGGGGGAGCGCCCGTCCTGCTGGGCGAAGTAGCCCGGGTGGAGGACGGATTCGCCGATCAGGTAAACATGGTGCACGTGAACGGCAAGCGGGCTGCTTACCTGGCCATTCTGAAGCATGCTGACGCCTCCACCTTGGAAGTGGTCGATTCGGTCCGCAATATCCTCCCGCTCGTCAGGGCGGTGGCGCCCAAGGATCTGGGCATCAAGATGGATTTCGACCAGTCCGTGTTCGTGCGCGGAGCCATCACGAGTGTCGTTCGCGAAGCTATCCTGGCCTCTTTGCTTGTCTCGCTCATGATTTTCATTTTCCTGGGAAGCTGGCGCAGCATGGTCATCGTCTGCACGTCGATTCCCCTCTCCATTCTGGTGGGAATCATCGGCCTGAAGCTGACCGGCAACACGTTTAACATCATGACGCTCGGCGGGCTAGCGCTGGCGATCGGCATGCTCGTCGACGATGCGACGGTAGCCGTCGAGAACATCCATCGCAACCTTTCCCTCGGGAAGCCCCTGACCGTGGGGATCTTAGACGGCGCGCGCGAGGTGTCCGTGCCTGCCATCGTCGCCACGCTGGCCATTTGCATCGTCTTCTTCCCCGTGGTTCTGCTTTACGGTCCGGCGCGATTCCTCTTCACCCCCCTGGCGGTTGCCGTGGTGTTCTCCATGCTGGCTTCGTATTTGCTCTCCCGCACCCTGGTGACGACCCTATACCGCAAACTGATGGTTGGGCAGGTCAATCACCCGGTGGGAGGCGAGCACACGGAAAGACTCTCCCTGATCGCTCGCCTTTCGGCTGCCTTCAACCGCGGCCGCGACCGGGCTTTCGACCGCTTCCGGAATGCCTACGGACGAGTGCTGGAGACGGGCCTCCACCACCGCGCTTTCACCTTGACCATCGCGGCTTTGATCAGCTTGGCCTCGCTGCCGTTGGTCTTTCTGATCGGCGAGGACTTCTTCCCCAGTGTGGACGCGGGCTTGATGAAGTTGCACTTCCGCGCGCCCATCGGGACGCGCATCGAGGAGACCGAGAAGATCATTTTGCAGGCTGAAGACCGCATCCGGGAAATCATCCCGGCAGATGAGCTCGACGCCCTGAACGACCTGATTGGTGTGCCTTCTGCTTACAACCTGGCTTATGTGCCCAGCGAAAACGTCGGCGCCATGGACGCCGAAATCCGCATCTCCCTAAAGCCGGAGCACCATCCGACCGCCGGCTATATGCGGGAGATTCGCCGGGCGCTGCGGCATGACTTCCCGGGTTCGGATATCTGGTTCCAGCCCGCCGACATTGTCACTCAGGTCTTGAACTTCGGACTCGCAGCCCCCATCGATGTACAGGTTCAAGGCCTGGATTTCAGCAAAACGTATCCCCTGGCCCGGCGCCTACGCAATGACTTTGAGAGAATTCCCGGCGTTACGGATGTTCGCATTGCCCAGGTTTTGGACTACCCGACCATCAAGGTGGATGTCGATCGCGTGCGCGCGGCGCAAATCGGCTTGAGGCAGCTCGATGTCGCCAATACCATGCTGACCTCGCTCTCCTCCAGCTCGCTGGTCGCGCCTTCGTATTTCTTGAACCCCGTCAACAACGTGAACTACCTCGTCGCCGTGAAAGTACCCTTGCAAGAGCTCACCTCCCTCGAGAGTTTGACCTCGACGCCCATCACCGGGCCGGGCGCCGCCACCCTTCTTCAGCCGGGTGGTTTGCCCGCTCCCACGGACCTTCCGGACCTCGCTTCGGAAACACTCGGCAGTGTCTCTTCCGTGCATCGCCAGGTGACACCCAGCGCGATCAACCATTACACGGTGCAGCGCGTCCTGGACGTGGAAGCCAGCGTGGAAGGACGGGACCTGGGGTCGGTGATTCGGGACATTCGCACGAAAGTTGCGGCGCTCGGCGATCTCCCGCCCAGCATCCAAATCATGATCCGCGGGCAGAACCAAGTCATGGAGGAATCCTTCCGCAGCCTGCTGCTGGGCCTGGTCGTGGCGATCGTGCTGGTCTATTTTCTGATGGTGATCCTCTTCCAGTCCTGGATCGATCCTTTCATCATCATGTTCGCCGTGCCTGGCGCCATGGTGGGAATCCTCTGGATCCTGGCCGTGACGGGCACCACGATCAATGTCGAATCGTTGATGGGCGCCATCATGGCCGTGGGCATTGCGGTGTCGAACTCGATTCTGCTGGTCAGCTTTGCCAACGACATCCGCGTGGAGCGTGGCATCTCATCCATTGAAGCCGCGCTGGAAGCCGGCAAAACGCGGCTCCGCCCGGTGCTGATGACCGCGCTCGCCATGATCATCGGCATGGTCCCGATGGCTCTGGCCCTGGGTGAGGCCGGGGAGCAAAACGCACCTTTGGGGCGGGCGGTTGTCGGCGGCCTGGTGGTGGCGACTGTCGTGACCTTGTTTGTAGTTCCGGTGATATATTCCCTCCTGCGCAAGGGAGCAATCACCAAGCACCTGCTCGAAGAACGTTTCCTGGCGGAGGAGCGAGGGGAACAGCCGATACAATAGGAACCTTGAATGAGTGACCCCAAACCCAAAAGCTGGCTGGCGGCTATCAGCCTTTACATTTTCGGAGGCTTGCTTTTCTTCACCTGCGTGGGGCTGGCGTATCACCTCTGGACCAGCAAGAAAGTAAACCTGGCGCACGAAGAACAATCCCGCACCGCAACCATGGACGCTGGACCGCGGGTGGCCGTGGTCACGGTCGATGCATCGCCGCGCGAGCAGGTGATCTCCTTGCTGGGCGAAGCCCGGCCCTTTGTGAGCGCCACCCTCTACGCCAAAGTGAGCGGATACCTCAAGGAGATCACGGTCGACAAAGGCGACCGCGTAAAGGCTGACCAGTTGCTGGCGGTGATCGAATCTCCTGAGCTCGATCATCAGCACCAGGCGGCCGTCGCCGATGCCAAGAACAAGCGCCTCAACGCCGACCGCGCCAGAACGCTTGCCAAGCGTGACATGATCGCGCAGCAGGAAGCTGACACGGCGGGAGCCGACGCGGACGTGGCGGAAGCCAACGTTCGCTCCCTCGCCGCCCAGAAGTCGTATGAGGTCATCCGCGCGCCGTTTGCAGGTGTGGTGGTGGCGCGCTACGGCGATCCGGGCGCCCTGGTGCAGAACGCCGCCACTTCCCAGACCAGCACCCTGCCTCTCGTCACCGTCGCGCAAACCAATCTCTTGCGCGTTTACGTCTATCCTGACCAGCGCGACGCGCATTTCATTCGCGTCGGTGATCCCGTGGTGATTACTCGCCCGGAGAGGCCGGAGTTGCACCTGAATGCCAGCGTGACCCGGATCAGCGGTCAACTGGATACGCGGACCCGCACGATGCTGACCGAGATTGACTTCAATAACAGGTCTGACGTGATTCTGCCCGGCAGCTTCGTCCAGGTAACCCTGCGGGTTCATCAGGCCGGATCGGGCGACTTGGCGATTCCTTCGGAGTCCCTCGTCATGCGGAACGACAAGCCCTTTGTCGCCGTCGTCAAACCCGACAATACCATCGCGTTCCGGCCCGTGGTGGTCGGGGTGGACGAGGGCCCCCGCGTAAGAATCGTTTCCGGCCTGCAAAAGGGTGAGCGCATTGCACTTAATCTCGGGGAGAGCTTGGCAGAGGGGAGCCACGTCCAGCCCGTAGCCGCGGGAGGGCACTAGGCGCTTGGTAGCGCGGAGCGTGTCATTCCCGCGAAAAGCTTGCCCTGAGCTTGCCGAAGGGCGGGAATCCCGTTTTGTAGGGCCGACCCCGCCCTGCGGGATCAGCGCTACGGCGGCGGGCGAAGATGGTCGATCCCCGCAAGTCAGGAGGTTCGATGAAACCGTTACTGGTCATCGTTCTGGGAGCCTCGCTTGCGCTGCCGACTTGGGCGGCGGATCCGCCAAGACAACTGTCTCTGGCTGAATGCCTGCGCATCGCTGAGCAGAACCATCCTGACCTCGTTGCGGCGCGTGGGCTGATTGATTCCGCCCGCGCGCAAGTGCGCATTGCCCGGGCGGGCTACAGGCCCCACCTGGATGCGGGCGCTTCCTATACTCGCGCCACTTACAACTACGCCGCAACCCCAGGCGTCTCCCCTCAGGCATTCAATAGTTCGTACAACGGTGAGAGCACGTCCCCGGCCGCTTACTACTATGGGGGCCTGAATTTCTCGCAGTTGATCTACGACTTTGGCCAGACGCGCGGCACGGTTGACCGCAGTGAGGCCGAGATGGAAGCAGCCCAGCAGAATCTGAAGCGAGTTCACGATCTGATTTACCTGAATGTACGCGAAGCTTATTACGCGGTGCTCGCGGCGGAAGAGATTCTGCAAGCCCGCAAGGATGCCGTGGACAATCAAACCAAGCACCTGGACCAAGTCCGCGCCTTCCACGACGTGGGCACCCGGCCCAAGATTGACGTGACCAAACAAGAAGTGGGTCTGGCCAATGCCCAGGTGGACTACCGGCAGGCACAGGAAAACCTAGACGTCGCCCGCGCGGCACTGGCCACGGCCATGGGTATTCCCATTGACCAAGCGCCGGAGCCCCTCAACACCCTGGGCGAGGTTCCCAATCCCGGCAGCCTTGATGAGCTGATGACCCAGGCGGAAAAGCAGCGCCCGGACCTGGAATCGTTGCGCGCCCAGATTGCCGCCGCGCAGGCGGATATCATCGTGGCGCGCAGCTACTTCCGGCCCAGCTTTAGGTTGGGCAGCTTCTTTAACTACCAGAACCTGAAATTCCCACTGATCTACAACTGGGACCTGGCCGGATTGCTGGCTCAGAATTTCCTGGATGGGGGCACGAAGCAGGCGCGCTTGACCGCGGCGCAGGCGGAAGAGTCTGTGGCCCGCGCCAACTTGACTTCCTTCCTCCAGAAAGTGCACCAGGAAGTGTTTACGGATTATTCCGACCTGAAGGTGGCCAAGGACAAAATCCAATTGAACCAGCAGGCGGTGGCGGAGGCGAAAGAAAATCTGGCTCTGGCGGAAGGACGCTACTCAACCGGATACGGGAACATCATCGAGCTGACCGACGCGCAAACCCTGCTGACCGATTCCCAGGTGCAGGAAATCGTGTCGCGGTACGATTACCAAACCGCCGCCGCTCGCCTCGATGTCGCCGTCGGCCGCACGCCCACACCGTAGGGCCGAACGGCGTTCGGCCTGATGGGGGGGCGAGCACCGCTCCCCCCTACAATGGGCGTGTATGGACAGCCGCACGCCGATGCTGTAGGTTGAAGTTGTTTTTGAACCTGGGGCTGGGTGGCGCCCGCCGCGGCGGGCGACTACACGGCCTTTATGCTGAATCCTTGATCCTGCCTTCTGACTCCTGACTCCTGACTTCTGTCTTCTGGTTCTACGCATTCACGGCTGCAATCCTGCGAAGCAAATCATCCTGTTCGGCGGCATTCTCCGCGCCAATGGTGAAAGCGTCCAGTATTCCCAGCGAGAGGGCGTACTTCAGCGCTTCATCCTGCCGGGTGCGCAGGTCGCCCTGGCCGAGAATCTTCATGCCGATAATTCCCTTCCCGCTGGCGCGCGCCTCCGCCAAAGTTGCCTTGACCGTGTCCGGGTCGGCGTCCATGTGCGAGCCAATGGGGTTGATGCGCGAGAGGATCACTTGCACCCAGGGCGACTTCGCCGCTTCGCGCAACGCCTCAATTTTATGGCAGGAACAGCCGTGGGCACGGATCAAGCCCTTCTCTTGGGCTTCAGAAATCACGTCCATCGTGGGGCGGAAGCGGTCTGTCCAATGGTCTTCGGTCATGGAATGCATCATCAGCAGGTCGATGTAATCCGTATGCAGTTCCTTGCGGAAGCGATCGATGTCGGCGCGCATCTGGTTCGGCTCACGCGCATGGGACTTGGTCATGATCGTGACTTTCTCCCTCGGAACCCGCTTCAGCGCCTCTGCCACATGAGGATGTGACCCGTAGGCATCCGCCGCGTCAAAGAACCGCAGCCCGTGGTCGTAACCACGCCAAAGGAGATCCGCCAAACCCTTGATTCCCAGCGCCGTCTGGTGGGAGCCGTGGTTGTAGCCAACCGTACCGGTGCCGCAAGCCAAGCGGCTGGTGTGCAGTCCTGTTTTGCCGAGCGTGACGATGTCAGCAGCGCTGAAGCGTCCGGGTCCCGCCGCAAGCAGGCTCCCGAGCGGCCTCGTCCCTGCCCAGACGGCGCCTGCGCCCAGCGTGGCGGTCTTCAGAAAGTCTCTGCGCTTCATGATGCTTTACTCCTGCGTTTGAGTGTTCTGCCCGTTTATCGAAACAGCCCTACAAGCCCGTCGGAGGCTTAGACTACCACGTTCGCATCGCCCCTCCAAGCAGGTTTCCGGGGCGTTCCCAGAAGCATCGCAAGTGCGATTTGGCATTGGAACCCCGATCCCGAAGCAGGAGGTCGAGTTGGGGTCTCAGCCCCAGCATTTCGGGAAACACGTGAGCATGTCCCGCACAACAGTTTCAACTTCGAGGGAGTTGGATTTTCACAACGCAACCCACCGACTAGAAGAAGCTCAGATCGGCTGGATCGATCGCAACTTCGGGATCGGGGTGAAGGAAGAAAGGGGCAACCTGCTATTTGCGCCCTGCGGCTGTGGCAGGGATAGGTTCCAGCAACTGTTCCTTGCGGTAGACGAGGGTGTTGGTGTCGTAAGCGGCGATTTCAAAATCGTGGCCGTGCGTGATGGCGTCGCAGGGGCAGGCTTCCACACAGTAGCCGCAGAAGATGCACCGGTTGTAATCGATGTTATAGACCTTGGCGTAGCGCTCAGCGGCACTGATGCGGTGATCGCCGGTATTTTCCGCCGCCTCGATGTAAATACAATTCGCGGGGCAAGCCGCCGCGCAAAGGAAGCAGGCCACGCATTTTTCAAGTCCATTCTCGTCGCGCGCCAAGACGTGAACGCCGCGATAGCGATCCTCAAAGTGCACGGGTTCGGTGGGATAGTTCTCCGTCACCGTGGGTCCGAGCATCATCTTGAAGGTGGTGGCAAACCCCTTCGCCAGCGCCACCGCAGAATCGGCAATCTCACGGACAATGTTCGGCATAGCCCCTCGAGTTTTCAGTATATCGGATGGCTTGATACCGGTCAAATGTCCGCGACGTCGGTGGTGGGTTGGTTCCCAGCGTGGCGACAAACCAGGAGGTGTAGATCTCCAGTCAACACTACAGCGTTTTTCACGTCGACCGGCTGCGTGGTAGTCTAAGGGGTAGACTTGAAGTGAACGCCCTTGTAGTATTACCCGTATGAAAAAAGCGAATTCCGGTGATCGCGATCCGGCCCCGAAAGGCAACGTCGCTCCGAAGAACGTGGACGAATACCTCGCAGGCGTCCCGGAACCCGCCCGCAGCACCTTGAACAGGGTTCGCGCGGCGATTCGGTCCGCTGTGCCACCGGAGGCCACGGAGGCCATCAGCTATCGGATGCCGACGTTCAGGTACAAAGGAGCGCTGCTGGGGTTCGCCGCGTTTTCGAACCATTGCAGTTTGTTCCCTATGAGTCTGTCCGTGATGGAAACGTTCAAGAACGAACTCAAGGACTTCGACACATCCAAAGGTACCATCCGCTTCCCTGTGGACAAGCCTCTGTCCGCCGCTCTTGTGAAAAAACTGGTGAAGGCGCGGATCGCGGAGAACGAACACAAGAAACAGCGCCGATCGGGCTGACTTCGAGACGAGTGCATGACTCGAACACGGTTAGCTGACTCAGTTGGCCGCCCAAAGTCAGCAAGGCATCCATAAAGTGGTACTCGCCTCGCCGCGGCGGGTCACTGCTCTTAGACGCTCGACCGCTTGGTGGGTCTGTGTGAGAACTTGCTTTTTCGTGTTGTAGCGGCTCACCTGCTCGTCACTCGCCTTCCTCCCTAACCCCCAACACCTGACCCCTAGCCCCTGTTCTTGTTGTCGGGAACAGCCATTCTTGGCGGCGTTCGTTCAGGAGCTAACGACAAGCATCAGCCTCGGCGCGGCAGCGACGTAGGCTGGATGCCTTGGTTATGCCCTTCCTCTTCCGGTCGAGGTCGTTCTCCAGGGTCTGCGGAAATTTGCGCGAGGAACGCCGCTGCCGATAGGATCGTCACCCCTTGTTGTTGAGCCTTCGCCAACTTGACTGGCCCAGGGGCTTCGCCAGTAACCAGAACCTTCAACTTGACAGTTACGGAACCAACTACGCGATAGCCGTTCTGCTCGGCCAGCTTTTCCATGTTTGCTCTGTCGCTCGGACGGAAGCCCGTGAAACAGATTTCGGGCTTCGAGGAGGTCCGGCGCCTGGTTTTCGGCGGAAAATGCGCGTAAATCCACCTCCAGCATTCGCGATCTTCCATTCCTTGCAGTTGTTCAACGGAGAAGGGAGATCCCTTCTCCACCATCATGGCGATGACGTTCTTCGATGCCATACACTTATCTCCTCTTCGCTGCCATGACGACTTGGCGTTGAGGGGCCAGCGGCCATCAGCGCCCGGCCATGGCGACTCGGTTGCCCGCCTGTCCGCTCCAACGCCGTGTTAGCCAGCTCACCCCCTGTGTGCCGCGACGGCTCCCGCCTCGAGCGACGCTCAGGTGGGTCGTGTTAGGCGAAGAACGTGGGCCAACAGTGGGGCGGGCCACCGCTCACGGCAATACGCAACTGCCTCTTCTACATCGAGCCCAACCGTCGAAGCGCCCACTCTGAGGTAAAAGGCCTTGGGTTTCGGATCGGCGATGCAGACCGGCGTCGGTGAAGGACTCGCGTGGACAAGGCAGACGTCCTTGCCATCTCGGGAGACGATTGTCATTGCTACACAGAGGTTGCTGACGTCCTGGCCAATCTTGGCCGCCAAGAGGTTGCGCAGATGAAGCTGAAATCGATCCCGTTGCTTGTCGGGGCCAACCGGATCTTCCCCGGGCTTGGCCAGCGAATCGTAGTCGCGGTCGAGGCCAACGACCTTCCTGTCATCCGCGACTCCGATGAGCAAGGTTCCGCCTAGCCGGCTGTTGAGAAACCCGGCGACCGTCTTGACGGCAATGGCCTCGGCGACGCCCTTCGCCCCAGGGGCCTTCGAGTCCCAGCGTAAGGATTCCTTGAACTCGACCGTGGGAGACTCCCCCTCCTGAAGGGCCTCAACGAGCAATTCCTCAGGCCGAAACTCATGAGGAATATACCGAACTCCGATTAGCGTACCCACGAACGCAAGAGCCAGTGATGAAGAGAGATTCACCAGCCACGCGCTGAACGAAAACCAGGGTTGCGGAGCAAGTTCCACGAGCGCCGTGATCGTCCCTACGGTCTTGCCCGACGCGCTGACAAAGGGGACTGAAAGAAGGGCGTACGTTAGGGTGTTTCGGCCGGCCACTTCCTCCACCTCGTCGATGGGTGGCTTAGGGTACTCGACAAGCCTCAGCGGGATACCGCCGATCGCGAATCTCACGCTGCCGCGATCGTCGAGAACGGCGTAGTAAAGGTTGCGATCTATGTCGCTGGGGGTGACGCGAGTTGCGCGTTCCAGAGATTCACCAAAACGTTTGGCGTTTTTTTGAAGGCGGTCGTCAACCCCAGTGATGTCCTCTGGCGGTGAGACGCCCAATATAACTCGTCCTCCTTTGACGGGTGCCACGAGAAGTCGCCAGGTTTCGTTGGTGAGCGGCACGGTGAGGCTATGAATTCCGGGCTGCAGATCTGTTACATCGGCCCGAAAGGTCAGGTCGGCAACGAAACCCTCAACGTCTATGATCAGGCCGCTCGCGTCCACAATGTAGTACCCGCCGCCGAGATCAGCTTGCCTTAGCCGCGTGAGCTCCCAGCGGCTCTCATAACGGAGCTCCTGACGAACATCGTCGACTGTCGCACGGAGATTGGCGCGCGCGGCCGCCCGGCGCTGGTACCAGCCGATTCCGAGTTGGGTTACAACGGCGAGGACAAAGAGGGCGGCAAAGAGCAGTGCCGCACGGCGGAAACGCCGAGAGCGCAAAATGGTCATGTCATTTACTCACGCTACTCCGTGGCTGGCTAACTCTTGTTTAGGCTGACCTGCATAAAACCCTTCCCGGTCGGCATAACGAGAAAGCGCCAATGCCGGGTGCGCGGGACTTCTACCAAGCGGTCGTGGAGCCTCGGAGTCGGCTCGCCAGGGAACGGCCCCAACGGTGATCGACGATCGGCCGGGGAGTTATTCATGACGCCTAGCCTCCCAGGAATCCTCGGGCTGGCGAAAGGGTAACTTACTTATACTGCCCGTTAACCTGCGATGCAAGTCCAAAACGTCGCGCACCGGGTTGAGATGCAGGTAGGTCAACCGATCGTTGAACTCCCTGGCGTGCCGCACGAAAGCAGCGTGTCGTGGCTTCCGCGCCCATAAGCGTTAACTTAACTGCCAGAGGTGCCCGAAAGCCCGCCTAGGCGGGCGTCAGAATGTGGCCCACGGCAAAAGAGTCTGTGTGAAAACTCGGTTTTTCGGCCTTTTCCACAATGCAAGTCATTGAATCTCCGTTCGCGAAGGCGTGAAATCTGAGGTTTTCACACAGACTCAAAAGCCGTGGGAAAAAAAGAGATGGAATGACTTCTGAAGCCCCGGCAGGGGCGACAGAAATAATCGACCACTGTAAGTGACTCTGTCGCCCGCTGACGCGGGTTGAAGCGTTAACAACTGCCGCTTCCCCACGGCTGCCGCCGTGGGCCACAATCTATCGGCCCTGACGGGCCTGAGCACCCGCAGGCAGGATTCCATTGAGCCCCTCCCAAAAGATTCTTCCTACCGATAGCCCAAAAATCGCGGCGCCCCCTTTACAAGCCCCTCGCGATTGTGCCTACCATAGAGGGGTGAGACGACGCGCGCCGCTGAGGGTGAGGGTGGAAGAGTCGAGCCTTGGCCATATCCCGAAGCTCACGAACCTGTTGATCAAAACAGGGGCTCTGGCTGCCAAAAAAGATGTTGAAAATGAAGGTCGATCTGGATGAGTTATTGAAAACAAAGGGAAAGACGAAATGAAAAACGATCGATCCGGATGAGTGCTTGAAAATAAAAGGGTTACGCGATAATCGAGGCGAAGCCAGAATGTTGTTGAAAAGAAATGTACTTATCCGGCTATTTTCACCAAAGTGGCATAGGTTCTCGCGCATTCCACAGGTACAGGGCGAGATTCCCCGATTTCTGGGGTCCGGTGGACACATCGGGGTCCAGAGACCGGACTTCGCGGAGTTTACCCTGAGCGCAATGACAAAGATCCTTCTCCCGCAAGGCGGGATCAGGATGACAGCGGATGGGATCAGAATGACAGTGCCCACAAGTTCTTCCGCAGCCCGTGAAGCCCCGCCCTTCCGACCGCTGGGAAGAAGCCCCCGCAGCGTCGGTCCCTGAGCTCCCTGCCTTTTGACTTCGAGATTCGGCTACAATGCAGCTCGGAGGGCACATGTCGAAATCGCGCAGGCAGTTCTTGACCCAGACCTCACTCGGATTGATCGCTGCAACCGCGTCTGGTAGCAGCAAGGCGCAGCAGTCGAACCAGCTTCCGCCCGGGGCGCCCCCAGCGTTTGGCACGGGCCCGGCTGTGGGGCCGGAAGTGTCACCTGCCACCTTCGCCGAGGCAGAAAGACTCGTGCAGGTGGAGTTGACCACCACAGAGCGCGCCGTGGCGGCGGATAGCTGGCGCGTGAACATGGCATCGCTTTACGAACGGCGCACCGGTCCGCGCAAGGTGCCGCTGGGGGCTGCGCTCGCCCCCTGGTCGCGGTACGGTGGTTTACTACCCGGCCAGAAGCCGGGCCCGCAGCGGGATCGATTCATCCGCAGCCACACCGATCCCGGCCCATTGCCGGCATGCGATGAGGATCTCGCCTTCGCCTCGCTCACACAGCTCTCACGCTGGATCGAGCAGAGCAAACTCACCTCGGAACGCCTCACCCACCTCTATCTCCAGCGACTCGAGCAATTCGATCCCAAGCTGCGCTGCGTCATCACCCTTACCCGCGAGCTCGCACTCACACAAGCCAAAAAGGCCGATGAAGAAATCGCTGCCGGCAAGTACCGGGGACCGCTTCACGGCATCCCATGGGGGGCCAAGGACCTTCTCGACACCGCCGGAATCCCCACCACCTACGGCGCCGAACCCTTCAGGGACCGCATGCCCAGAGAGGATGCGGCGGTCGTCAGCCGCCTCCACGCCGCGGGCGCCGTCCTCGTTGCCAAGCTTAGCCTCGGGGCTCTTGCCCTCAACGATATTTGGTTCGGGGGACAGACCATGAATCCCTGGCTGTTGGAGGAAGGGTCGTCCGGATCCAGCGCTGGCCCCGCTGCCGCCACCGCCGCTGGATTAGTCGGCTTTGCGATGGGCAGCGAGACGGGCGGCAGCATCGTCAGCCCCAGCATGCGCTGCGGGATTGTAGGACTCCGACCTACCTATGGCCGTGTGCCGCGCACCGGCGCCATGACCCTCTGCTGGTCCCTCGACAAGCTCGGCCCCATGACCCGCAGTGTCGAAGATGCTTTGCTCGTGCTCGAAGCCATCTCCGGACCTGACACAGGCGACGTTTCCAGCGTGCCCAGTCATCTTGACTTCGACGCGACTGCGCCCCTCAAGGGCCTGCGCGTCGGCTACTTCCCCGCGTGGATGCAGGAGAGTCCCGCCACGGATGTGGACCGCGCCGCCCTCCGGACACTTCCAGAACTCGGCATGGTGCCCGTGGAAGTTGCTCTTCCGAACTGGCCTTATGGCACGCTCAACCTCATCCTTTTCGCCGAAGGCGCGGCGGCCTTCGAGGAGCTCACGCTCAGTCATGGCGATCGCCAGCTTAAAGTCCAGACGCCCGACGCTTGGCCCAACCTTTTCCGCCAAGCCCGCTTCCTTTCCGCCGTCGATTTCGTCCAGACCGACCGCTTCCGCCGCAGAGTCGCAGAGGAAATGGCCCGCATCTTCTCGGAAGTGGACCTGCTCCTGGTCCCTTCTCTGCGCGACGAAATGCTCACCATTTCCAATTGCACGGGCCATCCGTCGCTCACTCTCCGCGCCGGCTTCGTCGAAGTCTCACAAGCGCGCAGTGATTGGGCTCCCGACCCACACCATCCGCTCCCAAAGTTCTCCCCGCCACGTCGCGTCCCTCACGGTGTTACGCTGATCGGGCGGCTGTTTGATGAGGGTACGCTGGGGCTGGCCGGTCTCGCGCTCGAGCGCGCCTTCGCCGTCACTGGCCAGCGCCCGCCCGGCTTCTGAGGTGAGCCGAGGCAGGCAAGGAAGATCGTAGGGTCAGGCCGACCCGTCTAAACTACCGTGGCAGGGTCCACAGGCCAGTCCCGCCAACTGCAGTGTGGATCAGATCTCATAACCGGGCGCTGTAGAAGGCGCCGCCGGTTCCTCCCGGCAAAGGTGGGCATTATCCGACTGGCGGCAGGCGCAGCCAGTTGCCTCGAGAGTAGTCTCCGGGTGCGCGACTTTATCGGAAACCGGCACACCGCCACGGCTTCCCCGCCCCGCTCAGGCGCCAAAGCGCGTAAATTCAACGGTTGCAGGACATTCCTGAGCAACCCGCTAGCCTTCCGGGGAATCGAATGGGCAGGGTTGCGGTGAGCTTGTCAGGGTCCTATCAGCAGTGTAAAGTGGTGCTAGGCAACCCACTGGGAGACAGAACTCATGACCCTGGCAGGCGCGCCATCGGACCTCTCGCAGAGGAGAAACTCATGAAAAAGTGGGCCACAAGCGTCATAACCGGGCTTCTGGCAGGGATGCTACTTCCTGCCTTGCTGGCGGGTGAATCCAAAATCCCAGCCCAAAACATAAACATACCCGCCGGCAGTCTTCTTCACGTGCGGCTCACCTCTACGCTCACCTCCAAGACCAACAAGACCGGCGACCCCTTTACCGGCATGGTCACGCAGGCGATCGTCGTGGACGGCAAGGAGGTTGTGCCGGCGGGCAGCACCGTGGAGGGTCACGTGGCCTTCGTCAAGCCTTCCGGCCGCATCAAGGGCCTGGCACAAATGCGGGTGGTTCTCGACGACATCATCACCCCGGACGAGTTGAAGATTCCTCTCGCGGCGGGGCTGGAAGACATGAATGCGGGAGCGTGCGCCAAGACCGGCAGCGATGAAGAAGGAACCATCAAAGGTTGTGGCAAGAGCAAGAAAGACGCGGCCAAGGACGCGGCCATTGCGGGCGCGATCGGCGCAGGTGCAGGCGGCATGGTGGGGCTGGGTTCGACGATCGACTGCCAGTATTACGGGAACTGCGGTGGGCCGGGTTTTGGAACCGCCCTCGGAGCAGGGGCAGGCATCGGAGCAGGTTCGGCGCTGATTTACAACCTCCTGAAGCACGAGAAGCAGATCATCCTGGTCCAGGGCACGACCATGACCTTCGTCATCAACCGATCGGTCGATGCCAGCACCGGCCAGCCCTTGCCGCAGAATCCTCCCGATGGGAAGCAGTGATCGGGCGGGCCGCCAGACTCAGGCGGGCGCGCCGAGACGCACCAGAAGAACCCTGAGGAACCTTTGCCCTCGCTATTCGCCGGAGGGACTTCTGATGAAACGAGCCCAACACCTGGCAATTGCGTTTATCGCGTTGATGCTGGTTTCAGGACCGGCGGTTTTGGCGACTGACCAGAACATCGCCCTGCCCGCCGGCACCGAGCTTCTCGTCCGCCTGACCACGACCTTGAGCACCAAGGCCAACCAGAACGGCGATCCGTGGGTGGGACGGGTGATTGAGCCCATCTTCGCGGAGGGCCGCGAGGTGGTTCCTGCTGGTAGCACGGTGGACGGCCGTGTGACCTATGTGAAAGAAGCGGGCCGCGCCGCGGGGACCGGTCAGATGCGCTTGGTGGCGGAGACAATTACCACTCCTCAAGAAGGCACTTTCACTATCGTGGCTTCACTTGAAAATGCCGAGGGGGCTGGGGGCGCCAAGGTGAAAGGCGAGGAAGGAACAATCGAGGGCCCGGGCAAGGATAAGAAGAGCA